>Ga0210040_10006344_pt1 | contig 14756 bp, 10 predicted proteins | sample CryGeyCG12114_NA_FD_185462 | JGI IMG/M metagenome (GOLD analysis project Ga0210040, IMG submission 185462) | Groundwater microbial communities from aquifer - Crystal Geyser CG19_WC_8/21/14_NA (SPAdes) (version 2) | ecosystem: Environmental > Aquatic > Deep subsurface > Groundwater | place: USA... | reverse complement strand
GCCCGGTTATTCCAATATTTACCGATCCAGACCAGAAATTTGAAATTGGTAAAGCCTGGACCGTGAACGAAGGCAAAGACGTGAGTATTTTTGCAACCGGCCATTTGGTTTGGGAAGCCATACAAGCTGGCGAAAAACTAGCCGAAATGGGCATAGATGCCGAGATTATTAATATCCACACCATTAAACCGCTCGATGAAGAAGCCGTGCTGGCTTCGGTAGCCAAAACGGGTTGCGTGGTAAGCGCAGAAGAACACAACCGCCTGGGCGGCCTGGGCGACAGCATTGCCCAACTGTTAATTAAAAATACCCCGGTGCCCATGGAATATGTAGCCGTAAACGATAGCTTCGGGGAAAGCGGCAAACCCGAAGAGCTTATGAAGAAATATGGCTTAGATGCAGAGCACATTGTGCAGGCCGTGCAACGGGTAATAAGCCGTAAGAATAAATAAAATATTTAAACTTTGGGCTAAGCTAATAGCTTTAGTTCTATGCAAAAAAGCCCTTTAATTTTTTAGCCCCTTTTCCAGTGGAGAAGGGGCATTCTTTTTAATTTATATTTGTATCGACTAAGCATGTAGTATTAGAGGAGGCTAATATCTTTTTAGACTTCATTATTTTCCTGAAATTAACGCCAGTAAAATAAAATTTCTTAGCTACACCTTTAACCGCATAAAAACACCCTCAGCTTAAACAAATGCAAGATTATAAAAATAAAACTTTTGGGGCCTTTATCTTTGATTTAAATGGCACCATGATCGACGACATGCACTTTCACGCCAAAGCCTGGCACCAGTTGTTAAACCAAGATTTAAACGCCAATCTCAGCTGGGACGAAGTAAAAGTGCAGATGTACGGCAAAAACAGTGAGGTGTTGAACCGGATTTTTGGGCACGGGCGTTTTACTTTGGAAGAAGCAGATAATTTATCGTTGGAAAAAGAGCGCCGCTACCAGAAAGAATACTTTCCGCATTTACAATTAATAGCAGGCTTACCCGAGTTTTTGGCCCAAGCGCAGGAGCAAGAAATTCAGATGGCCATTGGTTCGGCTGCCATTCCGTTCAATATCGATTTTGTACTGGATAATTTAAAAATCAGGTCTTACTTTAAAGCCATTGTAAGCGCCGACGATGTAAAAGACAGTAAACCCGATCCGGAGACTTTTTTGAAAGCCGCCGAATTATTAGGAGTAACGCCTACTAATTGTATAGTTTTTGAGGATGCTCCTAAAGGCGTAGAAGCGGCCCAAAATGCCGGTATGGCCTGTGTAGTTTTAACCACGGCTCACGAGGAGGAAGACTTCCAGGCATATAAAAATATTATCCAGTTTATAAAAGACTATCGCAATCCTTTTGTCCAGGAAATTCTTCAGAAGCAAGGGAAAAGATAGTTTAACTGAAAGGGTATAATTTTATATACTTTTTCAACTCTTTTACCTAGCAATTAACGCAAATGAATTGCCTCTAGGTTTATCTGGAGGACAGGGGGCTTTAAGCAAATAATTAAAATTAGTTTTCTGAATGCGATTAACCTCAGCCAAAGCCCAGGTCAAATCCGCATCTTTTATATAAAGTTATACCAAATAGTAAATAAAGGATTCCATAGCCAAACAGACCAACCCCATCATTCTGGAAGAATCTTTTGGCTTACCTACTCAGAAGATTCTTCCAGAATGACGGATTTAGGTTTGATAAGGTTGGTAAGTTTAAACTTTAAGATTGCTATGGAATATTATTAATACGAAGTGGTATTACTCCTAATTAATGTTTACAGGCTATTATTACCCAAAAAGATTATTTGTAAAGGCTACTTTAATGCCTGATTGAAAATTGCGGATGGTTTTAAATATTTCGATAACGGTAACCTGCTCTATTTTAGTAAGGCTGCTGATATTTAAATAATTTTGAGGTTCGGTGTTATCGTTTAAAATCAGACTGGCTTGTTTTTTTAGGCGCAGGCTCATCAGGTAATAATACGATTGAATTAGTTCCAGGAATTCCGTTTCGGTAAATACGCCTATTTCTTTTAAAGCCTCCAGGCGCTCGCCGGTATTGGTTTTGAAAATACGGTTTTTTAATGCGTACACCCTTACTAAATCTACCACGGGCGTCATGGCTTTTTTCACATCAAATACTTCCTGTGCTCCTACGGTAAACGTCCGGATGTTTTTAAAAAATGTTAAAGGCGGTTCGTATTGTAAGGCGTTGTTGGCCATGTGAAAAAATAGCTTTTCGTGCGACTTCTGTAATTCCTGATCTAAGAATTGCTGCAGTTCGTTCATAATGGTGATGTCGCCGTACAAATAACGACAATCAAAAAAAGTAGAGAATTTTATGACTGTTTCTGGTACGGCTTCTTCCATCCAGCTTTCGTAATTGCGTTTCCAGTGCGATAGCGAGTGGGTCCATTTGGGGTTCTTGGCCATATACCCACCCGAGCAATAACTAAAGCCAATAAAATCGAGCCGTTCCGAAACCAAACTGGCAAACTTCAGAAAGTATTCGCGCACCAACTCGCGTTGCTCATTGGCTTTATCTTCGTATATAATGGCATTGTCCTGGTCGGTTTTAAGCGTTTGCTCTTTGCGGCCTTCGCTGCCCAAAACCATAAATACAAACTTGGCCGGCGGGGTACCTATTTCGGCAATTACTTCTTCTATCACTTTCAGGGCAATAGTATCGGCTACGGTGGTAATTACCTGATTTACAATTTCGGCTTTTACCCCCCGTTCCAGCAATTGCATTACAATTTGGGGCACCTTTTTCCACTTACTTTTTAGCTCATTATCCGAGAGAGCCAGCTTTACGGACTGAATAAAAACAAACGGCGACTGCGCCTGCTCGCTTAATAATTTATTGCGGCTAATTACGCCGCGGTACCGGCCCTCTTCAGTTAATAACAGGTAACGGGTTTTGGTACTAAACATCAGCAAAATAGCTTCGTACAAGCAGGCCTGCGTAGAAATAGACACAATAGGATTGTCCATAATGGCTTTTACCGGCTCGTGTACATCTAATTGCTTCGCAATTACATTATTCCGAAGGGTAATATCGGTTACGTACCCGATTATTTCACTTTGCTCATCGGCTACAAATAAACAGCTAACCTTTTGTTCAGCCATTAAATTGGCCACTTTGTAAATAGGCGTATTTCCCGGGCAGGAAATAACTTCACGGTACTCGATACTTTCGATCTTGCGGGAATATAACTGATCAGTGGCAATGTAATTTTCTTCGAAAGCCGAAGGATGTTTTACGAAATGCGCGTATTCATCATCCAGCATCCGTTTACCAAACTCAGTAGTAAAGTAATGAAAAAACTCGTCGTAGGCTTGGCAAAGAGCTTTAAAATCTTTCCGGGGTAAAGAATAAACTACGGTTCCTTTTTTAGCAATCACCGTTCGTAAGGAGCGCTTGCGGTTAAGCAACACCGAAATGCCGCCGTAGCATTTGCCGGTACCCAGATGCTCGGCTAGTCTTTTATTCTGTTTGCTATCGTAAAAAAAGGATTCGTATTCTCCTTCCACAATAATATCTACCCCCTTCATCTTGGTAATTTCCTGCAGGTAGATAACCGCTTCGTGGTTATGCTTTACTTCCTGTAATAAATCTGCTACCCCTAACAGTACATTGTGGGGTAATAAGTTAAAAGGGGTTACTTTTTTAAGTAATTCGAGTTGGTTGCTCATTGCCAAATAGAAAATAAAAAAGTTAAAACCGAAATAATTAAAATAAGAATGCTGTTACAGCCAAGCCCGGTGGGTGAATCATTTACCTTGCTTGGCTTCTGCTGCTGCTGAATAATACTTTCGTTGTTAATGTCTCCTAGCTTTACCATTTCGAAGAAACAAGCAGCGGTTGCCTGAGCATCTGCCAATGCTTGGTGCTGATTTTTCAGGTCGGTATAGAACAGAATATAAAATAAACGATCTAGCCGCAGGTATTTTGATTTAGGACTCGACACATATTTAGCGGTTGCCTGCATGGTGCAAAAAGTTGGAAAGTTTTTTAAAGGATTTTCTAAACCGATTCGGTAAAAATCGGCGCCTAATACCTGAAAATCTAATTGCATGTAATGACCAACTACTAATGGCCGATACAGCATCAAGTCGGCAGCCAAAACTTTTAATATTTTTTCGCGGCTTTCGCCATGCTGAAGCAAAAATTCGCGCGATATGCCATGTATGCGATAAGCAGCAGGGGTAATTTCGAAATCATCGTCGTTTACGTAAAAGTTTTCTTTTTTAATTTCTTTACCGTTTCGGGTAAAAATAACCCAGGCTACTTGCACAGCATAAGGCCAATTATCATTATCCGAATAAGGAAGGTCCCACTTCTTAGGTAGTCCGGAAGTTTCTGTATCAATAAACAGCAGGTAATCTCTCACCAGAAAGTATTAAAATTATAAGTTTTTTTTTGCCAGAATAATATAACAACATATAATAAAACAAAAAAGCGGACTTTAGAAGCCCGCTTTTTTGTAAATGAATACAGGTGCTTTACCAGAACCGGACATAAAGTGCCGTAATGATCAGCATGGTAATAACAATTAAAGCCAATGTGGAATTAGATACCCGGAACATGGTTTTATCTAACTCAAATGCTTTTGGATTTACTTTAGGTCCGGCTAAACTTAAAGCTATCATTACAATCATGGTAAACAGAAAAGCTAAGCCCATACAAATCAGAAACGGAATTTCGTAGCCACCTTTACCATTGGGGTAAGCCGTGTATAAAAAGGTTTCGTTTCCAAACCAAGTAGGGGCGTAGTTGTTAAATACTACCGATAAAATAAACCCGGTAAGTAAGCCGGCAATAGCGGCCGTGCCGGTAGTACGTTTCCAGAACATACCCAGAAAAAACATGGCAAAAACACCCGGACTAATAAAACCGGTATACTTTTGAATAAACGTAAAGCCACCTTCACCGCCTATGCCTAGTAAATCGTCCCAAGTTAAGAATATGGAGAAGAGCATAGCCGCTACAATCACTAATTTACCTACCCAGATCAGTTTCTTCTCATCGGCATTTTTGTTAATGTATTTATGATAAATATCCAGGGTAAAAATAGTAGAAATACTATTGGCTTTACCCGCCAGCGAGGCCACAATAGCCGCCGTCAGGGCCGCTAAAGATAAACCTTTCATGCCCGTTGGTAAAAAGCCCAAAACGGCAGAGTAAGCATTATCGGCGTTAAAATGACCACCCGGCGCCATTTCTTCCTGCAAAGAACCATTTTTATAAAGCACGTAGGCCGCAATACCCGGCAACATGACAATAATCGGCATCATTAATTTGAGTAAGCCGGCAAATAGAATACCCGTACGGGCGGTTTGCAAATTAGCACCCAAGGCTCTTTGGGTAATATACTGATTACAACCCCAATAATTTAAATTCACAATCCACATACCGGCAAAATACATGGCAATACCGGGTAGCATTAGGTATTTGTTAATTTCAGCTTGCGATGACTCTGGCGTTGGTTTATCTATTATCATCCTAAAATGCTCAGGAGAATCTTGCATCAGCATTTTAAAGCCAGCCCATACATCAGCTCCTAAATTAAACTTTTCGCTAACTAAGGTAAGCGCGGTATACGTAGTAGCCAAGCCTCCCAGAATTAATACTGTCACCTGAATAACATCGGTATAACCAATTACATTCATACCACCCAGGGTGATAATAACAGCAAAAATCGACAGGGCAATAATAATTAAGTGAAAGTTACTGCCACCAGCCAAATTACTGATAGCTAAAGCTCCTAAATATAAAATAGAAGTTAAGTTTACAAAAACGTATAAAAAAAGCCAGAAAATAGCCATAATTAAGGCTACTGTATTATTATACCGATTTTGCAAAAACTGCGGCATCGTGAAGATCTTATTCTTCAGGTAAACCGGAATAAACCAAACGGCCACAATAATCAGGGCAATGGCAGCTATCCATTCGTAGGCCGCTACGGCAATACCCACCACAAAACCATTACCGCTCATGCCTATAAATTGCTCGGCCGAAATATTAGAAGCAATTAAAGAAGCGCCAATGGCCCACCAGGTAAGAGAACCTTCAGCGAGAAAATAATCTTTACTATCCTTAGTTACATTACGGTCCCGATGATAGACCCAGAAGCCGTAAGCCGACACAACAATAAAATAGACGACAAAAATGACATAGTCAATGGTAGCGAACTTGCTCATTCCAGAATAAGAATATTTAGGTGGATATGTAATTTTTTTTGATTGTGTAATTTAGTTTAAAAATTAATAGGCCTCCAAAAAAATGGAGGCCTATTTTATTTATTTTTTAATTAAAAACTTCGGTTTACCTGATAATAAACATCACTCCAGCGCAATTCATTACGTAGTTGGTTTAATTTGGTATCTTTATTAATCAACACAAATTCAATACCTGCCATTTCGGCAAAGTCCAGCAGGTGCTCGGAAGTAAGATTTTGACTGTAGCAAGTATGGTGGGCACCACCCGCTAATATCCAGGCCGCACAACCGGTTTTCATATCCGGATACGGTTTCCAAAGTACCCGGGCTACCGGCAATTTAGGTAAGTCATTTTGAGGTTCAACAGCCTCTACTTCGTTTACGATTAACCGGAAGCGATTTCCCATATCTACCACCGAAGCATTTAAGGCCGGTCCGCCCGCCACATTAAATACCAAACGCACCGGATCGGCTTTGCCGCCAATACCCAGCGGATGCACCTCGCAGGCCGGCTTACCCGTAGCAATCGATTCGTCTACTTCCAGCATGTGCGAACCTAAAACCAAAGCATTATTTGGGTCGAAATGATAAGTATAATCTTCCATAAACGCATTGCCGCCGGGCAAACCGCTACCCATTACTTTCATAGCTCTTACCAAGGCCGCTGTTTTCCAGTCGCCTTCGCCGGCAAAACCATAACCCTGGCCCATTAAGCGCTGCGAGGCAATACCAGGCAATTGTGCCATGCCGTGCAAATCTTCGAAGGTATCGGAAAAACCTTTGTAATTACCATCTTGCAAAAAAGTCCGCATACCAATTTCTATTTTGGCCGCATCGCGGAGCGAGTTATGCTGAGCACCACCTTTGCGTAAAGCTTCTACCACCGCGTATTGGTCTTCGTATTCCTGAATAAGCTGATCGATGGCACTATCGCTGGTTTGATTGATAACTTTCACGAGGTCGCCAATGCCGTAAGTATTAACGGAGAAACCAAATTGCATCTCCGCCTCTACTTTGTCACCTTCGGTTACGGCTACATAGCGCATATTATCGCCAAAGCGCACAAACCGGGCACCTTGCCAGTCGTACCAACCAGCTGCGGCGCGGCTCCAGCCATTTATTTGGTCTAGTACTTCTTCGTCCTGCCAATGGCCTACTACCACTTTCCGGTTAATCCGCAGCCGCGAAACCATAAAACCAAACTCCCGGTCGCCGTGGGCACTTTGGTTCAGGTTCATAAAGTCCATATCAATAGAACTCCACGGAATATCGCGGTTAAATTGCGTATGCAAATGCAGGAGCGGTTTCTGCAACTTTTTTAACCCATTAATCCACATTTTAGCCGGCGAGAAGGTATGCATCCAGGTTATGACCCCAATACAGTTAGTCGCCACATTGGCTTCCTGGCAAATGCGATAAATTTCTTCGGAACTTTTAACTACCGGTTTAAATACAATCTTTACCGGAATCTGGGGAGCCTGGCTAAAGGCATTAACTATTTGCTGCGAATGTTCGGCTACCTGGTTTAAGGTTTCTTCTCCGTATAGGTCCTGACTGCCCGTAATAAACCAAGCTTCAAATTGTTTTAAGTCTATCATATAATAATGTAAAATGAATTTTAATTATCTATTTTATTTCTTTTTTACAGTAGCCATTCGATAAAGGCCGGCTCCGTGACGATTTAATACCGGGGCAAAATCCGTTTTAAATTCGCCTAAATCTTTTCCCGACCATAAATCAGTTACTTTACAAGTTGTATTAAAGCCTAGCTGCTTTAACGCAACCGTAACTTTAGCTGTTTCCGAAGGCATTGGTCCGCTAGGGTCTTCGGTAAAAACCATAAATTTAATGGTAGCCCCTACATTTTGGTCGGCTCCGGCTTTATCCAGGCCGGCAAAAGCTTTAAACCGGGTATAACCTGCCGGCACATTATATTCGATTAAGGAATTAGAGTGCGTGCCAATACCATTGGCATATTGTTTTCCGTTTACAACTAGCGGACTACCCGCTACACCAGCGTTAATACGGGCTCTGCCCCAACCTAATTTAGCTTTTACCCACCTGGTGGTAGTTAATTGCAAAGAATCTTGCCCTTTATACAAAGCTGGGGCTATCCAGTTGGCATGATCCCATTCTATTCCATCACCGGCATCAGTTACGACTAAATACAGTTTTTTTGCCCCCGTAATATCCAAATCTATGGCCTGCCCCATACCCTTAGTTTCCCGGTTTATAATATTGCTTTTCCAAACCGCCTTGCTTTCTACCGCTTCTACCTGATCGGCACTATTAAAAAGTGCCAGGTATTTATCGCCGGTTTTAGAGTCATCGGCTATCCAGGCAGCTTGGCTATCGTTCCGGAACAACTCTTTATTATTGGTACTGTTTTTTAGTACGTTTAAAACATTTTTATTCGTCAGTAAAGAAAGGGTAAAAGCATCGTTGCTGGGTAAATCGCCGCCAAACATTAACGGCGATTTAAATATAGCCCAAAGGGTCATGAGGGTATACTGTTCGTCTTTGGTAAAGGCAGTCTTCCGGTCGTCGCCTCTTTCGCCCCGAATACTCAAACGGCCCAGCGGCAGCATATCACCATCGGGCCAGGCACCAGTTGCCCGGTAGAGGTTCCATCTTTTGAAAACATCAAAATGCTCTTTTAATTGCAGCCAGCTATCCCAAAAGTCACCTACCGTGCGCCACATGTTGGCATTTTGCTGCACGTGCGGGGCTTTATCAATGGGCGTTTCGCCGGGCGAGGTACTTAACAAAATTTTACGGCCGGTACGGTCAATGGCTTTGCGGATCATTTCTACCTCTTCGGTAAAGTAAATGGGCGAGGAGAGATCATCTACTTTTACAAAATCTACGCCCCAGGCGGCATACATGTCGAATAAGGAATTATAATACTCCTGCGCCCCGGTTTTACCCGGCACAATGGTGTACATATCGCGTAGCCACCGGCTCTGGTCTTCCTCAGAATAAATATCCTGGGCACTAGCGGTACTGCCCTTTATAGGCAAGTTTTGTTTAACCGCAACAACCGGAATACCCCGCATAATATGAATGCCAAACTTTAAACCTTTGCTATGAATATAATCGGCGAGAGGTTTAAAGCCCTGACCATTGGCCGCCGAAGGAAACCGGTTAACCGCCGGAATAAAGCGTCCGTTCGCATCCATATTAAACTGCGGATCGGTTTGGTTATAGCCGTGCGCCTTATCGTTACTCACATACCAGCGAATATCAACTACCACGTATTCCCAACCATACGCTTTCAGGTTTTGCGCCATGTAGTCGGCATTGGCTTTTACTTCGGCTTCAGTTACCGTTGGCCCGTAACAATCCCAACTATTCCAGCCCATTGGTGGGGTAGATGCCCATTGGTGAAAAGCTTTAGAGGATATTGTACGTTGCGCATACGCTGTCCCGCTGCCAATAAAAGCAAGAAACAAAACCAAAGCAGATAGCTTCATACGCATGAGATTAAGGCTGGAGCTGCTCGAAATTATTGCCCATAATAAGAGTTAGGTCCGTGCTTCCGCTCGAAATGTTTTTTAATTAGGGAATCTTGGAGGCGCGGCACCATTGGCCGGATTTGCTCGGTGAGATAAGCCATGCGGGCTATTTCTTCTACTACGGCACTGTTATATACGGCTTTGTCGGCATTCTTCCCCCAGGTAAAAGGAGCGTGATTACCCACCAGCACCATCTCTACTTCTCGGTAATCCATGCCTTTGGCTTGCAAATAGTCCATTATCTGAAAACCAGTCTGGTATTCGTAATTACCCTGGATCATTTCATCGCTCATGGGCGGGGCGCAAGGTATGTCTACGGTGTTATGGTCGGCGTGGGTGGTACCGTAAATAGGAATATCGCGCTGGGCTTGTGCCCAGGCGGTGGCATACGTAGAATGCGTGTGTACAATGCCACCAATTTTTTCCCAATGCTTATAAAGTACCGCGTGGGTTAAGGTATCGGAAGAGGGCCGTAAGTTTCCGGCTACGGTTTTGCCTTCAAAATCCACAATAACCATTTTCTCGGGTGTTAAATCCTCGTACGGAACACCACTAGGTTTAATGGCAAAAACACCTTGTTCGCGGTCGGCAGCGCTTACGTTGCCAAAGGTAAAAAGTACCAGCCCTAATTTGGGCAATTGCATATTGGCTTCGTAGGCCTGTTGTTGAATGTGTGCGTAATTACTCATAATTAATTATTAGCCGCCGTTTCTAAACTATTCTGTTTGGGGTCTCCGGTATGGGGTGTTTGCGCTTTGGTGCCGGTTTCGGGTAAATCTGATTTAAGTGGTGATTTTTTATTCGTTACCTGATCCTCAATAAAACTGCCCATTTCTAGGTATTTAAGGTAGCGTTTGGCATAAATAGCAACTCGTTCAGAATTAGGCGTATATTCGGCATCGAAGCCTTGGCCCATAGCGGCCATAGCGTCTTCTACCCGGTTATAAATACCAGCGGCAGTAGCCGCAAACATAGCTGCTCCAATGGCACAAGTCTGCTCCGATTTATGAATCCGAATGGGCATATTCATCACATCGGCCATCATTTGCATGATAAAAGGCGATTTTTTGGCTACGCCTCCCAAACCAATTAAGCCTTTTACCGGTACGCCTTGCTCGTTAAATCTATCTACAATGCTTTTGGCCCCAAAGCAAGTGGCTTCTACCAAAGCCCGGAATATACGGGGAGCATCACTACCTAATCCTAAACCCGAAATAGCCCCTTTTAATAATTGGTTTGCATCGGGGGTACGGCGGCCATTAAACCAGTCGACGGCATATTCGTTGTTTTCGGATAAAGGAAGCAATTCGGCTTGCAGGCTGAGCTCCGGAATAATTTTATCAGAAACTTCATCCAGCAAAGCTTTGGCGGTTTGGGCATCTATTACATCAGACTGCGCTAAAAACTGCTGCAAAGGCCACATTAAAACTTTTTTAAACCAAGCGTAAGTATCACCAAAAGCCGATTGGCCGGCTTCAAGACCCATCATGCCCGGAATAACCGAACCTGGTACCTGGCCGCAAATGCCGTTTACCAGTTTATCTGCCACATCTTCTAAAGGTGCTACCAGCATGTCGCAGGTAGAAGTACCCATTACTTTGCTTAAATGGTAAGGTTCAACTTGTCCGCCTACGGCCCCCATATGGGCATCGAAGGCGCCTACCCCCACTACTACCTCCGTCGATAAGCCTAAGCGCTCGGCCCAAGTTGGGCTAAGTGTACCCGCCGGTTGGTCGGAGGTATAGGTATCCTGGAATAAACGTGCTGTAAATCCTTGCAGCAAGGGGTCTAAAGTTGCAAAAAAATCTTCGGGCGGCAAACCGCCAAATTCTATTGCCCATAAAGATTTATGGCCGGCCGAACATACACTCCGTTTCATTTGGTGCACATCAGTACCGCCCGTTAGCAAAAACGGAATCCAATCGCAGTGTTCTACCCACGAATAAATAGCACTTCGCACCTGCTCATCGGCCCGCAATATGCGCAGCAGTTTCGCCCAAAACCACTCCGATGAATAAATGCCGCCTACGTATTTGAGATAATTAACCGGAATTTTTTTAGCGTGTTCGTTTATTTCGGCGGCTTCGTTTACGGCCGTATGGTCTTTCCACAACACAAACATGGCGTGCGGATTTTCCTCAAAACCAGGCAACAGCGCCAGAGGAGTACCGGCCTGGTCTACGGCTACCGGCGTGGAGCCGGTAGTATCTATGCTGATACCTTTTACAGCCTGGGCAATATTTTCGCCGCCAGCTTTTTTAATACATTCGGTAATTGTATATTCTAAACCTTCGATGTAATCCTGCGGGTGTTGCCGGAACTGGTTTTCGGCCGGAATGCAATACGCTCCTTCTCGCCACCGGGGATAATTATAAACGGCCGAAGCTACCTCCTCGCCGGTTTGGGCGTTTGCCAATACCGAGCGCACCGAGTCGCTACCATAATCTACTCCTATTACATATAATTCTTTTTCCATAACACCGTAAAATGTCAAATAAACGCTTATTCTTTTGAGAAAAAAAATTTTAATCTACTTTTCTGATAGTTTATTAAAATAATTGCAACCGCTGTTCTAGTAACCTACTTGTAATTACTAGGCTATTATTTAGGTAAATACAACTTATATAGTAACCTAAGTACAGGCATTTAAGCTTTTAAGGCTACAATTAAGGTAAACTTGGCTGCAAATCTGTTTCGAAATATGCTTGATTTCAACCAAACTTACCAGCCACTCAACATTAAAAGTCTAATTCCTGCAATTTAGCTAAGCATTTGTTTTTGATTGTTTAACTTATAGGTGCTAATTATTTCGGCACACTATCCTGATTAACACTTTGGGCAGAATCCAGCGGATTTTCGGAAGCATTAGGGGTTCCGTATTCAGAATTCATAGGATTGGCGGTACTCGAATCATCTACGGCGGTACTGTTGGTACTACCCGCTTCGTTGTTAATGCCAGAATTTTGATTCGAACAAGAGCATATGCCAAGGCTTGCTGTTAGGCTAAAAATAACTAATATCTTTTTCATAGTTGTTATGGCTGTTTCTATTTATGTTATCTACTCTGTATATACTTAAAATAGACTATATAAGTTAATCAGAACAATTTTTAATAATAAATTCAATAGGATAGGCTAGCTACTATCATATAAAAAAAGCTATTTTATAAATAGGTAAGAAAACTGTACTTTTTGCTGATGTAATAAATCTATAAAGTACATTTTAAAAATTCGCTCCAGAGTTTTATATTATTTGCACAAAAAGCTAAACTATATAAATTTATCAGGATTAGGAATAAATTTCAGGAAAGCTTGGAAGTTCTCAGAATATTTTCTTTTATCTAACTTAAAATAGAAAGCTCCTTTGCGGGAATTTTCTTTGTCTTTGTCGTTTTGTTTAATCAGCAAGCCCGTAGATAATACTTTGCGACTGAAATTGCGCTTATCAAAAGTAGTTCCGTACAAGCCTTCGTACAGGTTTTTTAACTGCGGAATCGTAAATTTCTCGGGCAATAGTTCAAATAAAATTGGATGCAAAGCCGCTTTATAACGCAGCCTGCTTTTAGCTACTTCCACCATTTGTTCGTGATCGAAGATTAGTTGGGGCATTTCATCTAATTTAAACCACTCGGCGTGGTATTCGGCGCTTAGTTGTTTTTCGTATTTCTGAATATCAATCAGTGCCACGTAAGCAACCGCTAAGGTTCTTTCAACGGGGTCGCGGTGGGGTTCGCTAAATGATTGAACTTGTTCTAAATAAACACCTTCTAAACCGGTTAATTGCTTTAGGACGCGGCCGGCAGCTACTTCTAAGGTTTCGTGTGGTTGAATAAAACCACCCATTAAGCTCCATTTTCTTTTCTTAGGAGCAAATCCCCGCTGAATTAATAATACCTTAAAATTTTCTCCATCAAAACCGAAAATAACACAATCTACTGCAATAAGTATTCTAGTTTGGCCTGAATATTTCATGTTTTAGTTGCACAGCACACCGACAGAAACAGTATTATTTAAAATTTTATTAGTATGAAAAATCTTAACTGTAATAATAAATTATTTTTTCGAACGGGTGCTCATTAAACCAGATTATTTTTACTAATAAATTACATTTTCATCCTTTATTTTCCAAAATAATATTCCTAAACGTTCTGCTATTCCTGGTAAATTCTATAGAGAGTTTTTTTTCTAAGTAAAAGAAAGCTGTTTGCCTGTTCAGAAACCATTTAAATACTTGGTTTGCCAGGTAAAATGTATTGATTACAGAGAACTAAGTTTTGCGGGAAAGCCAGGAAAATAATTAATAAATGTTAAATTTACATTTACAAATTATTTATATTTGTTTAGTAGTAATAATTACCGCTTTACTTACCACATTCTGTTTAAATAAACCGTAAAGCAAATAAACCAGACTAGATCTATTAAAGCTGAGCTAATGAATAAATTTATACAAATAAGTATACTAATAAGTGCCGTTTGGCTTAGCTTCAGCACTACCTCTTGTAAAAAAGATCCCGAAATAGCTATCAATCCACCGGCGCCCGATCCGGTTGCTTTTGATATAAATACTATTAATGACACCTACGCCGAACTTGCCTCTTTTAACAACGTAGCGCAGTGGGGCCCTTACAATGTGCATGACCCCGCTATCATAAAGAGCGGCGACTATTACTATTGCTACAGCACCGATGCAGCTTTCGGGATTACGGTCCGGCCGGGTATTCAAGTACGGAAATCTAAAAAGTTAATAGAATGGGAATTTGTAGGGTGGGTATTTCCAGCACTACCGCAGCAGGGAGCCAGTTATATTCAGCAAAATGGTGGTACGCCCTTTTCTTCGTTATGGGCACCTTATGTTATTAAAGTAAATAACGAATACCGGCTGTATTACTCTTTATCGTCGACGGTGCCTAAGTTAAGTACCATTGGGCTGGCTACAGCATCTTCGCCGGAAGGCCCCTGGACCGAAAAGGGCTTAGTAGTTACCTCGCGCGACAATATTCCCATGACCAATGCCATCGACCCGTCGGT
>Ga0210040_10006342_pt1 | contig 14757 bp, 17 predicted proteins | sample CryGeyCG12114_NA_FD_185462 | JGI IMG/M metagenome (GOLD analysis project Ga0210040, IMG submission 185462) | Groundwater microbial communities from aquifer - Crystal Geyser CG19_WC_8/21/14_NA (SPAdes) (version 2) | ecosystem: Environmental > Aquatic > Deep subsurface > Groundwater | place: USA... | reverse complement strand
CCGCCGATCGAGGAGGAGCCGGACGAGCCGCGCTTCCACTCCGACTGGGAGGCGCACGTCTTCGCGCTCAACGGGGCGCTGATCAAGCGGGGCGTCTACAACCTGGACGAGTTCCGGGACGCCCAGGAGCGGCTCCCGGTGCAGCAGTACCGGGCGGCGTCCTACTACGAGCGCTGGTTCGCCGCGATCACCACGCTGCTGCAGGAGAAGGGCGTGGCGACGGCGGCCGAGCTCGAGGCCCCGGATGAGCACTGACCGGTTCGTCCCCGGCGCCCGGGTGCGCGCCCGCACCGTCGACCCCGCCGGGCACACCCGGTTGCCGGGCTACGCCCGCGGATCGGTCGGCGTGCTGGTGGAGCGGGCCGGGGAGCACCCGCTGGCCGACGACCGGGCGCGGGGCCGCAGCGCCGACCCGCAACCGGTCTGGCACGTGCGCTTCGCTGCCGCCGACCTGTTCGGCGCCGGAGAGCACACGGTGACCGTGGAGCTCTGGCAGGAGTACCTGACCCCTCTGGAGGAACGATGAGCGGCGACCACCCCAGTTCGGTGATCTCGGCGCAGGTTCGGCACGTCGAGGCGTTGCTCGAGGCCCGCGGCCTGCTCGACGACGGGGAGATCGACACCCGGATCGACGAGTTCGCGGCCGGCGGGACCCCCGCGAACGGCGCCCGGATCGTCGCTCGCGCCTGGGTCGACCCCGGCTTCGCCGAGCGGTTGCTGGCCGACGCCAACACCGCCATCCGCGAGGTCGGGCTGTCGATGGCCGGTGGGCTGCAGGAGCAGCGGCTGAAGGTGGTCGCCAACACCGAGCGGGAGCACAACGTCGTGGTCTGCACGCTGTGCTCCTGCTACCCGATCGCGCTGCTCGGGCCCTCGCCCGGCTGGTACAAGAGCGAGGCCTACCGCTCCCGGGTGGTCCGTGACCCGCGCGGTGTGCTGGCCGAGTTCGGCCTCGAGCTGCCCACGGCCACCTCGATCGCGGTGTGGGACGCCAGTGCCGAGTCCCGGTACCTGGTGCTGCCCCGCCGTCCGGCCGGCACGGAGGCGCTGACGGAGGAGCAGCTGGCCGCGCTGGTCACCCGCAAGGGCCTGATCGGCACCGCCGCCGTCTGATGAAGGACCCCACTGCCCCTCACCCCCTCGCGAGCTCGGCGGCGGGCCCCTGCAGCGGGGCATGACCGTTTGTGCAGATCGGCTGAGGGCACGGTCCTGGGGACGACGCGTCGATGTGTCGTCCTGATGATCGGGGACCCATGAAGGCAGTGACCTGGCACGGCACGCGCGACGTCCGGGTGGAGGAGGTGCCCGACCCGTTCGTCCAGGCGCCCACCGACGCCGTCATCCGCGTCACCACGACGAACATCTGCGGCTCGGACCTGCACCTCTACGACCCCCTCTCGCCCTTCATGGGCGTGGGTGACGTGCTGGGCCACGAGGCGATGGGCCAGGTGGTCGAGGTGGGGGCCGAGACCGGTGACCTGAAGGTCGGTGACCGGGTCTCCATCCCGTTCCAGATCTCCTGCGGGCACTGCTGGATGTGCCAGCGGCAGCTCTACACCCAGTGCGAGACCACCCAGGTGCGCGACCAGGGGATGGGCGCGGCACTGTTCGGCTTCTCCAAGCTCTACGGCGAGGTGCCGGGCGGGCAGGCCGAGTACCTGCGCGTCCCGCAGGCGCAGTTCACCCACATCAAGCTGCCGGAGGGCCCGCCGGACGACCGATTCGCCTACCTCTCCGACATCCTCCCGACCGCCTGGCAGGGCGTGGAGTACGCCGGCGTGCCCGACGGCGGCACGCTCGTCGTCCTGGGCCTGGGCCCGATCGGGGACTTCGCCTGCCGGATCGGCCAGCACAAGGGCTACCGGGTGATCGGCGTCGACCTGGTCCCCGAGCGGCTGGCCCGGGTCGCCGCCCGCGGCATCGAGGTCATCGACCTGCGGGAGCACGAGGACGACCTGGGTGACGCCATCCGGGACCTGACCGACGGCCGCGGACCGGACTCGGTGCTGGACGCCGTCGGCATGGAGGCCCACGGGTCGCCGGCGACCGGCTTCGTGCAGAAGGCCGCCGGCCTGCTGCCCCGGGCGGTGGCCGCGCCGGTGATGAAGGAGGCCGGCGTCGACCGGCTGAACGCCCTCTACTCCGCCATCGACATCGTGCGGCGCGGCGGCACCATCTCGCTGTCCGGCGTCTACGGCGGCGCGGCGGACCCGATGCCGATGATCACCCTGTTCGACAAGCAGATCCAGTTGCGGATGGGGCAGGCGAACATCAAGAAGTGGGTCCCGGAGATCATGCCGCTGCTCACCGACGCCGACCCGCTGGGCGTCGACGACTTCGCGACCCATCGGCTGCCGCTGTCCGAGGCGCCGGAGGCGTACAAGAACTTCCAGGAGAAGAACGACGGCTACGTGAAGGTGCAGCTCAAGCCGGAGCTGTGACGATCGCGGGGGCCGGCTCACCGCCTGGGCCGGCCCCCGGGGCGCCATCGCGGCCTCGCGTCGTCTGCCCGATCCGGGTGAGGTCGCTGCCCGCAGGCGGTGAGGCCGTGCCGCAACGGCGTTACGTTGCGCACCACCGGTCCCGTCTCGGGTCTCGGCGGCGCCCGCTGGAGGCCCGTCCGGACCGCGGCTCGGGGGGCCGCGGGGACCTGGAAGGCGACATGTGGTGGAGACGTAGCGCGCCGGCGGTGGCGACCGCGCGCGTGATCGGGCCGGTCATCGGCGTGCTCTACCTGTTCGGTGGGCTCGCCGTGCTGGCCGTCGTCCTGCTGCCGTCCGGCGCCGTGGACCGTTCCCCGGTGCTCGGCGTCATCGGTCCGTTCGCGGCACTGACCGGCGCAGCGCTCGTCCGCTGGGGACACCTGCTGGGGCGGTCGTTCCACCATGCCCTGGTCCTCGTCGGGACGGCGCTGATCACCGCTGTCGTGGCGGACGCACCGGGCAACCTGGCGGCGATGGCGATGGCCTCCATCTTCTGCTTCGTCGCCGTGGCCGCCTTCTTCCTGTTCGCCCCGGTGCTGGCGCTGGGCTACTCATCGCTCGCCGTCGCCGCGTGCACCGTCGTCCTCTCCATGCGCGGGGTGCCGCCCGGCCCGGTGGTCGCCCTCGCGGTGGTCGGCGCCTCGATCGCCTTCGTGGTCGCCGTCCTCGTCCAGCGTGCCTCCAACGCCAGCCTCGACGGCCTGACCGGGCTGGCCAACCGCCGCGGCTTCGACGACGCGCTGGACGAGGCGATGCGGGTGAGCGCGCGATCCGGGGTCGCGTTCTCCGTCGCCCTGGCCGACGTCGACCACTTCAAGTCCGTCAACGACCAGCAGGGGCACGCGGCGGGCGACGACCTGCTGCGCACGGTCGCCGCCACCTGGGTGCCGCGGCTGCCCCGTGGCGCGCTCCTGGCCCGGCACGGTGGGGACGAGTTCGCCCTCCTGCTGCCCTCGTGTCCCGGGCCGGCCGCCCTGCGGGTGGTCGAGGAGCTCCGGCTGGCCTGCCCGCAGGTGCCGCTCTCCGGCGGCGTCGCCGAGCACGCGCCCGGCGAGCTGGCCTCCCAGCTGATGCGCCGTGCGGACACCGCGCTGTACCGGGCCAAGGCCCAGGGGCGGGGCCGGTGCGCGCTGCACGACGACGACCTGGACGGCGTGGCCGGGGCATAGTCGACGGCCGGGCCGGCGGTCGGGTCAGCTCCGTGCGGCGAGGACCGTCTCGTACACCTGCACCGTCTGGGAGGCGATCGCCGGCCAGCCGAACTCGGCCAGCACGCGCTCGCGCCCGGCCGCGCCCATCGCGGCCGCCCGCGCCGGATCGGCCAGCAGCTCGCTGACCCGGGTGGCCAGCCCGGCGGCGAACTCGGCCGGCTGGTCGGCGTCGTAGGGCACCAGCAGGCCGGTGCGGCCGTCGTCGACCACCTCCGGGATGCCACCGACGGCGCTGGCCACCACGGCCGTGCCGCAGGCCGCGGCCTCCAGGTTGACGATGCCGAGCGGCTCGTACACCGAGGGGACGACGAAGACCGTCGCGCCGGTGATCAGCGGGACCAGCTGCTCGCGGGGGAGCATCTGCTCGATCCACACCACCCCGGTGCGGCGGGTCTGCAGCTCGGCAACGGCGTCGGCGACCTGCTTGCGCTCCGCGGGGGTGTCCGCGGCGCCGGCGCACAGCACCAGGCCGGCGTCGGCCGGCAGCTGCTCGGCCGCGGCCAGCAGGTGCATCAGCCCCTTCTGCCGGGTGATCCGCCCGACGAAGAGGGCGTAGGGGCGGTCCGGGTCCACGCCCAGGGAACGGACGACGTCCGGCGCCTCCACCGGGCGGTAGGCCTTCGCGTCGACGCCGTTGCCGACCACGAAGACCTTCGCCGGGTCGAGGTCGGGGTACACGTCGAGCACGTCGGCCCGCATGCCGCGGCTGACCGCGATCACTGCGTCGGCGTCGGCGTAGGCGGTCCGCTCGATCCAGGACGACAGCCGGTACCCGCCGCCGAGCTGGTCGGCCTTCCACGGACGGCGGGGCTCCAGCGAGTGCGCGGTGACCACGTGGGCGGCGCCGTGGACCAGCTTGGCCAGGTGCCCGGCGTGGTTGGCGTACCAGGTGTGCGAGTGCGCCAGGTCGACGTCGGCCAGTGCGGCGGCGATCTCCACGTCGACGCCGACGGCCTGCAGCGCACCGTTGGCCGCCTGCAGCCCGGCCGGGACGCCGTAGCCGGTCGCGTCCGGTCGCGGACCGCCGAAGCAGTGCACGTCCAGCTGCGGCCCGACCTCGAGTCCGCGGAGCGCGGCGACCAGGTGCTCGACGTGCACCCCGGCCCCTCCGTAGACGTCCGGCGGCCATTCCCGGGTGATCACTCCGACGCGCACGGGCTCACCCTAGGTGGTGAACGCCATGCCTGAGACGGCACGGCGACACGCCAGCAGATACGTTGCGTCCATGCGTGGCGGTCCTCGAGTTCTCGGCATCGTGCTGGCAGGTGGTGAGGGGAAGCGGCTTGCCCCGCTGACCCAGGACCGGGCCAAGCCCGCGGTCCCCTTCGGCGGGAACTACCGCCTCATCGACTTCGTGCTGTCCAACCTCGTGAACGCCGACATCCGGCGGATCGCGGTGCTGACCCAGTACAAGAGCCACTCCCTGGACCGGCACATCACCACGGTGTGGCGGATGTCGACCCTGCTGGGCAGCTACATCACCCCGGTGCCGGCGCAGCAGCGGCTGGGCCCGCGCTGGTACACCGGCAGCGCCGATGCGATCTACCAGAGCCTCAACCTCATCTATGACGACCGGCCCGAGATCGTCGTCGTCTTCGGTGCCGACCACGTGTACCGGATGGACCCCACCCAGATGATCGACCAGCACCTGGCCACCGGTGCCGGCGTGACCGTCGCCGGGCTGCGGGTGCCGCGCAAGGAGGCGACCGCGTTCGGCGTCATCGACTCCGACGCCAGCGGGAAGGTCGTCCAGTTCCTGGAGAAGCCGGCGGACCCGCCGGGTCTGCCGGACAACCCGGACGAGACGTTCGCCTCGATGGGCAACTACGTGTTCACCACCGACGCGCTGCTCGAGGCGCTGCGGGTGGACGCCGCCGACGAGTCCTCGGTGCACGACATGGGCGGCTCGATCATGCCGATGATGGCCGACGCCGGCGACGCCTACGTCTACGACTTCAGCAGCAACATGGTGCCCGGGGAGACCGAGCGCGACCACGGCTACTGGCGCGACGTGGGAACGCTGGACGCCTACTACGACTCGCACATGGACCTGGTCTCGGTCAGCCCGATCTTCAACCTCTACAACGACCGGTGGCCGATCTACACGCTGCCGCCCATGCTGCCGCCGGCCAAGTTCGTCCTGGGCGGCCGGGCCGAGGAGTCCATGGTCAGCGCCGGGGTGATCATCGACGGCGGCTCCGTGCACGGGTCGGTCGTCTCCCCGGGCGTGCGGCTGGAGCGCGGCTCCCGGGTCGAGGGCAGCGTGCTGATGGACGGCGTGCACATCGGCGAGGGCGCGATCGTGCGCCGGGCGATCCTGGACAAGAACGTCGTCGTCCCGCCGGGTGCGCACATCGGTGTCGACCTGGACCGCGACCGCGAGCGGTACCAGGTCAGCGCCGGCGGCGTGACCGTCCTCGGCAAGGGCTCCCGCGCGATCATCTGATGGCCCCGTCCGGAGGCTCGCCCGAGCCTGCGAGGGATGAGGGGGACGGGGTGTGTCCACCTCCGCACGCTCAGCGCGGGCCCCGGGAGGAACGCCGTTCCGGCACGTCACCCCTGATCGTCACGCTGCTGCTGGACGACGCTGCGCAGCAGCGGTTCGACCGGCTGCGGGCGGCGCACTTCCCGCCGGAGCGCAACTGGCTGCAGGCGCACGTGACCCTGTTCCACGCCCTGCCGGGGGAGCGACTGCCCGCGATCCGGGACGAGGTGGCCAGGGCGGCTGCGCGGCCGCCCTTCGACGTGGCCGTGACCGGGGTGCGGTTCCTCGGCCGGGGCGTGGCGCTGGACCTGGCGGCGCCAGAGCTGACCGCACTGCGCTCCTCGCTGGCGGCGGCCTTCGACCCGGACCTCACCGCGCAGGACCGGCAGTGGTCGCGGCCGCACGTCACCGTGCAGAACAAGGTCGCCCCGGACGTCGCCCGAACGCTGCACGCCGAGCTCACCGCTGCCTTCGTCCGCGAGACGGTGCGCGCCCGCGGGCTGGGGCTGTGGCACTACCGCGGCGGCCCCTGGGAGCCGGAGGCCGAGTTCGCGTTCAGCCCCGGAGGCTGAGCGCGCCGTCCCGGTACCGGCGCAGCAGCTCCTCGGCCGGCTGGCGTGGGTCCGCGCCGGTGCCCCGGAGGACGTGCCGGGTGTCGAGCCCGGCGGCGGCTCCGGTGACGTCGTCGTGCACCCGCGCCGCCGCGGCCGCATCGGTGAACCTCTGCCCGGTGCGGCCGGCGACCCGGTCCAGGCACCGGTGCCGCGGTGGCAGCAGTGCCGGACGCGGCGCCTGCCGCCCGCAGCACCACCTCGTTCTAGCGGTGCGCCTCCGGCAGCCACGGCGGGACGGCTCCCCGGATCCAGACGGCGACGTCGTTCCCGGGAACCAGCGCCGCCGGGTCGAACGCCTCGGACGCGAGCGCGGCCACGGTGGACGTGCCGGCCCCTGGCGGCCCGGTCACCACCAGCGGGTCGGCCTCGGTCAGCGGCTCCCCGCGCCCGCACGGGTGCGCGGGCCGGCCACCGTCAGCTGCGCTTGGTGGCGACCAGCAGCCCGGCGCCGATCGGCAGCACCGCGCAGGTGAGCGTCTCGTCCTCGCGGAGCGTGCGGGCGATCTCCCGCCAGGCGACGGTCTGCGCGTCCCGGGCGGAGCGCTCGGCGATCTTGCCGTCGGCGAGCAGGCCGTGGCAGACCAGCGACCCGCCCAGCCGGATGAGCTCCAGCAGCCCGGTCAGCTGCCCGGAGTACTCCAGCGGCGGGCCGTCGCACACGACCAGGTCGTAGGCGCCGGGGGACAGCCTGGGCAGCACCTCGCCGGGCGTGCCGAAGATCAGCCGGGTGCGCCCGGAGGCCAGGCCGGCCTCGGTGAACGCCCGCCGGGCGGCGCGCAATTCGGCCGGGTCGCCGTCCAGCGCGGTGAGGACGCCGTCGGGGCGCATGCCCTGCAGCAGCCACAGGCCGGCCACCCCGCCGCCGCTGCCGATGGAGACCACCGAGCGGGCCGCGCCACCGGCCGCGAGCACCGCCAGGGTCGCTCCGACGGCGGGCTCCACCGGGGCGGGCGTGCCGAACGCCGTCGCCGAGGTCAGCGCCCGCTGCCGGGCCGCGGCCTGGGCCGGGGTCTCGGTGGCGAAGCTGTCGGCGTAGGCCGCCGCGCCGACCGGAGAGCCGCCCGAGGGGGGCGGTCCCGCAGCGCTGGTCACCCGGCGAGGGTAGTGGCGATCGCCGGGTGGCCGCCCGGGTGGGTGCACGGTCGACTCCCTCGCCTGCGAACTCCCTGTGCGTCCGGTCCCGCCGGGAACACCGCACCTGACCTCGGCCGTTGGACCGACCGTGCGTCTCTCGCGTGCCACCAGTGAACCCCACGCCCCGCGGCCCACCCCCGGTGGGGAGGTGTCGCCCGCTTCGGTCTGCGATCCTGGGGTCGTGACCGGCGACAGCTCCTCGGCAGGCGGCGTCGTCCTGCCCGCGGCCGAGCCCGTCCCGGACGCGGCCGAGGGCTGGGTGGCACCCAGCTGGGAGCAGGTCGTCCGCGACCACTCCGCCCGGGTCTACCGCCTGGCCTACCGCCTCTCCGGCAACCAGCAGGACGCCGAGGACCTCACCCAGGAGACGTTCGTCCGGGTGTTCCGCTCGCTGGCGGACTTCTCCCCGGGCACCTTCGAGGGCTGGCTGCACCGGATCACCACGAACCTGTTCCTGGACATGGTCCGGCGCCGGCAGCGGATCCGCTTCGACGCGCTGCCGGAGGACACCGAGCGGCTGCCCGGGTCTGCCCCCTCGCCGGAGCAGGTCTACGCCGACACCCACCTCGACCCGCAGATCCAGGCCGCGCTCGACGCGCTGTCCCCTGAGTTCCGGGTGGCCGTCGTCCTGTGCGACATCGAGGGCCTGACCTACGAGGAGATCTCGGCGACCCTCGGGATCAAGCTCGGCACCGTCCGCAGCCGGATCCACCGCGGCCGTGTCCAGCTCCGCGAGGCGCTGGCGCACCTGGCTCCCGGCCGGGCACCGGTGGCGGAGGGCGCGCGGTGAGCCTCCCCGAGAGTCACCTCGCGCAGGAGGCGATCGCCGCGCTGGTCGACGGCGAGCTGTCCGGCGGTGCCGCCGGGCGCGCGGCCCGCCACCTGACCGGGTGCGTGCAGTGCCGGATGGCGGTCGCCGCGCAGCGGGAGGCGAAGGCCGCGCTGCAGCGCGACGTCGACCTCACCGTGCCCGGTGACCTGATGTCCCGGCTCAAGGCGATCCCGTTCACCGCGGACGTGCCCGGCAGCGGAGGGCTGGGCACGCTGACCGCGGACGGCGACGCGCTCGCCGCGACCGGCAGCAGCGGTTCGTGGGCCTTCCCGCCGGCCTCGCCCGGGCAGCAGCCCGCGCGCGACGGCGGCAGCTCCCGCTGGCGCCGGATGGGGATGACCGGGGCGCTGGCCGGGATCGGTCTCGGGGTCGCCGTGCTCGCCGCCACCCTGCCCGGCTCCGAGCTGCCCACCGACGACACCCCGGTCCCCGGACCGGTCGCCGGCGCGGTGCGGAACGCCGGCTCCGGCGAGCGCACCGACATCGTGCCGCCGGTCGTGCGCACCCTGACCGTGGGCTCCACCTCGTCGTTGCCCCCCGGCGGGACGCCCTGACCGAGCGCCCCGGCACCGAGCGCCCCGGCACCGAGCGCCCCGGCTCCGAGCCCGACCGGCCCGGCCCCGCTGAGGACCAGGCGGCCGTCTACGGCCGTCCGGCCGGCACCACGGGGGCCTTCGAGCCGACCGCCGCCCGGCTGGCGCCGCGCACTCCGCCTGCTCCGGAGCCGCACCCCGCGCAGCAGGCCGCCTTCGGCCGGCCCCGCGAGGTCGCCGGCTCCTTCGGCACCGACCGGCCCACGCCGGCGCCCCGGCCGGCCCTCCCGCCGCCGCCGGAGGCGGTGCTGCGCGCGTTCGCCCCCCGCGACGGCGCGACCGGGCTGGGCGAGCCGCCCGGCGGCCGGCGCCCGGCCCGGCGCACCGCAGCCGCCCCGTTCTGGAAGCCGGACGCCGCCGCCGATCCCTGGCGCGACCCGCACGCGCCGGCCGGCCTGGGCGCTCCGGCGGAGTACCCCGAGGACGAGACCGAGGACGACGGCCCGATCGTCGTGGACGCCCAGGGCCGCAAGAAGGTCCGGCTGCGCGACCTCTCCGTCCGGCTCTCGGTGCTGGCGCTGCTGTGCCTGCTGCTGGTGGGCATGGTCGGTGGCACGACCGCCTGGTACCTGGGCCGGAGCGCCGACGAGGCACCCCTCCTGGTCCCCGGCACCCAGCTCTCCGACGTCTCCCCGGGGGTCAGCCGGGAGCCCGGGTCGGTCGCCGACATCGCCGGCCGGGTCACCCCGGCCGTGGTCTCCATCGAGGTGCAGCTGGCCAACGCCGGCGCCACCGGGTCCGGCGTGGTGGTCGACGGCGACGGCGGCTACATCGTCACCAACAACCACGTGATCTCCGGCGCCGCCGACGTCGAGGGGGCCACCATCCGGGCGGTCTTCAGCGACGGCAGTGGGTCGGAGGCGGAGATCGTCGGCCGCGACCCGGCCAGCGACCTCGCCGTCCTCAAGGTGGAGAAGCCCGGCCTGGTCGAGGCGGCGCTCGGGTCCTCCGACGAGCTGGTCGTGGGCGACCCGGTGGTGGCCATCGGCTCGCCGCTGGGCCTGGCCGGCACCGTCACCAGTGGCATCGTCAGCGCGCTGGACCGGCCGGTGCGGCTGTCGGGCGAGGGCAGCGACACCAACGCGGTGATCAGCGCCGTGCAGACCGACGCCCCGATCAACCCGGGCAACTCCGGTGGTGCGCTCGTCGACGGCACCGGCGCGGTGATCGGCATCAACACCGCCATCGCCTCCCTCGGCGGGAGCGGCACCACCGGCGGCTCGATCGGGCTGGGCTTCGCCATCCCCATCGACACCGTCCGCGACATCGCCGAGCAGCTCATCTCCACCGGGACGGCGGTGCACGCCACGCTGGGCGTCAACGCCCGCACCGTCACCGACGGCACCCGGGACGGCGCGCTCGTGGTGAACGTCGAGCCGGGCAGCCCGGCCGCGGACGCCGGCGTGCAGGAGCAGGACGTCGTGATCGCAGTCGACGGGGAGCCGGTGGCCAGTTCCGAGGAGCTGGTCGTGGCCGTCGACGCGCACGCCCCCGGCGACACGATCACGCTGGAGCTGGTGCGCGACGGTGGGGCCTCCCGCGAGGTCCAGGCGACGCTCGACACCGCCTGAGGAAGGACCCGTCCTCCCACCCCTCGCGAGCTCGCGGCGGTGCCCTGGACGGGGCCGGGACACCGGCCGTTCGGGTGGTGCTCAGCAGCTGGACAGTTGACCCACCTACGCTGGACACGACTCCGGCGGGTGACATGCCCGGCGGACAGCGGCGGGGAGGGGGAACGGTGTTCGACTCCATCGGCTGGGGCGAGATCGTGGTCCTCGCGCTCGCGGCACTGTTCATCTTCGGGCCCGAGCGGCTGCCCTCGCTGGCCAAGGACGCCGCCAGCGGGCTGAAGAAGGTCCGCGAGGCGATCACCGGGGTGCGCGGGCAACTGCACGACACCCTGGGCGACGACTTCGACCACCTGCGCGACGTGGACCTGCGGCAGTACCACCCCAAGACCTTCATCCGGCAGCAGCTGCTCGCCGATGACGACGACGCCCCGGTGCGCCGGGGGAGTTCCACCGGGGCCACCGCGGCCACCGCCGCCGGGCGGGTACGGCCCTCGGAGCGAGTGCGCAGTCGCGACTCCTCGATGCCCCCGCCGTTCGACGCCGACGCCACCTGAGCCGGCCCGCACCCGCACCGAACGCCCGGCGCGGCTCCCGGGCGGCACTGGACACATCGACAATCGATGTGCACACTCTCTCCTCAGGACATCGACAGTCGATGGGTGGAGGAGTTGTCGTGACGCGCTCGACGTACGTGAAGCCGGGGACCATCCGCGGGCTCGGCCTGGTGGTCGGCCTGATCGGCCTGGTCGCAGCGCTGGCCGGGCCGACCTACGCGATCAGTGGCGCGTTCCAGGCCGGCGCGGCCGTCGTCGTCCCGGTGGAGCTCATCGAGCCCCCGGTCACCGACGCCGCGCGCACGAGCGCGTCGCTGCCGGCTCTCCCGGACGGGGTGCGGATCGCCGGGCTCACGCCCGGCAGCGAGCTGGAGCTGTCGGCCCCGGGCTCCACCGTCCTCGAGCAGCTGCTGTCCCGCGGGGACGCGGCCGTCCTCGGCCTGGCCGTCGGGCTCGGGGCCTGGCTGTTGCGCCCGCTCCTGGCCTCGGTCGCCGCGGGCCGCCCCTTCGGTGCCGGCAACGCCCGGCGGCTGGCCGGCCTGGCCTCGGTCGTGGTCGTCGCTGCCGGGATCGGGCCGCTGCTGCCCCAGATCGCCTCGCTCGCCGTCCTCGACCGGCTGGACCTGGTCGGCCCGGACAGCCCGTTCGTGATGGGCCTGACCTTCGCCTTCACCCCGGCCGTGCTGACCGGTCTGCTGCTGCTCGTGCTGGCCGAGGCGTTCCGGCAGGGGGAGCGGCTCAGCGCGGACGTCGAGGGCCTGGTGTGAGCCCCGCCGAGCTGGACACCCACCGGGTCACCTGTCACCTCGACCGGCTGCTGGTCGACCGGCAGATGACGCTGACCGAGCTCGCCGAGCGGGTCGGGGTCACCGTGGTGAACCTGTCGGTGCTGAAGAACGACCGGGCCCGGGCGGTGCGGTTCTCCACCCTGACCGCGATCTGCGACGCCCTGGACTGCCAGCCCGGCGACCTCTTCAGCGTGGCACCGGCCCGCTGAACACGGCTGCGGCCGGCCCTCCCGGAGGAGGGCCGGCCGCAGCGGCGTGCACGACTAGCGACGGACCGGGGTCAGCCCCAGGGACATCCCGGCCAGGCCGCGCGAGCGGACGGCGAGGCCGTCGGCGATCTTCTCCAGCGCCTGCGCCGCGGGGGCGTCGGGCTGGGCGAGCACGATCGGCGCACCGGCGTCCCCGGCCTCGCGGAGCCGGGTGTCCAGCGGGATCTGGCCGAGCAGCGGCACGCGCGCGCCGAGGGTCTTGGTCAGCGCGTCGGACACGGCCTCGCCACCACCGGAGCCGAAGACCTCCATCCGCGAACCGTCCGGCAGCTCCAGCCAGGACATGTTCTCGATGACCCCGACCACCTGCTGGTGGGTCTGGGTGGCGATCGCGCCGGCCCGCTCGGCCACCTCGGCGGCGGCGAGCTGCGGCGTGGTCACCACCAGGATCTCGGCGTTGGGCACCAGCTGGGCCACCGAGATCGCGACGTCACCGGTGCCCGGCGGGAGGTCCATCAGCAGCACGTCCAGGTCGCCCCACCAGACGTCGGCGAGGAACTGCTGCAGCGCGCGGTGCAGCATCGGGCCGCGCCACACCACGGGGGTGTTGCCCGGGGTGAACATGCCGATCGAGATGACCTTCACCCCGTAGGACTGGGGCGGCATGATCATGTTGTCGACCTGGGTCGGCTTCTCGTCGACGCCCAGCATGCGGGGCACCGAGTGCCCGTAGATGTCGGCGTCCACGACGCCCACCGACAGGCCGCGGCGGGCCAGTGCGGCGGCCAGGTTGACCGTGACGCTGGACTTGCCGACCCCGCCCTTGCCGGAGGCGACCGCGTAGACCCGGGTCATCGAGCCGGGCTGGGCGAAGGGGATCACCGGCTCGGCGGCGTCCGTGCCGCGCACGGTCTTGCGCAGCTCGGCGCGCTGCTCGTCGTTCATCACGTCCAGGACGACCTGCACGCTGGTCACGCCGGGGACCCGGGTGACCGCCTCGGTGACGCGGTCGGTGATGGTGTCGCGCATCGGACAGCCGTTGACGGTGAGGTAGACCTCGACCAGGACCGCGCCCGGGTCGCCAGCCACGGCGAGCTGGACGTCCTTGATCATGCCGAGCTCGGGGAGCGGGCGGTTGATCTCGGGGTCCTGGACGGTCGCCAGCGCCGCGTTCACAGCGTCCAGGGCCGGCGATCCGGTCAGCGTGTCGGACATGTGCGGATGTGTCTCCTTCGACGGGGAGCCTGCGGATGCCGAGCCCGCACCTGCGGGACCCGCGCGCGAGCCTCTGCCACTGTACGGCGCGGGCGGGGGCGACCTCGGGCCAGCGACTGTGACCCCGGCAGCACCGGTGCGCGCCGCCCCGAGGTCGGGGCGGCCCTAGGCTCTCCGCCCGTGGCCGCCGATCCCGCCCGCTCCGCCACGCTGCGCGACGCCATCGGGCTCGGCGTCGCCGTCGGCCTGTACGGCGTCGCGTTCGGCGCCGCCGCCGTCGGTGCCGGGCTGGGCCCCTGGCAGGCGCTGGCGATGTCGGCGCTGATGTTCACCGGTGCCTCGCAGTTCGCCCTGGTCGGCGTGCTCGGCGCCGGGGGCGGCGCGCTGGCCGCGGTCGGCAGCGCCCTGCTGCTGGGCACCCGCAACACCGTCTACGGCGTCCGGCTGGCCCCGATGCTCGCTCCCCGTGGGCTGCTGCGCCGGGCCGGCGCGGCGCACTGGGTCATCGACGAGACGACGGCGATGGCGGTCGCGGCACCCGACCGGGAGCTGGGGCGGCTGGCCTTCTGGGTCACCGGCGCGACCATCTACCTCGGCTGGAACGCCACCACGCTGCTCGGCGCGCTGGGGGCCGGCGCGCTCGGGGACACCGCGCAGGCCGCGCTGGACTCCGTCGTCCCGGCCGCCTTCCTGGCGCTGCTCTGGCCCCGGCTGCAGCGCGGCGCGGCGGAGGCCGCCGTCCAGCGTCGGGTGGCGGTCGGCGGCGCGGTGGTGGCGCTGGCGCTGACCCCGTTCGTGCCGGCCGGGATGCAGGTCGTGCTGGCGGTCGTGGCGGTCGCGCTGGCCTTCTGGCCCCGGTCGGCGGTGGCGGCGCGATGAGCGAGGGCACGCTCTGGGCGGTGGTGCTCGCCGGCTCGCTGGGCTGCTACCTGCTGAAGCTGGCCGGGTTGTCGGTGCCCGAGGCCTGGGTGCAGGACCCGCGGGTGACCCGGGTGGTCGAGTTCGTGCCGGCCGCGCTGCTGGCGGCCCTGGTGGCGGTGCAGGCCGCCACCTCCAACGGGGCGCTGG
>Ga0210040_10006341_pt1 | contig 14760 bp, 18 predicted proteins | sample CryGeyCG12114_NA_FD_185462 | JGI IMG/M metagenome (GOLD analysis project Ga0210040, IMG submission 185462) | Groundwater microbial communities from aquifer - Crystal Geyser CG19_WC_8/21/14_NA (SPAdes) (version 2) | ecosystem: Environmental > Aquatic > Deep subsurface > Groundwater | place: USA... | reverse complement strand
ACAATTCGAAGATAGTGGATATAGAATAAAGGATACGTCTAGTTTATTCCTTGTCCGATATTAAGGCGGAATCATTTCTGGGCATACAGCGTAATCAATTGTTCCCAAGTATAAGCAAGGGCTTATACTAACTAAAGAAAAGAAATTATATTCAAAATGGCGCCACCTTGTTAAACCGAGCGAAACACAGACTATTCATCATCTTCACCTTTTAAAAATCTTTGTGACTGTGCAATCAACTTTGGAATATTGAGATGAATCACGATTGCGACTGCATCTGGCTTTTCTAGTCTAAATATACGCTTCCCGATATTTAGGGTCCATATCGATTGATCGCTCGATATGTTTGGATTCGAAAATAGTATTGTCGGCATGCAGACTACTGAAGAAATTTGAATTAAGGTTCATATAGACTGGATATAATACTTTGTCAAGGGGAATACTTAAGTTTAATTTTTCGGATTCGTCTGACTTCACGCTTCTGAAAGAGCTGACTATGTTTATGTTTCTTTTATCGCACAATAAGACTTAATCATACAAAGATTGGGCGGCAAACATGCGTTTCGTGCTGTGCCCCATTTTCACAGCGCGCTTTTATAAAGGTCACACATTGAGAAAAAATTAATCACAGCTTTCCCATTACGTGTTTAGCATCCCTGCAAAGAATATTCACAAAACATTTAACTAGAAACGTATGAGCACGAGCACAATAATTAAGTTTGTATTCGCTAAAATATTTAAGTAAAGTCCTTCATGCAGAATATCGTATAAAATGATTTCAAATTCTTCAGCAGAACACCTTAATTAATGCTATAATGTAATTATACGCCGTACTAAGTAATTGAATTTTGAAATTCAAATTAGTAGCTATTTTCTTTTCAAAACTAAAAGTCAATTTTATGCCTCATTTTTTTCAATTATTTAGCATACTATTACCTCATTCTAATATGTCTTAACTCACCCAATACACGATGATACTAAAAGTTAGTCTGTCTGCATTATAATATGCATTTAATTCATCCTAATGTGATAACGCGCGTTTCAAATAAAGTCATCTTCACTGATTACTATTTAGCTAAAAGTCTCCATTCATTTACACACACAATAGACTGCTTGGTTCATACCATACATACTTCATCTATAAGATGGCTCAAGTCGTAAACCCAATCCAGTTGACCTTCAGAAAAAAAAGCCTTAAATTGCAGCCAAATGCTTGGTATTTCATATTTTGAATGGCACATACATTTCGATGATGCACATTTTTACTAACTATATAGTAGTAACTACAAAACTGTCATTTTTTCACGCATCATTTGATCTAATAAAGGTAAAATAAAATACGGTTGGTAGTTTTTATACTCAAAAACTCATCCTCTGCACGCATCAATTATATGGAATATTACGGTGACACTTTTTTATAGCCCATATCCAGTTATCCACAGATATTTACATCTCGCACATGTTTTCCAACTCAGACTAAACTTATAGTTGGTCACATAGGATTTGTACCCTACGGTGACAGTTTCTATTTTGTCAATTCTGTGAGCAATTTTTTAAAATCCAAGGCTCATGCAAAATGAGGATCTCTATTCCCCGACACCAGGTAATTTGACTAACTATACTAAAACCTATATTAACCACCAATTTCATAAAATAATTATGAAATAGAAACTGAGCACAGACCAATTGATGAAAATTCGTGAATCCAATGTACATCCCAGTGTGACGAAAGCAGCATTCTTCAAAAAGCCGATCATCGCTGAGAAAGCTTCCATGCAATGGATTTACGACAATGAAGGCAAAAAATATTTAGATCTTTTTGGGGGAATTGTCACCGTAGGCATCGGGCACTGCCATCCGTGAGACATTATGCAAAATTCTACCCAAAAAGTAAAAAAAAACTCATAAAAATGTGCATTTTTTCAGAAAAATTAATGAAGCTTTGTTCACCCAAGCCAAAAAGTTATGGCACACTACAAACATCTATATGACGGAGCCCGTACATGAATATGCGGAAAAATTGACCAGTACTATGCCCGGAGATTTGAAGGTCATTTGAGCAGCACATTTTTTTAAATAATATAAATTACCAAAAATAAGAATTGTAAATTTTTTTAGGTCCTGTATCCCGTGAATAGTGGTTCTGAAGCAAACGATTTGGCTCTGTTGATGGCCAGAGTTTACACGGGGAATTTTGAAGCTATCGCATTACAAAATGCTTATCATGGGACCAGTGCTGCCACTATGGGACTTACTGGTCACTCAACTTGGAAGCAAGTTGCTCCCATTTACAATGGAATCCACCATGTAAGGCAGAAATGTTTTGTTTATTGCATTTTGTTAAGCGGCTTCAGCTTTTTAAAGAAAATGTATAGTATGTCCATCCGTCCGTACGTCTGTCTGTCCGCATCGTACAACAATGCAATATTCCATTTGAAATTCTCAATGCTCAAGGAACATAAGTTTGATAGGGTTGTAATCGTTTTGAATTCCAAATTTACTACTTCAATTAAAAAAAAATTTAAACAACTTTAGCTTAAAAAAGATTTAAAATGCATTGAGCGAATTGTAAGGACAAAAGTTAAGCTAATTTAGTTTTGTGCTAAACATATATTTTTTATATTGCTGTTGAAAATACAAAAAGTAAATATCCAAACTTTACTAACTAAAGGCAATGAATCCAGACACATACAAAGGAATTTTCGGTGGCCAAAACTGCCGAGATTCTCCAATCCAGCCGATCCGAAATGATTGCAATTGTAGTTGCGCAAAAAAATCAGAAGAATGCTCCGCCGCAGACAAATATATTGAGCAACTTGAGCAACTCTTGATGTACTCGATGCCACAAAAAAAAGTAGCTGCAATGTTTTTAGAATCCATCCAAGGAGTTGGTGGGGTAGTTCAATTTCCCAAAACTTACGTTAGCAAAGCTGCCAAATTGATTCGCCAAAATGGTGGGCTAATTGTATCGGACGAAGTGCAAACTGGATTCGGTCGTACTGGGGACAATATGTGGAATTTCATGGATCACGGGATCGTGCCAGACATTGTCACTATGGCCAAAAGCATTGGTTCGTAAATTATCAATGATTTTTGCAAATCTGATACATTTTTTAACTAAAAACATGCAATTTGTGGGTAGGTAATGGATTCCCAATGGCAGCTGTTGTGACAACTCCAAAAATTGCCGCCTCTTTAGTCAATGCTCATCATTTCAACACTTTTGGAGGGAATCCGTTAGCTAGTGCAGTTGGAACGGCTGTTTTACAAGTTAGTAAACGGCATTGTAATTGTTTGATTCATCGGTAAGAATTTGACAACTTTTTTTGTCTTTGTGTACAAGGTTATTGAAGAAGAAAAGCTAAAAGAGAATTGCAAAAATGTGGGAACTTACTTCATGGAAGAATTGGCGAAATTTCGCAAGGAATTTGAATACATTGGAGATGTGCGAGGGAAAGGATTGATGATCGGTGTGGAGATGGTCCAAGACAAGATTAGTCAGAAACCAATGGAGTCTTCAAAATTTTCTCAACTGTTTGAAGACATTAAAGAGGAAGGAATACTTATTGGCAAAGGAGGATATTTTGGCAACGTAATTTTATCAAATCAATTATATGTTAAGTTTTGTGACGACCAATTATAAAATTTCGGGTTTGACTTTATTGCAGGTTTTGCGGATTGCACCTCCCATGATTCTCACGAAAAACGATGTCGATTTTGTGCTCCCCAAACTTTACAAGTGTTTTAAGAAACACTCTACAAGCTAGACTGCAATTTTTGAAAACAAAGGCTGTGAAATAAAATCTTATAATATGTTTTATTTTCCCAGCTGATGAACTCCAGAGAAAAATGTGTTGATTTGAACTAACAACTAAGAACTAACTGCTTGTGCTTATGTACTTTACATGACTTTACTATGCTATGCAGACAGATAGACAAACACATTTCCGTCTTCAGCAAAGATATATATTATGTATTGTAGATAATAAGGCATGGTCCGTCTGTCTGTCTGACCTTCAGGGTGACTTTCTTGTAAACCTTGTCCTGTCTTAACTTTTTTGAAAGGAGGTGTTACGGACCACAAGGGTCCTATTATTAAATTTAAGCACGCACCACTAAATTTTTTCTCGTGTAGTACGTGGTAGTATTGAGCTTGTTAAGTTAAGTCCAACATGTAGTTAACAAGGAAATGCGTTCCTGCAGTACCCAAAAGGACGATGCAGAGAACGAGAGGGGACACTTACTACTTATTTGTTCTCCTCGCAACTCTGCTGAAGCTATCTTAGTTTTCCTCTTTTTGTTTTCATAGTGTATATATTATATCTATTTCTATAATGTAAACTTATTTCTTGTTTCCCGTTATCTCAAGTGGTTAATTATCTCTTAAGGTGTTGATCTAACCTAAAAGTTAATAAATACTACATGTCAACAATCATCAGCACCCACACAATGTGAGCAAATTATTGAAAATTAACTAATCATGCTTTTATTTGTTGGGTAGTTAGTGGCAAACGGGCCCAGTGCCCGTTTGCTATCATAATATTTATTCTTTCTGAGAGGATCTGTCCCCCTCTCCCTTGACACTCTGGGCACTCGTCCAGGGTGGAGTGAGACGGGCTTTATGCCCGCATCACCTATTAACTAAGAGTTCGGGCTTTATGCCCGCACTCGAACGCATAATTTGTCTGGTGGGCCTTGGCCCATCTTCCCCAGGTTGGATTAGGGAAGATTGTGGGCCACGGCCCATGGTCAATTTTCATCTTTTTAGTTTAGGTTCTCGTCTGGGCTCTGGCCCAGGCGAGTATTTTACACATGTAATAGAGGGTATCGGAATTACATTGCCGAAAAAAAATTGAGTTGGAATAACCGCTTTGTAGAGTTAAAAATTCTACATCGAATAGCTATTTCAGTTTTTGAAAAAATTAAAAAAAATTCCGTGAGGCGGGAAAATTATAAATTCAATACATTGGGGAGATAAGGAATTGACAAATTTTCAAATGAAATTTTTGGGATATGTGGCATCGATTTGCAAACTGAAACTGGTACCAATGAAAAGAGAAAATTCCAGAAAATATTTTAAAAGTAATTTAAAAGTGTTTCACTTCCCATTCGGGGAAGTTATGGGGTTTTGGAAAAGTACGAATTTTCCTCATGTTATCTACTCATTAAATTCGCAAGAATTTTTTTTGCTTTTCTGCCCTATCTCCCTAATGCATTGAATTTTTAATTTTCCCGCCTCGCGGAATTTTTTTAAATTTTTTTCAAAAACTGAAATTAGGACTTTTCGATGTAGAACTTTAAGCGCTACAAAATGGTTATTTCAACTCAATTTTTTTCGGCAATGTAATTTCGAAACCCTCCTTTGCATATTTGACTACAAAAAAAAGGCTTTTCTTTCAAAAAACTGTGGAACCTGACAGCTACCTATGGCATTATAAGATCAACAGGTAATCCGATAATTATTTAGAGATGTCACTTTTGAAATCAGCTAGTTTGATAACATGATAAACCAAGTAAACGAGTTTTCTTCAAAAATATCATTAAACCCAAAAAATACTAAGTATTAGTAGGTCAACAGTTGCCCTGTGAATACTTTTTTTTATTGTTTTTGAAAGATTTGGAAACTTTCGCGTGACATATCTGCCCTATTAATAAAATATGCACAATATATAACTACGGAGCATCAAAGGCTTGCGATGTCTCATTTCGTGAAAGTTATTTCGACAAAATGTAGGTTTTTTGGTTGAATAATTCAAAGGTATTTGATGAGTTGCGAAAATGATGCTAAAACATAATTTTATGCGAGTCTACATAAGAATATCTCATAACCACACCCTGAATACTTAAAAAGCTCGTGTTTTATTTCAAATAAGTGAGCTCAAATTGGGTGGGACAGCATCAGCTTTAGAAAGGAACAATAATTAAAATGAAGGAGACTATTATGAGACAACAGGGAGCAATTGAAAATTGCAATTATAGGGTCACGAAGGGCTTATATAATTTGCAGCAATCAAAAAGTCAGGCATAAAGTGTGATCGAAAGAATGATAATTTTGATTGAAATAAACTTTACACATTTTCAAAAATTTAACTTTTGAAATGAAGGCTGAAGCACTAGTTGGCCTTGAACAAAAAAAAATTAAATTGAATTTTACAAAATTAAATAGTAAGGTAAAAGCAAAAATCATATCGCGTCTAATGGATTTTGACAAACAATACATCATAATTCATAAATGCCAGGCCTATGAGACAGGTTCGAGTATATAACTTACTTTAATGGAGGCAAACGACATAAGGGCAGTAAAACTAACGCGCTAACAGGTCCAATTCAAGCAATTTATTTATTCATTTCCGACAACTTCTGTAAAATATCAGGTTTTTCAGTTGAAGTGACAAAGTTCAAATAATACATGTCAAAAGATTTTTCCTAAATATATTTACAAATTTTGCAAAGACATAAGGTTATCATAAATTTTTAATCGGTAGCACAAATATACATCATTATTTCTAATTTCAGACGTTGAAGAGTTAAATTTTTGGGAACCTAATACATCTAAAAGTCTCTCTCCATACTTATTTTACAATTTTACATTTTATATTAAACAATGTAGCATAACTCCATTTCTACCATTCCTAACTCTTAAGTTTACAATTGATTTGAGCATTTCAAGACATTGATCATAAATTAGGGTGTGCATTAGACATAACAATTTGTAATCAAATAAAGTAGTTGGATACATCCAATTTAATTTTGTTGTTATACTATTTGAGATATTATCATATTTTGATTTGTTAAGAGAAATACGTGCTGCTGTTCTGAAACTTTTCATAATAGGTTTTAAGTTATTATCATTGCAGAACCTCAGGCAAGTCGTACATAATTTATTAATGGTAGACGGATTGCTTCAACTAAAAGAATTTTTATGATAAGTGTCTAATACGAATTTCAGATTTTGGACAAAATGCAAATTACAATTTATTTTTTTGTTACATAGTTTATGTGTGGTACCCAGGACAAAGTGCAATCTATATAAACCCCCAGAAATTTAATGAATTTTAACCACAAAACCATTAATTACTACATCACAATCATTTAGTATGTCACACATTGTTTTCGTACCTACAACTAATAATTCTGTTTTGTCATAGTTCAAAGACATTTCATTTTGATCGAGCCATTCATTTATTTTTTCCAGATCCTGATTGACTTCACAAAAAACAGAGTACTCATTCCGTAGGAAACCCGAGTGAGTTAAATAGTTATCATCAGCATAGAGAATAAATTGGCAATATTTAAGGGCGTTTGGCATATCGTTAATGTAAATACTGAATAGTAGTGGTCCTAGAATGGATCCTTGTGGGACTCCTAGTTCCGTTTTTATTAAGGCAGAATAAGTGCTATCCATTTTGGTGCACTGATACCTATCGGACAAATAAGAGTCAAATCACTTCGTAGCGATGCTGAGGCTTTCCAACTTTTGTAACAAAATGACTTTATGTACCCTATCAAATGCCTTTTGCATATCAAGGGCAACAACAGTACTAAATTTGTTACAGTTTAAATTTTGTTGGAGAATATGAGTTAATGTTACAACGGCATGTTCAGTGTTGTGTTTAGAACGAAAACCAAACTGTTCTTTGTATATTAGCCCATTTTTTTCTAGATAATCTACAACATGAAAGTTAATACATTTTTCAAAAATTTTTGATAGTTGGGACTGCAGGGATATAGGTCTGAAATGTGAAGGCTCAATCAGATTGGAGATTTTAGGTGATGGAACAACTGTGCTTACTTAAAAACAATCAGGGTATACGTTTGTGCTTATGCTATCATTAATTAAATCTAGTAACGCGTTGTAAACATTTGGGGCTGAAATAGTCAAGGATAACATTTTCATGGAAAAACCTAAATGATCTACAGTTTCATTATTACGTTTACAGATGGTCTTCCGTACATAAAATAATTGATAAGCATTGAGAGTTTTTAGTTGAAAAACGGGGGTTTCACGTATTACATTACAATTACTAGGAAGGTTAGATACGTTATCATTTTTGACACGGCTGAAATAGTCATTGAATTCTGTAGCAGTTATATTGGTGTCTACTTCATTTTTAGTGGCTCTTAATTGATTAATTACTTTTCATGACCCATAGCTGTCAATGTCTTGTGATAAGGGTAATCTAGTATCTACTAAAACTGCCTTTTTACTCAATTTATCATATTTTTTGTACAGCAGTTTATAATCCTTATCTTTCAAATACAATTTACGACAAATGTCTCGTTTACGTTGCAAATTTTTTGTAGCATTTGTTAATCTAGTAGGCCTTGTTTTAGGATAAAAGTTTAGTTTTTTAATTGGAGCCCATTTATCAAAAATTCCTATGTGGGTATTCAGAAAATGTAAAACTCTATCGTTCAATGTTCTCTCACATACAAAGTTAGAATTTATAACCTCGTTTGCCAACGCAGCCAAATTAATCTTATCATAAAATCTTTTACTGACTGAAATTTTTTTTTAATGTTCTTAGCTTTTTTTACAACGAAACACGCATCATGATCCGATATATTTGGATAAAAAATTCCACTTTTTACAATAGAGTCTGAATTTGTAGTTAAAATATTATCTATACACATATATTTGTGTCCTTTTCTTGCTTGTGCAGTCTTTTTTCTTCTCCCTCTTGTCTTTTTGGACTGGTGTTCTAAAGCATTGTCAGCGTCAGTTTCCATTTATTTTTCCACAGTTTCCATGGTGGTAAGAACTCGATTGTCAGCTCGGAAGGTCTCCTCGTTGATTATTATTTCATTGGTCCTCCATAAGATTTTGGCATCATGGCCGCTCTGGATTGCATCATATCTGGCCTTACGTAGGACTTTATGGTTTTGGCGTGTTTGAAATGGAAGATCTTCATTTTTGAAGAAAGGCTTCTCCAGCTTAGAACGATTCGCCCATACCAGGTCTCTTTCACTTAGTTTTACAAATCGAACACGTATAGGTCTTGATTTTGAGTTGATAAAGCCAATTCTATATGCCGAATCAACGTCAATATTATTTATCTTTAGTTTGTTTTGTATAAATTGGCATGTAGTGGCACGAGTATCCTCACGACTTTTTTCCTCAATGCCATGAATCACTAAATGCTGTTTTTTAAGTTTTATGTGTAAATTTTCGTTTTCAACTTCAAGATCTTTAACTGTTTGTCCAAAATTGAGATTTTTGCATCCAAACTGTCTAACTTTGACCCAAAATCATTTCTTGGTTTTTTTGAATCACTAGATTCAGAATCACTATCACTAGCTTCTCTTTTTCCCTTTTCATCACTGCTTAAAGGCTTGTTTTTGCTTGGCGACTGGGCCATTTTTTAACAGACTAGGTATGAACCTCTTCTAAATTTTATCAGTTTAGGAGCTAATTAGGGACGATGTTGACTCTTGGACTGCTAGGAGTGGAGTGATTATAGCCTGATCCTCGTTAAGAGTTACCACATGTAATCCAACCGAATTTTTCAACTCCCTGTTTAGTTCACATATTGTACTTTTATTTCGCATTAAAAAATAAATTTAAAAAGGTGAGAATAAAATCGCAGGAAATCGAACATGTCGCGGTGGGCGCGCATTATCAACAAAAGCGTGGCATGTGAGACATTGTATTGCATTTGAATCGAGAACTCAGAGGCGACAAGGCTCCACCCGATATGTAGGGTCTCCGCCCATTTTGGAGGATTATTTTTCAACTGGCTAGGGGTATGGGGGAGCTTTTCGAGGTGAGGCCGGAATGCAGAAAAATCCTGAGTCGGTTCCAGTGGATTTTCGCAACGGCAGCCAAATTTTTGTTTATACTATCATCATTTGCTGCAGTGACATTCGCTTTTTCAAAATTTAAATTCTCTAAACTCAAAATTTTTTTTTCATTCGAAGTTATTATTTTCTTGATCAGATTGTGGGCATGACTTTTTGATTGTTTCAAGTTATTAAATCCCTCTGTGATCCCTATAATTACTATTTTACTATGTCACTTTTACCACACCTATTGTATTGGCTGGTCGGGTGGTTTTGAGACCGTAGTAAGGAATGCAATCCTTAACCTTCCTTAAGCTGAGAGATAGTATGCTTCTCTACAAAAACTTTTTAAATATTTCAGATGTAGTCGACACGTTCTAATGTAGACAAAATATCTTTTCGTATTCTTTTTGTTGCATATTAAGCACTTTTAAATTATTCAACTACATTAGTGATACCTTATCATAATGAGTACACGAAATGAAACACCGCAAAGCATTGTGGCTCCTTAGTTAAAAAATGTGCATATTTTATCGATAGCCCGCGCGCAAAACTTTTTCTTGGCTTCCAATACTTCAATGCTTTTCTTAATTAGTGGATTATGCGCTTCTATATCTTCGTGATTTAAAAGGCTCATTTGCATCATTGCTCATCTACAATCTGATGCCAGTGAAGTTGGTCTAGTGACAGTGACAGTTGGCCCAGTGATATTTTATTCCAGGAGCAGAACGACGAGCGTCATTCTATTTGGTTTGGGAGGAAAGCCTTGAAAGGAGCAGAACCCAAGTATTCTACTAGTGAGCGGGAATGTCTTGCAGTCATTTATGGATTCGAAAAATTTCGTGACTTTCTGGAATATACTCATTTCACGGTTAAGACAGATCACCAAGCACTCGCTTGGGTTAGGAATTTAATAAAGCCGTCAGGACGTCTTGCTAGAAGATTTTTAAAACTCCAGATGATTTCGATGTTAAGTATCGTCGTGGAGCTTCCATTCGCATGCGAGGTGTAGATGCTCTTAGCCGGCTCCCTGAAATAATTTCCTTCGTAGCTGAAGACGGCTCCCTCTCTAGAGAGGTGGTTAAAGCCGCACAGCGAGAAGAATCCAAGTTATTAGAAATAATTCAGTTCTTAGAAAATGACAATGCAGAGATCCTTTTTGCCAAAGCAAATCAAATTCGTTCTATCAAGAAATTTTCTAAACTCAGCGACGATGGCTTGTTGTTACGTTACGTCGATCCAAAAGGAAAGCCGTGGGAGCACGAGTCCATGTATTTTAGAGTCTGGCTTACCCTTTCATTGGTTCCATAGGTGATACCCATTTTTTCATGATGAGAAACTTTCTGGTGATATGGGCATTAGAAAAACCTCAGAATTGAAGAACGTGTATATTAGGATGGGATCAGAAAAAATGTTACGGAATAAGGCAAATGTACTATATGCACTTTAGGGTTCTCTCCAGGATTCTTTCAAAAACACCCGAGCCAGCAAACACAACTGTTGCCGAGGAGAATCCACCAGTCGAAGACTTGGGATTGGATTCCGACACTTCTTCTGCTGTCTCAGTGGAGTTTTGTCCTTGGCTCCTCCGTTCTCCTAAATCCTTACTCAGATTTATCCGAAGAAGAGCCAGTCGCCCCTTAGGTGGACGATAAGCTCCTCAAGAAGTGTTCCGTCTCTTTGACACGTCTAGACGTCTCTTTGCCACCCTACACCAGCTTGGAACGCTCCAAGTCTTTTCCATCTGCCCTCTCCATCGCTCAGCCCTCGACTTCTACTGGCAAATGACGGATCCCCAAGAAAAAGGCGCCTGATGCAATTCTTGAACCATACCAGAGGTCATTACACTCGATTTTCGACAAGTTGAGGGCGATACGCCAGGCTGCCGAGAAAGATAAAGAAAATATAGCGGGAACAAAGAGGCGTCCTGTAAAAAAGAAGAGGAGCGAGAAATGTGAGGAACGGAAGGAGAAAGAAAAGAGTGGTAATGGGACCAAGCGAGAAAAGAAGAAGCGAGAGCGAAAGAAGGCCAGGATGATAGAGTTTCTTGGAGAAGAAACGGAAGAGCAAGACTCCGACAGTGTTTGGGTTAGTAAGAAGAAGTTAGTTAGAAAGGAAGATGAGAAAAGTAGGAAAGAGAAAACTGAGATAGGAAAGAAAGAGACAGCGATGAAAAAGAAAAGGATAGAGATGAAAGAAATGAAGGAAGTGCTAGAAAAGAGAAAGAAAAGACTGGGAAAGAGAAAAAAAAACTAGGAAAGAGAAGACTAGGAAAGAGAAAAAAAAACTAGGAAAGAGAAGACTAGGAAAGAGAAAGAAAAGACTAGGAGAGAGAAAGAAAAAACTAGGAAAGAGAAAGAAAAAACTAGGAAAGAGAAAGAAAAAAACTAGGAAAGAGAAAGAAAAGACTAGTAGTGAAAGAGAGGAGATAGCAGGCATTTGTAAAAAAGACAGAGCAGAGGTCAGCAATATTAGGGATGTTTTAGGAAAGTTAGTTGATGATGTTGGGAGTGCTGTAGATATGATGATGGACATTGATTGGGGAAAACGTTTATTTACTTAGGTGTCCTACAATTAGTCTATTGTTTTCTTCATTTACTTTCATGATATTCCGTGTCTTATGTTGAAAATGCAATAATAAATCTACTTTTGTAAGCTAACCCCAATGCATTCCGTTCTTTCAGTCGCGATTCCGTCATACCACGAGTAAAAGAGAGCAGCAACTAAACGATTTGGGAAGTGCCGAGTTAGACTACAGGACAACTTTCCCGATATTTTGGAATTTCGCGCACGATTAAATAGTATGCTTTTCCCTATGCCCTGCATCCAAAAGCTGATGAAGTGTGCTTATAGCAAATTCAAGATTGTATGCTCAGTAATCTTAGCTGTTCTCACTCTGAATCTATAGTTGTTGATAGTGATTCCAAATTCGATAAAATGTTAGAACACCTGATTGTGCAGTCACAGATTTCTTTCGACACAGAAAGTAATCATGATGACTCCTTTCATTCCATGGTTTGTGTTCTCCAGCTATCATCTGCATCTCAAAATTTGGGGTTGATGTTTTAAAAATATTTGCTCGCATTAGAACAGATTTGAGTTCCGTATTTCAATCTCCTCGATTTCTAAAGATGAGGACACCAATGACTAATAACTCTTATAGCGGGATTTCGAAATATTCTGTCAGGCTGTGATCAATATGCAGGAGGTTTTATATCTCCATATCCCACAGCAACATCCCATTAGCTATGTCAAAGTGGTTCCAGCAATTATTTAATGTAGAATAGGACAAATTGGGCCAACATACTCACTGGAGAGTGCGACCTATTCCTAAACAACTAATAAGTTATGCGATTCGCGACACTCACCATCTTCCATGAGCTTGGGACAAAGTAAAGCGAGAGTTACTTTCCAAAGGCGTCAATTTGAATGATGTCCTTCCCTCGGCCTCAATTTCATCCTTATTACGTGTTTACCAGTTTCCGAAGCCTACTAGTGTTTTTGATAAGGTGCGGTTAAATAGCAAAAGACTACTCCTGGCCGAGGAGCATAGTAGTACCATGGTGTTTTTAAAACTCTACGATACACGCTTACGAATTCCAAAAGAGATTGACGGACCAGAAAAGCGTGTTTTGGGAAATGACACCATGTATGACATGTTAACTCGCAAATGGACCTGATTTGAAGACTTCTCCAGTGCTTTTAAATCTTATCGCTTTGTTAAAGATTATTTACAAGACATGTACGTAGCTTTGGACACCGAAGTGCTCACAGCCCATGAGGATGACAATGTTGAGATGTTGGAACTGGAGGAATATGATGCCACGGACCTATTGCCCTCTTCAGATCCCCCAGCTTCTATCCCGATGCCTCAGGAAACCGCCACGGCGGCCAATTTACCCTCTGCTTCATCCAAGCAGCCAGTCCCAACCATCCCGTAGTTCCCTAATTTGAACGACCTTTCCGACATTTCCGAGGAAGAATTGCCACTTAGTGATCATCCGGATTATGATATCGTGGTCGAGGAAGTAGAGATACACTCTGCAGACGAGAATCCAGCTGCCTCCATTCCACTCACTGGACCCTTTGCAAGGACTGCCCTCTTTCCCAAACTCCGTAAGCATCGCTCCAAAGCCCGACAGCGGCCTTCGGATCCTCTTTTTTCCTCGATAGGACAAGGAAAACATTCCTACCGTCGTTGGCTTCGGCGAAATTATGTGTTGACTCGAAATGACATCCGAGGGGGTCTTGGCTTTCGGTCAGTCTTATTCCGCTTCCGACATCGTAATTCGCGCAAGTCAGAGTAGTTACCTGACATGTTTTCTTCGTTTTTAAGCGCGTTTTTCAGGGTAACAGGAGTAGGCGGTAGGCATTCATGACCCTTTCACAAGTTAAATTTCAATCGTTTCTAGTTAACACATTTTTCGTCCTGCCACCTAAATTCCACGATTAATATGTGCACCGATTATTTTCCATTTGTATGTTTTTAGAATATCTATGTTTTCCTGTATGCCATCGATTCTGTGTCGTGTATGAGTGACGAAGATGTTAATTTTATGAGGAAGACATGCAAGGCTTGATGTGGCTTGTATGCAAAAACTAGGCGTAGTTTAATTGCACTTAATTATTTATCACACGCAAAATTAATATAGACTTTTACAATTTTACAGACTGGACTCTAGACGCTATGATAGTTGAAGCCGTAATGTTAGAAATTTTAGTGAAAAACATGCCGATCCCGATTTCACCATGTCGTAAGAATCCAACCGAAAATCCTGGCAAATGGTAATAGCACCGGATGATGTCACCAGCTCATTTTTACTATTTTTCGATTTCCACAAATTTGGTTACCTGGCTACAGATAACCACATTTGGGAAAAAGTATAACTAGTCTAGGAATCACTCGAGTTTTGCGAAAAAACGGATGTCTGTAACTTTTGACCTATGAGACCAAAATTAATTCTGTAAAGCGTATCAGAA
>Ga0210040_10006339_pt1 | contig 14761 bp, 8 predicted proteins | sample CryGeyCG12114_NA_FD_185462 | JGI IMG/M metagenome (GOLD analysis project Ga0210040, IMG submission 185462) | Groundwater microbial communities from aquifer - Crystal Geyser CG19_WC_8/21/14_NA (SPAdes) (version 2) | ecosystem: Environmental > Aquatic > Deep subsurface > Groundwater | place: USA... | reverse complement strand
ACCCTAAAAACCACACTATACATGAGTGTCCACCCTAAAAACCACATTATACATGAGTGTCCACCCTAAAAAATATTCTGTACATGAGTGTCCACCCTGAAAACCATACTGTACAGGCTTGTCCACCCTAAAATAATTCGGGTAAAATTTTTGTTCGAGCCCGGCCTGTCGGCCGGGCCCGTTTTATCTAGTGTATTTTCCGATCGTAATTTTGGGGAGTGATTTTCAGGAGCAATTTTAGGTTGGTAATATCCACCCTATCCACCCCCCTAGCTCAGGTCTGTTTATGACCTATAAAAAGTAGTTAGAAACTGATAAGTCAAACTTTCACAATTTGGCGTAGCCTTACCATACAATTTTGATCCGGTGTATAATACACAACATATGCAGTGCATACACAGAAATTAGAGCATTCACTTTTCTTAAACACATTCAATCAAAACTTACTTAATCTTATCACCAAACACTTTTTTTTATGGTAATCAACTTTTAAATAACCCTCTGCAGTTAGTTTTTCATGACGCGGGCCCTAATAAGCCTAAACAGTCCATTTTATGAGTGAAAATTTTTGGAGACCCGGAATGAAATAAGTCCAGACGGTTCTCGCTTTTGTGTGTTTGTTTTTGAGACGCCGGAATGAAAAAAGTCCATACAGTTCTCAGTATGTGTGTTTGTGTTACAAGAAAAATGGACTGCATTGTGTTATTTTTTCTATTTCTTCCGTTTTTCAATTTCTGTTTGTTGATGAGATATTGGGCTTTCCTAAACTATATTTCATTGTAAATGAAATCATTCTATAGTTCTGTTGAATAAAAAATCAACATAGTTGTTTCAAAACTATGCTACCACAATATGTACGTAAATATCTTTTTAAATCCTTCAATTTCATTGACAGACTAACATCCACCGGCAGCACAACTTTTTCATCAAAATTTCAACTTTGTACACAACATATAATGACTCGATTACAGCACGTTTTGATAATAGAACCTGGCGATACACTAAAAGTATGCAGACACGAGTATTTTCTCTGACCTTGATCTCCTACACACTATGTAAATTGTCATACGTTCACAGTCCGCACTCAACATGGAGCATGCTAACTGCCGCGAAAAGTTGTGCATCTAGCGCTCCTTAAAATCTACTGCGCAGTAGACTTTAAAAACTATCACTTAGTAGCCTTCCGTGCCGACATACAACCATGTCGACAATTTTTTCAAAAATCATTATTTAGTCGTTAACGAGAATTTGTCATTGTTAACAGTCGCCCCTGGTATTTGTGTACAAACAAAGCCTAATAAACTCCTTGATTTTTTAAAGGAAAAAATGTTGATTTTCGTTTTTTTGTTTTCTTTTTGAGTCTTTGCTGAGATTTACAATAACACCGTGAACATCAGAATAGAAGGCAGACAAAAAGCCACTCCCCTAGCGTACGTGTACGTGCTTTCCCCGTCGTACCGATTTCATAGAGCACGTAGTGCACCAGACAACCATACAGTTATACAACAGCAATTTAATCACAACTTATAAACTTTCAGATCACCTCTATTTTTAAGATGCAGTTGGGGTGTGTGGACTATTTACCCTTTGTGAAATCTAAAAGTTTTTGTGTCTCTCCCAGTAACGCTGTTTACCTGAATCCAACAAATCTCGTATTTAATTGTAATCGGTTTTACAGTGAAATCCTCACTAGCTACAGCTATTAAAGCTTCAGAGAAATATAATCTTTGTATGCTACTACTGTCCGTTTCAATGAAATACGGAGTAACTTTTTTCAATGGTTACCTGCCAGAGTTTGTTTATCATTGAGCAAAAAATAAATAATAAATAATAATAATAAATTCGTCTCATCATGGGGACTTAAAATCTAAGAACATATATTTAGTTGCCCAGGCAATTTTTACGAAATTTGCCTTTTTCACGGTGATCATCCAACAAGCCTAGATAGCCAATTTAACATTAGGAACTCCGTATTTCATTGAAACGGACAGTAGTCCGTTTTGTGCCTACTGTGTAGTTATAGTTATAGTAATAGTTAGTAAATATATGATATTATCACCAAATCTCTGAGCACTTTTCAGGGGTTCGAAACAGATCGTCCAGTCTTGGATTTAGCTTCCTATTTTGATTGTACTTTTAAAGCTCATTTTTTATGCTCCAAGTCAGAGAGAGTCCTTTTTCGTCTCAATCACATTAAAAAAGACCCACAAATAACACTTAAATAAATATATTTCTAACTAAATACTTTTCCATCCGCCCGTACCAAAATAAAAGAGGGAACACGACCGCTCCAAATTCCAACAACTCAAAACTTACAATCTATCATCGTAAATTACTCCCATATAGTATAGCATCTTAACTTCTAATAGTTTCTTCTCTACATAACATATTATACTTCACATTCGAATGCTGACTAGTTATTATGTTGTAGTAGTTACCACACACCCAATATCCCCCACTTCCTTCCTCCCATCAATTTGGAGTAAACCGAAAGGATCAATACTACTATCGGTACTACCAGGAGGTGCAGTAGTTGTTCTTTGTTCGCTTGAAAACTTGAGACGCTCTGTCCCTTGCACATACGCCCGCAAGGGAGATGCCGATGAAGTTGGCGCTCTTTTGAAAATCTCGACTGTCGGAAAGCCAACATGTTGTATCGGAGCAGCCCCTCTTGGCACGAAATCCCGGGTCCGAGAGGAAAAATTTTGTGGTATCAACGCCGAGTTCAAAGAAAAGAGCCGATTGGTCAGTTCTTGCGGGGGCATGACGGACAAACCAGCAGACAAGAGTGGGGAGACTAAAGGACTATTAATCACACTAGTGGACGGTGAGGTTTTAATTCCTTCCGGGGAAATAAGCCAGTCAGTGGAAGGTCCAAGTGGCCGTTTGACCAAATGGACGCGTTCCAAAAGTTCCTGTGCTGTCACGGAGCACGAGAATGTGCTTTGACCTCTGGACGACGTTGACGGTGGATACATAGGGATAGGAAATTGGGGAGGAATGCTCTGGTATTGTGCTACTGGATCTTGTGTTTGTTCTTGTGAAACGGCGGGCTCTACTCCAGATGTTGTCGGTTCCGGCGTGTCGGTTGATCCCAAGCATTTTCGGTAATGAGTTTTCATATTACTCGACTGACTGAACGCTGCCTGGCATTTCTTACAAGTGTACGGCTTGATCCCGGCGTGATGGTTCATGTGAGTTTTAAGATGATGATTTTTGGAGAATGACTTTCCACAGAGGTCACAGTGGAATGGCCTTTGGCCTGTGTGCAGTCGCTACAAGAAGGTGAAATAGGTTGTATATAGTTATTAGCATCAGAAGACGAGGTAGACATTTTCGGTAGATTTACTTTAACTGAGTCTGCCACTTCGTGTATGGTTCTGTGGACCAAATCGAATGACATGAATAATGCGAACATTTCAAACATACATACAAGCATACACAGACGCGCTCATTAAGACAGTATAGTATTTACAAGTGCCATTTAGTTTTATTAGCAAGCCGATTTTACTTTTTCGACCATATTTGATACGGAGGAACAATATAACATAATTATTTGCGCGCAAACAGTTATGATTACATGGATGAGTTTGCCCAATTTTTAAAGCTATACTTTTGCTCACCTGATGTAGGAGCATATTACTCCGATCTGCAAATGACTTGCCGCACACCTCACAGGAATATGGCCGCTCCCCAGTATGAGTCCGTAGATGTTGCCTGCATGATCAAAGTCATAGAACTGAAATTTTATATGCAATGCGAACAAGAAACAAGTATAGTTAGCCTAGAACATACCTGAGAAGCATTTTTCGACTAAATGCCTTAGGACAAATATCACATTGGTGTGGCTTCAGTCCAGTATGAATTCGGATATGCATATTGTAGGCAACCCGTTGATTAAAGCTTTTGTCACACCACTCGCATTTGTACTCTTTGGCATTCTTATGAATTTTTAGATGACTACTCAAGTATCCCTTGTCATTAAAGCTTTTGCCACACACTGGACATGTGCATGCAAATTGGCTCGTGCCCTCATGCCGAGACCGGTGATACCTGTAATTTCGGAGTTGACTAAACTCTTTGCCACAGTCGGGACATTCCAGTTTCCGCTTGATCTGACGAATATCATCACCACTACTGCTTTGAGGGACCGACAGATTGGCCAGCTTGGCATTTGTCACCGATGTGATCACGGACGGCCTTCCTCCTTGGTCTGAAAATGATCCTGCGAAGGACTCGGTCATTCGTACACTACTACTAGAGCTGCAAACACTGTCTGTGGTCATAGAGGTGTCAGTCATGGAAAGGTTGGACAATGGACTAGAAAGTATACATGATGGGGACAACAAGGCGCCACATTGTGGGGATACGTCGTCCCCATGTGGGAAAATTGTTCTATTTGGCAAGTCTTTAATGAGATTCAATGGCTGCTCTTCGGGGATTTTCGGGTAGCTGGACGATCCAGCTCGTTTTGATGGGAACCGAGTGCGACACATTCTTCGTTTTTTGCCTGAAAAATTTGCATTCAAAAATTCATTCATTTTTTCTATCCCTATCGGTTTTTACATTTTTTTATAGTCTATACAGCAATACGAGAGAAACTGTAAAAATATCTTGTCTACATAATGAATAGAAATGTCAAAACATAATATCAGGTGTGTTCGTAATCGGAAAAACTACATAGTTTAAAAAATTCGCTTAGCTTGTTTTCATAGCTGAATCTTTTAATAATAAGTTCCACTAAATTATTTACTGAATGTGAACATGGCTTTTCAATAAAGTTCATGCACAACACATAATACATATAGTAATATGGACGATGAAATTTTTAAAAAATTTGGTTTTTACCCACTGGTCCTAAAAACAAGAAAGAAGATGGGGAGTCCACATTGCTTTCATTGCTAATTTCATCAATCTCTATAGCTAAGGGGTCTTCAACTGCAAAACTGCTGGTAGAAGTCTCAGGGTAGTCACTTAGACGATCTCCTTTATTGATGACCATATGACTCTGGCGCTGACGGGAACTACTTTGTGATGATGAATTATGTTCTCTGCCGTAATCTTCATTATCCCCCTAGCAAGGATCACATAAAAATCATTATTTTAGTCAATCCAAGACAGTACAATGATAGAGCGTTGGCCGCCATGTTGATTATTTGCAACCATAACGTGTGCCAATTGATTAACCCGTAATTATACGATTATTAAGTCCTGTGACTCGAAAATTTTTCACTATCGATACTATTAATGGCTCACTTAATGGAATGAAAACTCTACAAAATACTGTTTATCACATAAACATAATGATTTGTAAGTGGGAAAGTTAAATGCACGAAAAATAATGGAATCGACACAAAAATTTAGTTCAATCTAGGCTGAATATTTATGCCAACTTAACGCGATAATGAAAACAAAATTGACTATAGTTTTAAAAAAACCTTCTACATGGGATTCGATTGTTGTCTTTGAAATAATAAAGCCGTTAATGAGCTAATAAAATCCAACATTATAACAAATCAGAAAATTTCAGATGAGGAACGACAGGAAAACTTAAAAAACGTATTGATTTAAATCCCAAACTGAGTTCCACATAAAAATACACAAAAAATTCTACTTGCTACTTAAATTGAGAGAAAAATATTAACCATTTTCATAACTCCCAACCTCTATCTTTGTTACTGAAGAATCGCTCAACTCTACATAGCGATTCCAACAGTTGTTTTTTGCACAACAATCAAATTTTAAATTCAATTTCATTTCCAGTCGGCACATGCATTTTTTTCACTTTTCATTCAACTTTTGGTTCCAGTTCATCACAGTTATAATAATTATTGATGACAATCACATGTATAATCAAATCTTTGACTTAATTTACCTACCTAATGGCCGGCCTAATAGTATCTTTGGACAATTTTTCTTAACCATCTATCATGTAACTAACTATATAGCACCTTTATAGCAGACCAGAGCATATGGATCTCACAATCAATCATCTAACTATTAAATCTTTGCCTAACTCTAATCTTTGGTAATTAATACTCTAATGATTAAAAATTTCTTCTTTAACTAACTAACTTACTTACTGCTATAACTAACTAACAAGTAACTAGTATTTTTTGTACTACTGTTAGTTTGGTTGGGGCCCGTGTACGTATATACGCACTACTTAACACTATATAAACTGCTCGTAACGCTGTATCCAGCTACAAAAGTGGATACAGTGTTATCCTTAAGGGACTCCTCAGTTGAAAGTACCTGAACATCCCTGCCCTCTTTGGAGTCCCTATTTGGACCTTTTTTTTGTGGGTACTGCGTTCCTTTTGTACTACAAAGGATACACTGTTAGCTACAGCAGTGATTAAATTTGACTTGTTAGTTGAAAACGAACGGTTAAGGGTCCCAGACTGCTGGTTTACCCAAGGATTAAAATGTATTTTTGTCCGTTTTTGGACACCAGCCTTTAATTGTACTTGAAAACAAGTTTCTGTTACCAATCACTAGTGGACAAGAAAGTGAGTCAGTTTTCTTTAAAAAAAATAGTTTTGTGTTACATTTTTTGGAAAATCAGGACAAAATTGTTTGATTTTACAGATTAAAGTTAGCTAATTGGAAAATATTGAATCAAAAATGTTGGTTTTGTGCTTTAAACGATAGTTTCAAGATTGGGACTTTTACGAGGGCGACTTTAGGTTAATATTTTTGCTGACTTGAATAATATATGTCAGTCTTTCTCGTTAAATTTTCATATATGGAAGATGAATTATTATACTTTTTTCAACTAACTAAACACAATTTTAAGTTGATATTTTAAAATCCTTTCCTCCCTTATCTGTTTGCTAAAAACTTGTACTTTTTATATCTATTTAGATAACCTATAGTTAGTTAGTTAGCTAGCACGGTCAGATTTAATGCCTGAAAATTGCAATGTCCAATCTTAACAAGCTTTTACCTCAAAAGATGTTTCCTAGCAATTAACTGATTCCAATGAATTTTCCTTTTAATTAACCTAATCAATTACTTATTCACATGTTAAATTCCTTCATTTGAATCCTTGTATTTAAAATACAGCAAAAATATGCTTCCCTTTAACTATAGACTTTCTCCTTCCTTGTCCAGTTTACCTAAACAATGAGAGCTGTAACTAACTAACTAACTAAGAAATTTAACTTTTCTAAACACAGTATAGACCATTCCTACAGTGCCCCTGATCCTGTTTTTTGGAATTCAAATACAATAGTAATAGTGTCCTTTAAAGCCCTTCTATCTGAAATCCTATATCCTCAGTTAACTATAACTAACTAACTAACTACATTTCCTGTGGAGAATTTTTTTGGGTGGCGCTGACCAATTTGAACACATTTTTCGAGCTAGTTGAAACTATGCACTTATGGAAAAATGTTAATGGCTGAGAGTCCAGTTTTTTGTAGTCCTTGAATCCCTGCACACTAGGAACTCCTTGTAGGTGGAGCACTGCTGCTCCGATTCTTATAAGTTATGAGACTCTATCAGTTTGGTGTGCGTATGGGATAGGACCATATGAGCGTGATTTTTTACAGGCCAATGTAAATTTTTCGCAAAACAAGTGAGTTACAATTTCAACAAGTTGGTTTTGTTCTCTCCTATTTTACGTGTGTGTCACTTAATTGAGCCGGAGACTGAACTGCGTATTTGAGTTTGCGGTAAGATTGTAGCTGTACCATATATACAAGCCTATACAGGACTAACGCTAAAGTAGACTTGAATTGTCCAGTTTGCACAATAGAATTTCTCTGAGCCATTTTTTCATAATTGTCATTCCCACCCAGTATATGCGCAATGAATAATCATAACGTGTTTAAAATATGCAATAATGACCTTTTGGAAAGGGTGAATTCGCTTTCGAAAATATGTGGCCAATATTTTTATTCACGATTCATTTAAATAGCAAATTATTCACCAATTTGGGTATGTAGGTAGTAAGCAAAGGGAAATTATAAATTCCAAAGTCGATTTTTGATATCAATCATCTGTTAATTATTGGCATTCAATAATTAATATACCGACTTACTTACTTGATTAGTTATACCTGAGAAATAATCCAATATAACATTATTAAAACATTTATTCACCCAAAATAACACTATATAATATATAGTGTCATAAAAAACTGCAAATTAAATTGCTGTATTTTTTGTCATCGAAAAAGCAAAAATAAAAAAACAATGAGCTCTTGAACTTACTGAAACGAAAAAACAGCAGCAAACATAATAGACTCATTATCAACCCAGTGACTTGACTTTAATAATAATTTTAATTGGCAAATTAAATTATTCCTCTCACAGTCGTCCTCAATTGACATGTCATCAAACTTGAAGCCATATGGTTTACCATTCAATTCGAACGGAGCCAAAATTTGATTTAACTTTATCTGTGTAAATTCATTCATTGAAGCCATTCACTGTGCAACTGGAAATGTAATTAACTCACTCATTCGATCATGATGATGATACTATAATTGCTGCTCCTTTTTATTTTTCGCAGATCCATATATACTTGCGAATTGGAAAGGAAAAAAGAAGATCATACCTGTGACATTATATGGTGAGTATGAGTGGAGAAAGGTTGCTCTGCTGGGCTGGAACTCACAATATTTACGCACCGTCCGTACACACAAGCCACTTGTTCTGATCCTCTGGAACTCTCCAGCACGTTTGTGAACTCGATCGTGTATGAGTTAAGCTCAAGGTCGTATTTTGGTAGTTGGCTCCAGCTCTTAATTTCTTTGCCCACATGGATGGCTGAGGATTGTGGTTCTGGATCTACCTTTCCTGTGCCTCGATCCTGATGCACATAAAAGAGCGCATGTGATTCAATATATATGCATGCACAGAATTAAATTGCTCTCCGCAGTCGTACAGCTCTACGCAATACTCATTGCCAATGTAACAAACAACATTTCAACTATACATGCTGACTAGACGAGGCTTGTTTGGGCCAAGCTGCTAGTAGAGCATGAAAAATTTTCTGTGCATGGTTAGTTACAACAGTGCATATTAACTCTTAATTCAGAATATAGTATTCATTTAAAGATATCAATAATTACAAATCAATAGCTTACCTTGGGATGAGTCTATGTTATAGTATGAATGAGTTGAAATCCAAAATAGTTCCGATTTGTTTACTCTATAAATGTGGTTGATTCAGCCCATGACTTTTTTGGGCACTTTTTCACAATGTTTATATTTTCTTTTCAGGATGCAAGATCCACTTTGGTTGCCCGTCTGATGTAGACACAGCTCTGAAAAGGAACAAGAAAAAACTATAACTGTTCAATTTTTCTTCATATATGGGTTGTAACTCGTATATGATGCTCAAATTAACATGTTACCCAAACACCACTATCACTATTTTTGAAAAACGATGATTTTTCTCCTATAATTACAACACCAAATCAATGGTCAATAGTGTAATTGCACACAAAACACACTGGTCCTCAGTAACGTGCATAACACGACTGGTACACTTATCCTATGTACTGTGCTATGCATTAGCAACGAGAGTTCCTACCTAGTCTGTGTGTCTTTGCCAAAACCGTTGAGCTAGGTCAGTTTATCAACGCCGTAAAAGTTATATCAAAATTCGCATCCGTACGGAACAATCTAAAAGACGATACACACAGTGAGCCCAAACAAATCTGCTGTGTCTATCACCTAACTACCCATATATACTCATATCCCGTGTAAATCTATGTCCGCCATTTTCACTCTACCCCCATATTTCAAATCCCATATCACTAATTAACCAACACCAACAGAATCGCAGCAAAAAATTAGTCCTATTACATTTTCCCCTCCGCTATATACGAAACATAACGGTGGAATCGTGTTGACCCAGATTCTTAGACAACTCGTCAGGCTGCTCTGCTCCTATGAACGCAGCAGCAAATAACTAACCCTAGACAATCTGAAAGTCAAACACCAATCGATCGGAATATTTGAAAAGTAGAAGAAAAAACGACGACAAAGCTCTATTTTGAGTTTTATGCATATAGAGATGGATTTATTTGCAAAAATCAGATAGCACAACTGAGACTATATGGTTAGTTAGTTAGTCAGTTAGTTAGTTGCTACCAATATGTGATATGCAGTTGGTTTTGCATGCCATTTGTGTACGCAAGTGTACATTTGTATGAGGGGAATGAACTTGCGAATCCTGACCTACTTTAACAACATGAAGTATTGCAGAAAATATAGCTGCTGCGGCTGCTGCCACACTCTAAACGGGGAAAACAAGTGTGTGTGTACAGCGTATAAGAAAGGAGCCAAAAGGATCCAAATGATACAGCAATAGCCACATTATGCATGGCTTGTACAGTCATAGTGAGGTAGGTAAGTAAGCAAAGTAAGTTCGCACTCAAATATTATTATGTACCTAAGGAAAAGATCATTGGAGAGTCCAATAGCAAGGCCCAGGCTGCACGGCAACATTGGCAACAAGCTCTGTACTTTCTACCGTAATTAGCAAATAAAGAGTGTGCGGGCGCCTTGGGTGGAATTTCGGCGCAAGACCAAATTCAGGTACCTACTCATTTTTTGGATTCAACTTTGGGTAGGGTTTAAATATAAAGTTTACGGTTTTGGGTTGAGTTATGCATAGATTTTTACGGGACTTTAATCCAGTTTTTAGGGTGAAATTTTAAAAATATTTAGGGGGAAATTTTATGAACATTTTTCGAAAATTGTCAACATGTAGATATCATGTGCGTAGGCTGATTGGGGGAATGCAGGGATAATACATGAATGATGAAATGAGTAGTTACTTGAGACTTGGTTTTTTGCATTGCCGATTTGCGTAGTAAGCGAAATACATTTTTTGAATTAACTTGTTCAACAATGGGTTTAAATGACGAGTTTTTAAATTTTCGCTTTCCTAATTTTGCATTGCTATGATGAATGAAATAAATTGGGTTTGAAATGTCGCTTCAGTATAGATAGTTAAGGAAATAGTTTGTAAATTACGAGATCGTAACAGATGACTGACTTAATCAGTGGGTTAGCTTTAATTAATTGATGAGGATAAAAAATTATAACTATCAATAATTTTCTACAAAATCTATCCAATCTAAAGCAAATCTAATGATGCTGAGTTAGTCTATGAAAAATATAGCAAAAAAATGCACAGCTATAAAACTTACTTTGAGATTGCTGCTGTTGCCACCCAAAAAAAAAAAAGATTCCAAATCTATGCCAATTAATTCGGGGAAAAATTACAGAAATTTTTGGAAAAACTCTGTCTCACAATCCATATTTGTCTTATACATTGCTATAAGCTATAAATGATGTCTGGATTTCACTTTCCCTATAGTTTGTTATAGTCACATAATATATAAGAACTCAGTTACAATAATAATTTCCATAAATTTGACCAACCGTTCAATTTAACCTGAATATACTTGTATTTGTGGAACTCAACAATCTTGACCAATAGCACATTACAAGATAATATGAGTTTGTCACAATATTTTTAACCATTTACACAAGTTTTAAGTTACAGAAATCTCATACAATGTGATCTCCCAGAATCCTTCCAGTCCAAACGTAACTAACTTTGTGACACAATCTGTGGATACAGCTAATTATATTGTAGGAAACAATATTTTGTGAAAATATTGTAGATGTACGTTAAATACGTATATTGTGCGGCAACAAAACAATTCATAACGTTCCAAAAACTACAGACTGAACCAACAACTGAAGAATCCAGTGTATTTAACAGAAACGAAGTCAAACAAAGTCTACACCGAAACCCGAAGTCGAAATACACCATTGAACGTGGCCAAAAATGTGAATTCATTCTTAAAAATTATGCAAGCCTAGGTGTATATAGTCACTCAAACATTGCACATGCCAAAAAACGCCGAGTGCCCTTACTGTGGTGCTGTGAGTATGGATTCAATTTGTATAGTAGATTTTTAATATGTAATATGGATGACCTTGAATTGTAATGGCGGCTCATGTCTAACTTACGAAATTAGCTCACCTATTGTCCAACAATACTGTTTTCAAATCTATCTACAATGAATGGAAATAAAATGCTGAGTCAAATGTAAGCGTAATTGTTGCCTTTATTGCCCATCAGTCATATAACCCGGAGACACATATTATCAGATTGCACAACTTAACTAACTAACTAACTAACTTAAAAAATGCAAGTCATCTATATTGTGAAATCTAACGAAAAATTAAAAACCGAACCGTTTAAAAAAAATTACGGCGTTTTTTTCGAAAAAAAAAGGTAAAAAATAATTTTCAAAAATGGCCTCCAAAACATGAATATATGAGAATCCAAACTATTCCGATATCTGGACGATGAACTAGTTTTCGAAAATTGGCGTAGGTAAGTACCAATGTCGAGTCGTGAATGTTCACATAGTCACTGTAATCAAGATCCATAGTACCATTGGTGGATTGCCGACTTGACACGTGGGATGCACCTTTGACACAGAATGTTCTAGCCAGCCCTAGAAGAGCTAACAATAGCAAGTAAGTTACAATATTTTTGCTCCTATTATTGGAATCACTGGAACAATTCAAACTAAGTAACTAACTAACTAATTAACTACTGCCAGATCCAAGTTGTGTGAACATCGTAGATATCCAGTGGACAATTCTAGACAGTTACTATTGACATGGTCACACAATAAGGGATTGACATTGACATGCCCAAAATACGTGCTGCCAAGTGACCATGGCATATTGGAGGATCAACTTTTCCCCATTGTCACCTCTATATAGGAAATGGGATGGAAGAATTGTTTCTACACTGAAATCTATATTGTAGTTGGGAATTAAAAGGGAAAATAGTTTAAATTTGCAATCTAATATTCAATAAATGTACTTCGGTGGGTTAATCTGGTATAACGTCGTAGCGATTTTGCTCGATTGTTCGCAAAGGTTTAGCTTAGATTGCAAACATATACGCAGTAGTAAAAGATTTTTGCGCAGCATTTAAACTATAGAGGCGGCTGGAAATCTTCTTAGATGGGGAAATCAAAATAACCTTGTGTGGTGAATTGTCCTACATTACACAAGTTAGCTACATTTAGTCCAGTTTCGATTTTGGGATTCCAGGATCACGGAAATTTTCTTTTCGACTAATATCATCATTTTGTATAGTAACTATAATATTGCGAATTCATTATTATTGTCATCCCCTTATTATTGAGTAATATGATGGCTAATTCGTGTTACTATAACTTTTCAGAATTCTAACTAACTACTACAAGCCAGAGGACCAGGTAAACTAATTGACAGTATCTCATTTTGCTGCCAATATGATGCATTCGATTCTCCAGTCACCTTTTGCTCCTGTCTAGCTTTCGAAAGGTATGCAAAACCGATAATATATGCAAAACATTTTTTACAATGCAAATGCTAACTGTGAATTATTCTTTTTGATACCTTTATTTAGAGACGAGCGACCAAAGTTGAGTAAGGTTAGGACTGCGTCTGCTGACTTGAACATAAATAGCACTCACTCAATTTGTATGCAATATGCTAGGTCAGTTTATGTAAAATAGTGAATACTGCGTTCGACTTGGTTAGTTAGTTTTAGACAATATGAGAGCCCCATGCGAAATCCAATAAGTTTGGATGTTTTTTTTGTAATATAAGATTCGTTTTATCTGTCATAATGAGCCACTTGATTAAGTATTCGTTAGTTAGCCCTACATGGGTAAGATTTTGCTACTATAAATCTCTATAGTCTTTAGTTTCCATCATTTTTTGAAATGTATTGGATTGGAATTTTGCAAAGTTTGTAGCCTCGCAAAATGTATATTATATTGTCTAGAGATATGATAGTTTGTATGTGTAAAAGATCTTGGCTTGTATGTAATGCAGCAATTAAGCGAGAAAAAATAGCATTATGTGGAAATAATGAGAGCGCAATTTGATATGACTAAATATTACTATAAATACGAATAAAGTATTACCTTGTGGTGTGTGCAAACTGGTAAACGGTGTAAATTATTAGCCAAAACGGGATAGATGTTAAGCACAGACTATAAGACAGAAAGCACAGTAAATAGCACTGAAATTAAAATGCAAATAATAAAATTATGTAGAAACACAAATTATTTGTAATTAGCAGAGGTAGTGAACATTATGTCATGTACACACTGTGCACAATGGTTTACTGAAAGTAAATTTCCCATCACATAAGTTTGTTAGCGACTGAAAATTTTCATGGAAAGTGAGAGCGACATTTTTAGCTACTCAACTTAATAGTAGTATATGCATTTTAGTTAGTGGATCCGTGTAAAACTAAAGTCAGATTATATCAGGTTTCTGTATGGAAATTCTATGTTTTCCATATAAAATGGTAATGACAGTGACAGTTGATCACGGCGTAATCAGTCAATCTTTCTAGTGTATGTCTATTTGGTTCACCCAAATTCATAATTCATATGTTGTTTCTAACTGAGTTTGCTGTAGTTTTGAAAGTGTATTTTTATATTTTACGTGCGATAGTGAAAAAAAGCTGACCTCGTTTGTAAAATGACATAGTTAGCTTGAAAAGACAACTACAAAAATGTTGAGCAAGGTTAGTTTTGTTTTGAAATCCATGAATCCCATTCATTCTTCATTGCATTCATATCATATGCTCATTATTCGTCTAATATGTAAATATTTGGAATTCAGTTAGTTAGTTGTAACTAACTAAAGTCACCAATATAGTATTCTGCTTGGTAATCATTATTGGGACAAATAGTAGACTTTTT
>Ga0210040_10006338_pt1 | contig 14762 bp, 11 predicted proteins | sample CryGeyCG12114_NA_FD_185462 | JGI IMG/M metagenome (GOLD analysis project Ga0210040, IMG submission 185462) | Groundwater microbial communities from aquifer - Crystal Geyser CG19_WC_8/21/14_NA (SPAdes) (version 2) | ecosystem: Environmental > Aquatic > Deep subsurface > Groundwater | place: USA... | reverse complement strand
TGGCTGATGTATTCGTACTGTAGGGTAGCTATTGTTTTCTGATCGCCTTTCACTGGCGGTATTTCCCCAGCGATAGCAGGGCAATCCTCTGCCACTTCTATAAAAGTGTTATAGTAATTTGTAGTTTTCATCTTCGCGAAGGTTAGCCTTGGTTACAATATAATTTATTCTGGTTTATAGCTGTGTTGTCTGATCATGAAAAGCTGACGAAGCGGATAAGGCAGCTTCACATGGCCTGGCTTAGGCAAGTGTGTTCTTCACAGCCTGTATTTTAGTCTCTAGTTCAGCGTTTAGTTGTTCGTTTAATATACCTGTTGCCGCATCAAAGTTTTTATAAAAGCTTGGGAGAGAAAAGGCCTGCAGCACCTTTCCGCCACTGAAAGGCATCCTTTTTGTGGCAATTTCCAATACGTTCGCTCCTCCTCTTGCGCCAGGTGAAGTAGCCATCAGAAGCATGGGTTTGCCACCAAAGGCAGGGCGGTTAGAATACGGAAAACCGAGTCAAACACGTTTTTGAACGCGACGTAATAAGCACCGTTGTTTTCGGCAAGGGATATAATGAGAAAATCGCTTTCATCTATTTTTAGGGCAAAGTCGAACGCTAACGGAGGAATACTGTCCTTTTTCTCCCTGTCCACGCTGAACAAAGGCATCTCAAAGTGATTCAGGTCCAGGATTTCTACTTCATCCTTTTTAAAACAGGAGGCAACATGCACCACTAATTCTTTATTGATGGAAGTAGAACTGTTGCTTCCGGCAAAACTGAGTATCTTCATATAGGTAACTGCAGTATTATAGCTCCCAAAGAATTTCTGTCACTGAGTGCCCCTGCCAATCTGAAATCTCACCAGTGACCCGAAGCAGATTCCGGGAGCGGTATGACATTGTGGGGTTACCAGGATACTTCTTGTCCGTTAAATTAGGGTCATCTTCAATTGGGCCGGTCGGCTCGACTATATAGATTCTGCCCCGTCCTTCGCCCAAGGCAAGCTCGGCTCCCCAGGTTGCAGCATTCAAGGTGGCGGTTAGGTAGACATAGTGCGCTTTCTTCCGCTTGCCGTAGTTGGAATGAAACCCGGGTTCGATCAGGTCTCCCGGCTTCAGACTGGCCTTCGTGCCATGATAGAATTCCTGTGAACGCAGGTCGTAGGTAAACGAATCCATTTGCTTATCGTCACTGTTGTTTGTTTTCATTGCCGTAAAAATTTGTCCAGCGTTTGCAAACTTTGTTCTGATTCCGGTTTCAGGTGCTAATCTTTTTTCTGGCTGTGTCCACCTGGTCATTTGTTACAATAAACACTTACAGTTCGCAAAAATGGGTGTTTGGCTTTAAAAGGAGCGTCCAAGGCCGGTTACTGTTTAAACAGAAAAGGCTGTGGAGCCTGAATCACCAGCTTATGCCAAAAACCCCTTTGCTTTTTAGCACCGGTTATATATGTGCATCAACCCCAAACTTCATTCATTTCAGTGAGTATGATAGGCCTTCCATCGGTTATGACAATAGTATGTTCATGTTGTGTAACATACCCGCCCTTGTTACCTATCAGTGTCCAGCCATCTTTCATGGTATTGGCTATCGTTGAACTTGTTGAAATAAAGGTTTCGATTGCCACTACAGAATTCTTTTTAAATCTTTTCAAATTAAATTTGTCGTAGTAGTTGGCAATCTCACTTGGTTCTTCGTGTAATTTTCTCCCGATTCCATGTCCTGTTAGGTTTTTAATAACCCTGAATCCAGATTCCTTTGCTTCATTTTCAATCAATCGCCCGATTTCAGCAATTCGGACACCCCCTTTTATGTTATCAATGGCCTTTCTTAAGATTTTTTTGGAAGCGTCTACTAGAGGCTGGTGGTTATTTATATCTTGTCCTAAAACAAATGAGCCGCCATTGTCTGCCCAATAACCACCGAGTTCTGCAGAAACATCAATGTTGATCAAGTCACCTTCCTGCAATACCTTTTTATCTGAAGGAATCCCGTGAGCAATTTCATTATTCAGGCTGATGCAGGTCCAACCAGGAAAGCCGTATGTTAATGCAGGTGCTGATTTTGCACCATATTGTTTAAGTAACGCTCCCCCATAATTATCCAGCGCCTTAGTTGTCATACCCGGTTTAGCATAGTTTCGCATTTCTTTTAAAGTTAATGCAACAACTTCACTTATTTTTTGCATCCCGATAAGCTCGGATTCACTTGTTATTGACATATGCTACTTGTTAGGGTTTTCCTTTAAAAATGATGCCAGCGGCTTGTGCTATGATATAACTTTACATTGTAGCTCGTGCTAGCTGTATATAATATTTATAAATCAATTCGGTCACCATGAGATTTTGGCTCGGATATAACTAAAAACTCCAGGTCGTGTTTGCCTCTATTCGCTATAAAGTGCTTTATTCCTTTCGGCACATGCATGCTTTCATGAGATGATACAACAAACTCTTCGCCTTCGATGTCAAAAGTTGCGGTTCCTTTTAAGATGAAAAATAGCTGTTGGGAAATATTATGATAATGCTTACGCTCACTCGTCCCGCTCGTCATCCTTTCTTGTATTACACTTAAGGTGTCTGTGTTCAACAAATGCCAACCGTCGCAGTTGTCGCCCCACTTATAATTTTCGGCATTCTGAATTGATTTTACCACCGTTTTATGATTATTTGTTGGTGATCTTTTTTGTTTACCGCCAACAGAGCAGGCGTCTTTAAAAGTCGGCGGTGCAGTCGTGGTCTGGCGGTCATCCCTTAATGGAGCATTGTTTTCTCGTTTTTTCCTCCTTAGGATCCGATAGTACCCGTCTTAACTTTCCCGGCTCGTTTGTAAGTGGCAATAATAACTCCGCTTGGAGTAACTAAACTTTCAATTAATGTAAACGCTGCCGGAATCGGACCGTTGTCAAACAACTTTTTCCCTTCGCCAAGCGTCAACGGGTGAATTTTCAGCCATAGCTCGTCCACCAAATCATGCTTCAGTAGGAGATGAACAAGCTTGCCGCTGCCCCAAACCTTGATGTCAGCACCATTTGAATTTTTGAGGTTTTTGATGTCTGCCAGGCTTTCGAGGAAAACGGAGTTCTCCCAATCTGACTTTTTCAAACTCCCGGACAAGACGTATTTTGTGACGTCATTGATACCTGGCCACTTGTCTGCGTGTTCAGGCCAGTAAGAGGCAAAAATCTCAAATGTTTTTCTACCCAAAAGAAGATCTGCAGGCTCCATCTGCTTTTGCACAGCCTGAGCATATACTTCGTCACCATAGGGTGCAACCCAGCCGCCATATTTGAAGCTTCCGGAAGTGTCTTCCTTAGGTCCTCCAGGTGCTTGCATTACTCCATCCAAGGTAATCATTGCTATGACAATTATTTTTCTCATATGAATTCACCTCCCCTTATAATTCATTCTTAAATAATTGGGTGAGGCGTAGCCGAAGCCTGTAGTATGCACTAACCGTTGTGTTCAGTAACTCTTTGTCCTTCGGATTCCACTATGTAAGTTTCAAGTTTCTCTTTGAAGGCTCTTGCAGTCTTATCTTGTGCGGACTTAGGGTATTTTTGATTTATTTTCTCAAAAAGCTGCTTGTATGCAGATGCAGGCGCTTCTGATATCATCACTTCGTATCCAATATAGTCAGTCAGTAGAAATAATTCTTTAAGGCAGCATGAGTATCTTTCAGCAAACTCTTTCGGGTAGGCTTCCAAGTATTTCAAGGCGTATTGACCGACAACTTCAGCTAAAGCACCGTCTGACTTTTCTACTACTACCTTAAAAGCAGGAAAGACTAAATCTCTGGTTGCTTTATTGGGAGAACTTAGCGAATCCATGAGGGCAAACGTCACATGATTATCCGCTGGCTGCATGCTGTCTTCTAAGATTAGCCTTACTATCTCTTGTTGGCTTAGGTCAGCAAGATAATAGTGATGAGGTGGTTTTCTTGATGTGTCTTCTTCAACTGTAACCGGCGAAGGTGTTCCTGAATTTCGATAGTTATATGCTCTTCCAGTGTCCTCTTCTGAAACGGAGTTACAAGAAAAAAGGATGGTAAGACTAAGCATGGCTAAGACTGTTTTCATGCATTTTGTTTGGCCCAACGTACTTGGCTTTGCCGTGGCGTAGCTACGGTAAAGGTGTGGTTGTAGAACGTTTTGTTCATTAAAATTTTAGGGAATTATTTTAATAATTTCTGAAGGTGCACATAAATGCCAACGATTAAGTAGATTAACAAGAAGGGGATGCCAAAAAACGTGAATAGCAATGGTGGAAATGCCCAAATTAGTCCACTAATCACCAATAAGAGTAAAACCCAATTCGCCAATCTTAATTTTTCTACATATATGGCGTTCAATATCACGTTTATTAGCCCAAATCCCCACAAGACGAATATGGTTGGAAAATCAATGTCTTGTAACTCATTACCAAATACCAGCATTAGTGACAAGCTAACATAACTTAAGATTATAAATGTTAATGCAAGTATCCTTATTTGTTTCATTTACTTGAATGCGCTACAACTTGCAGCTATGCGTCATAAGTTACGCATAACATACATACAGCAAGTGATAACCGTAACCGCAATAGCGAAATACATCATATATGATTTTATATGAACGCTTGAACAAAATTATTATGGCTTCTTCAGAAAGCCGTGCTGCAGTGCTTTTGCTGGGCTGAAATGTTTGGTGTTTTCGCCATAGCGCCCAAAACAAAAATTGTAAACCGCGAAAGCAGCTTTACCTGCTTCAACTTCCTTCACTTTTCATGAAATTGTCTATGCGACCACCTCGGGCTCCGATGCCGCGGATGCTACCCTGTAGCCGGGGTACAGGCCAGACAGCGCCATATGCTGGATCGAGTCCCGCAAGTTCCTCCGTCTACTACCCAACGCTATCTTTGCCGGGGTTGTGGTTGGCGCTAAGCCGTTTGGGTGTGGCATGTAAAGTTTTTTGGATCGTATATAAGCTCTTAATGTTAGTTTTCCGCTTCCAAATGCTCATAAACAGACATGATGGCTATTATTTATATAGCAAGCAAGTAATTAATTGCCTGATTTACAGATGATTAAAATATTATAAACTTATATACTTGCTTAGTGCTTGTCTGTGAAATCAACTTGATGTAGTTTTGCCACCTGATGACAAAGGCAATACTAAAATATCTCCTAACTCTTTGTATTCTCCTGCTGAGCGTATACAGTCATCTATACGCCCACGCATACCAGGAGCTTCCTTGCCATTCTCATACACAGCGCTTTAAAGGGGCAGTACATGCCAGTCTTGGCACCTCACATAATGACCAGGGCTTTAACCCCAGGTATTCTTTATCTGATTCGGAAAAAAGCTTCAGATTAGAAGCCACGGACATAGAGGAGGAAGACTACGGCTTTGTCGCCTTCAGAAAGTATTTAGAGAGCAATTATTACTTTACTGCTGTTTTTTACGCGATAGCACTCGCGTTTTTCTTCCGCTACATTAAAACAAGCTTACTTTTCTGTAAGCACTTCTCCTACACCCTATCCAAAAGAAGGTATCTCCTGTTCCAAGTATTCATCATCTAGCCCGATACCTGAGCAGGTATAACGTACCCTCGTCACCATGTACACATGCTACGGCCGGGCATTGGCACACAAACCCGGACTGTTTGTATAAGAGCTTGTAATTTTCTCGCCTCCCTCACACATCTTCATAGAGCGGTTGCGGAACATGCATTCTCCTGTGCGATTACATGGTGCTCAGCCACCTTATAGGAAAGCGCATATAGTGGCGGCTACCTGGGAAGTGCGTAACCTTACTCCTTTTTAGTTTTTAAAGCCCATCGTCCGATAGTTACGCGCTGTAGGGGATGTGCATGTGTGTGTTCTTATACACACCTCTTATAAAATCAACAACAAAACCTTCCTATTTAAAAGCTAAGTTATCATGAAGAGAGTTCTCATGCTTATGGGCGTGTGTGCCTTGATGTGCCATACAAGTTGTTCCTCATCAAAAGGAGAAGAAAAAAAAGAAAGCGAAACCGAGTTTCTGGTGACAAGTCCGGTAAAAATGGATACGACCATCACCGAGGATTACGTGAGCCAGATCAGTTCCATACGCCACATCGAACTAAGGGCGCAGGAAAGGGGCTATCTGCAGAAGATTTTTGTGGATGAAGGCCAGTATGTGAAAAAAGGGCAACTGTTGTTCCAGATTATGCCTAATCTGTACGAAGCCGAACTGCAAAGTGCCAAGGCGGAAGCAAGTTTTGCTGAAGTGGAGTACCAGAACACGAAATCGCTGTCAGATAAAAACATTGTGTCTCCGAATGAACTGGCAATGGCCAAGGCAAAATTCGACAAGGCGAAAGCGGAAGTAGCATTAGCCCAGGTTCACCTGCAGTTCACCGAGATCAGGGCTCCCTTTGATGGCATCATCGACCGCTTCCATGTAAGGCCGGGTAGCCTTGTAGAGGAGGGGGAGTTGCTAACCAACCTTTCGGATAACAGCAAAATGTGGGTGTACTACAACGTGCCCGAAGCTGAATACCTGGACTATAAAACCAATGCAAAAAAGGATAGTGCCGTGAAGGTGAACCTGCTGATGGCGAACAACAAGCTGTTTAAGTATCCGGGTGTGGTGGAAACCATTGAAGCTGACTTTAACAATGAAACCGGTAACATTCCTTTCCGGGCAACATTCCCTAACCCGGATGGGCTGTTAAGGCATGGCGAAACAGGTAATATCCAAATGAGTGTGCCGCTAAACGGTGCCCTGATTATCCCTCAGAAAGCCACTTTCGAAGTACTGGACAAGAAGTACGTGTATGTGGTAGATAAAAACAATGTGTTAAGGTCAAGGGAAATCACCATAGGAGCAGAGATGCCGCACATTTATGCCGTGAAAGGCGGGTTGGCTGAAAATGACAAGATACTGTTGGAGGGCCTGCGGCTGGTGCGGGAAAAAGATAAAATTCATTATAGATTCCTGGAGCCTACGGCTGTCATGGCTCAGCTGGATTTATATGCAGAGTAGTCAGGTATCCTAAAAAACACAAGACATGTTTAGTAAATTCATACATAGGCCCGTATTCGCAATTGTGATATCGGTCATGATTGTTTTTGTAGGCACGCTGGCTATCAAGAAGCTGCCTATTTCGCAATTCCCGGAAATTGCCCCCACCACTGTAAACATTTTTATTGCCTATCCCGGCGCCAGTGCGGATGTACTGGTTAAATCCACGCTGATTACCCTGGAGCAGGCGATTAACGGCGTGCAGGATATGCGGTATATAGCGACCGATGCAACCAGTGCCGGGGAGGCTACGCTCAGGATCATTTTTGAACCAGGAACGGATCCGAACGATGCGGTTATCCGGGTGAAAACGAGGGTGGACCAGGTGATGCCGCTTCTGCCCGAGCTGGTGCAGCGCGAAGGTGTTGTGATCACGCCCATCCAGCCGAGTATGCTGATGTACGTCAACCTGTATTCCAAGAGTAAGAGCATGGATGAGAAGTTCCTGTTCAACTACGCTACTGTGAAGATGATCCCTGAAATACAACGGACCAAAGGGGTAGCCAGGGCACAGATACTGGGTAGCCGGAGATACGCCATGCGCATTTGGCTAAACCCTGACCGCATGCGGGCCTACAACATCTCTGTAGAGGAAGTAATGAAGGCGTTAGGGGAGCAAAGCATCATCGGCCGCCCGGGCAGGCTGGGCCAAAGCTCCGGTATTGCCGCCCAGTCGCTGGAATACGTGCTCACCTACAAGGGAAGGTACAGTGAACCGGAAGAGTACGAAGGCATTATTATCCGGGCCAATGTGGAAGGTGAAAGCATACACCTCAAGGACATCGCCAAAGTAGAACTGGGAAGCGAGTTCTTTGATATTTACTCTAACCTGGATGGCCTGCCTTCGGCAGCAATTGTGCTGAAGCAGAACTACGGCAGCAATGCCAGCGATGTGATTGAGGAAGTAAAAGCCAAGCTCGATGAGATGAAAGCCACTTTTCCTCCGGGAATGGACTATAAAATCAGCTATGACGTTTCTCAGTTCCTGGATGCCTCCATCGAGCAAGTGATTCATACCCTGCGGGACGCGTTTATATTGGTTGCCATCGTCGTTTTCATATTCCTTGGCGACTGGCGTTCCACGCTGATCCCAATCCTGGCTGTTCCGGTATCCCTGGTAGGGGCGTTTTTTGTCATTCAGTTCTTTGGGCTTTCTATTAACCTTGTAACGCTCTTTGCCCTTGTGCTGGCTATAGGTATCGTGGTGGATGATGCGATTGTGGTAGTGGAGGCCGTCCATGCGAAGATGGAGGAAAAGCCGCGGCTTTCGCCCTATAAAGCGGTTCAGGAAGTGCTTGGGGAAATCAGTGGCGCGATCATCGCCATTACAGCGGTTATGGTGTCGGTGTTCCTGCCCATCTCATTTATGTCGGGCCCGGTTGGTACCTTTTACCGGCAGTTCTCCATTACCATGGCCAGCTCCATCGTTATTTCGGCCGTTATTGCCCTTACGCTCACCCCGGTGCTCTGCGCCATGTTGCTCAAGAATCATCACGGGAAAGAAAGGAAGAAGCACATTCTGAACAGGTCGCTGGACAGCTTTAACCGTGGGTTTGAGAAACTGACAGGAAGATATGTCGGCTTGTTAAGATCCATCGTCAGCAGAAGATGGCTTACGTTCGGAATTCTGTTGGCATTCGGTATAGGCATATTTTACGAAAACCAAGTGCTGCCGGCAGGTTTCATACCGAATGAAGACCAGGGGACTATCTACGCCATTATTCAAACCCCTCCAGGTTCTACACTGGAAAAAACCAACCAGGTGTCGCAGAAACTTCAGAAAATATGTGAAGAAATTGAGGGTGTGGAATCGGTGTCTTCGCTGGCAGGTTACGAGATTATGACCGAAGGTAGAGGCTCCAACGCAGGTACTTGCCTCATCAACCTGAAAACCTGGTCAGATCGCGAGCATACCGTGAAAGAGATCATGGAAGAGTTAGAGGAGAAGTCGCAGGGCCTTGGGGCGGTTGTCGAGTTCTTTGAGCCACCGGCCATTCCGGGCTTTGGTTCTTCAGGAGGCTTCTCGATGCGTTTGCTGGATAAAACGACCGACACCGACTACCATGAGTTCGATAAGATTAACCAGGGGTTCATGGATAACCTGCGCAAGCGTAAAGAGCTGACCGGCCTGTTTACCTTTTTCGCAGCCAACTATCCGCAGTACGAATTGGAGATAGACAATAAACTGGCCATGCAGAAAGGCGTTTCTATCGAAAATGCGATGGAGAACCTTAACATTCTGATAGGCAGTACCTACGAACAAGGTTTTATCAAGTTCGGGCAGTTCTTCAAAGTATATGTGCAATCCGACCCTAAATTCAGAAGGCTCCCATCCGACCTTTTAAAGCTTTTCGTCAAAAACGAAGAAGGGGAAATGGTGCCCTACTCGGCATTTATGAAGCTTAAGAAAACCCAGGGCCCCAACGAGGTGACGCGTTTCAACCTGTACAATTCAGCGGCCATTCAGGGACTTCCTGCTAAGGGGTATACCACTGCAGATGCCATTCAAGCCGTGCGGGAAGTTGCCAAGGAGACGCTGCCACAAGGGTACGACATTGCCTGGGAAGGCCTTTCTTACGACGAAGCAAGTAGGGGAAATGAGGCGCTGTATGTGTTCCTTGTTGTTGTGATGTTCGTCTACTTTGTCCTCGCGGCACAGTACGAAAGCTTCATCATTCCGCTGGCAGTGGTGTTCTCGCTTCCGGTTGGGGTATTCGGCTCGTTTATGTTGCTTAAACTGATGGGGCTGGAGAATAACATTTATGCCCAGATCGGACTCATCATGCTGATTGGTCTTTTGGGCAAGAATGCCGTGCTGATCGTGGAGTTTGCTGTTCAGAAGCGCCAGGAAGGGGCATCTATTCTGGAGGCCGCCATTGAAGGTGCCCGGGTGCGTTTCCGACCTATCCTGATGACCTCGTTCGCCTTTATTGCCGGTTTGATCCCGTTGATTATCGCGACTGGTGCAGGAGCCATCGGTAACCAGACGATTGGTGCTTCTGCTCTTGGAGGGATGCTGTTCGGAACAATTTTCGGCGTCATCATCGTACCCGGACTGTACTATATATTCGCCAAGTTGGCAGATGGCCGTCATCTGATAAAAGATGAACATGAGACGCCTTTAACCGAAGGGCTTGGGCACCAGGAAGATGAAAAACTTTTAACCGAAGAAGTCGAGTACAATGCTTAGAAGAATCATACTTATATGCTTAGGAGTAGCCAGTATATCGTTCAGCTTTACGGCTTGTACCACTCCTGCGCTGGTTCAGAAATCAGTAAACACGGCGGTACCTGCGAGTTACAATAACTCGCAGGACACCGCCAATACGGCAGGCATCCGGTGGCAGGAGTACTTTACCGATCCCTACCTGAGCGCCCTGATCGACACTGCCCTACAGCACAACCAGGAACTGAATATTACGCTACAGGAAATTCAGATTGCCAGAAACGAAGTCAGGGCCCGGAAAGGGGAGTACCTGCCGTCGGTTGGTATAAGAGGAGCAGCCGGCCTTGACAAGGTAGCACGCTACACCAACATCGGGGCGATGGAAGCTACCACCAACATCAAACCGGAAAAAGAAATGCCGGAGCCGCTGCCGGATTTTATGGTAGGGGCCTATGCCACCTGGGAAGTCGATGTTTGGCACAAGCTGCGCAATGCTAAAAAAGCGGCGGTGCTCCGCTACCTGTCTTCTGTGGAAGGGAAGAATTTCATGGTGACGAACCTGGTTGCCGAAATCGCCAATTCTTATTATGAGTTACTTGCACTCGACAACCAGCTGGACATCGCACAGCAGAACATTGCTATTCAGACCAATGCCCTGGAAATTGTAAGGCTACAGAAAGCAGCTACCCGGGTGAATGAGCTGGCGGTTAGGAGGTTTGAGGCGCAAGTGCTCAGCACCAGAAGCCTTCAGTACGGCATACAGCAAAGGATTACGGAAACGGAGAACCGGATTAACTTCCTGATGGGCAGGTATCCGCAGCCTATCCCAAGGGATTTCAAAGCGTTCGGCAACTTAGTGCCTGCCACCATTTATGCCGGTGTTCCAGCACAATTGTTGGAGAACCGCCCTGATATTCAGCAGGCAGAACTGGATCTGGCGGCAGCCAAGCTGGACGTGCAGGTGGCCAAAGCTAACTTTTATCCTTCTTTGGGCATTACCGCAGGCATAGGTTTCCAGGCGTTTGATCCGTCGCTTTTGATAAAGAGCCCTGAGTCGTTGCTATATACGCTCGCCGGAGAACTAACCGCTCCCCTCATCAACCGGAACGCAATCAAGGCAACGTATTATAGTGCCAATGCGAAGCAGATTCAGGCTGTTTACAATTACGAACGCACCATTCTGAATGCTTATATAGAGGTGGCTAACCAGCTTTCCAACATCAGCAACCTCGAAAAGAAGTATGATCTGAAAGCACAGCAGGTGCAGGCGCTTACGCAGTCGATTGATATCTCGAATGCCCTTTTCAGCTCAGCAAGGGCCGATTACATGGAAGTGCTACTGACCCAACGCGACGCCCTGGAATCGAGGTTTGAACTTATCGAAACCAAAATGCAGCAGATGAATGCCTATGTCAATATGTACCAGGCATTAGGTGGCGGGTGGAATTAAACCCCGCGCTGTAAGCCGTATTTAAAGGATCAAAGCCAAAGAGCCATTTTACAAAATTGTAGAATGGCTCTTTGGCTTTCTTTACAGTTTATGTCCTCCTGCGCTTTTCTGGACCAAGGGGCAGGAGCGCCAATGGCTATATAACGTTAACTTCCTGACTTTGCCGACTGACCTCCGAATCCCCGGAAAGTGCCTCATTGCTACTTTACAATAAAGTCTGCTAGCGTCACCTCTTATACATAATCGCCTCCGAAAAAGTATTTACAATGGTTATAGGATGTATATAGATGAATTACCAGGTAGGCGCTATATGCGCTTGCAGTGAATCAACTCTAAAGCTGCTTCAGGTTGCCGTCCAATACATAACGTTTGCCTTGCTGTGTCTGCAGCGTTACCACCTGGTTGCCATAGCGCAGCTGGCAGGGGTTGCCTAACTTAGAGAGAATCTTCACCTGCTTCAACTTCCCGTTTTCCCAATCGATGTCAACTTCAAAGCCGCCGCGGGCCACGATACCATGGATGTAGCCCTGCTGCCAGGCGGCAGGTAAGGCAGGCAGTAACTCGACCTCGCCAGCGTGGCTCTGCAGCAACATTTCAGTGATACCGGCTGTCGCGCCAAAGTTCCCATCAATCTGGAAAGGCGGGTGCGTGTCGAAGAGGTTAGGGAGCGTGGATTTGCGCAGCAGGGCCAGCAGGTTCTCGTAGGCCGCCTCGCCATCCTGCAGGCGGGCGAAGAAATTTACGATCCAGGCACGGCTCCAGCCCGTGTGGCCGCCGCCATGCGACAGGCGGTAATCGATGGTTTTGCGGGCGGCCTCCAGTAGTTCCGGGTTTTTTTGCTTCGTGATCTGGTGGCCGGGGTGCAACCCGAACAACTGCGATATATGGCGATGCCCCGGCTCCGGCTCCTCAAACTCCTCCGTCCACTCCATAATGCGCCCGTCGCTGCCAATCTTGGTTGGTGCCAAGCGGGTAAGAATCTTCTCGAGGCGGCGGCGGAACGCAGCATCCTTGTGCAGCACTTTGCTGGCCTCAATGGTGTTGCCCAGCAAATCGCGGATAATCATATGGTCCATAGTTGGTCCCATCACCATAGTGGCCACTTCCCCGTCTTTGGTTTTGAACGTATTCTCCGGCGAAATAGAAGGGCCCGATACCAGCTGCTTTGTCTCCGGGTTCTCTACCAGCCAATTGGCGCAGAACGTAGCAGCCTCTTTCATGGCAGGGTAAGCCAGATCTTTCAGGTAAGCTTTGTCTTCCGTGAACAGGTAGTGCTCCCAGAAGTGCTGTGCGCTCCAGGCCATGCCCATCGGCCACATCGCCCACTGCGTCTGGCCATAGGTTTCGGAAAAGTGCCAGGGATCGGTGGTGAAGTGGGCAACCGTTCCTTCCAGACCGTACATGTCCTTCGCCGTTTTACGGGCATCGGGGCGCAACGCATTCAGAAACGTCAGGAACGGCATGTGCATCTCCGATAGGTTGGTGACCTCGGCGGGCCAATAGTTCATCTGTATGTTGATGTTGATGTGGTAGTCAGCGCTCCAGGGTGGGGTAAGGCCCTCTGCCCATATACCCTGCAGGTTGGCTGGCAAACTGCCGGGCCGTGAGCTGCTGATAAGCAGGTAACGGCCGAACTGGTAATATAACTGCACCAACTGCGGGTCTGCGTTGCCGTTCTGCATCGCCAACAGGCGGGCATCGGTCGGGAAATATATGGCATCGGTGGTGCCCAGGTTCAGGCTTACGCGCTTGAAGTATTGCTGGTAATCTGCTATATGGGCCTGCTTTAATGCTTCGTAGTTTTTCTGCGTGGCCGACGCCAGTTGCGCAGCCGATTTCGTGAGCGGGTTATCGCCACGGTAATCGGTTGCCGCAGTCAGGATCAGCGTGACGTTGTCGGCCTTTGCTACCTGAATAGCGCCGTCGGCGGCACGCACAGCACCGCCTTTGTGCAACACCTTTACCCGCGCCACCATCCTGACGCCTGTGCCGTCGCCTACATGTTCGCTCATGATAATTTCATCCCCGGCCAGCTCCAGTTTTGCCTTGTTGCCGGGTCTGCTCAGGTTTAGCGCAAAAGACAAAGCGCCGGGTTTATCAGCCGTCAGGCGCACCACCAGCGCCTGATCGGGCGCACTGGAAAACACTTCGCGGGTAAAGCCTACGTTGCCCGCACGGTAGGTCACAGTGGCCACAGCCGTCTCCAGGTTCAGTTCCCGGCGGTAGTCCGTCACATCCTGCGTCAGCGTGTCGAACTGCAGCTGCAGGTTACCTATCGTCTGGTAAGAGCTTCCCACCGTTTTATCACCCATCATTTTCTCCTGGGCCAGTTGCTGCGCTTCCGCATATTTCCCTGCAAAAAGCAGTTCCCTCACCTCCGGCAGCGCAGCGCGTGCCCCAGGGTTTACGAAATCAGCCGGCTTACCTGTCCACACTGTTTCTTCGTTTAGCTGCAGCCTTTCGGATGCCACGCCGCCAAACACCATGGCGCCTAAGCTGCCATTGCCCACCGGCAACGCTTCGTTCCACCCGGAAGCCGGGCGGCTGAACCACATGGTAAGATTATCTGGGGCTTTCTGTTGCGATTGGGCTAAGGAGGTGAGCGTGAAGAAAAGACAAGAGATTAGAGCAAAGCAGACTTTTAACTGGCGCATGCGGGCTAACATATAAAACCTGGTGAAACAGCGCCTCAATATAAGTCTAAATGCTGTATTCTGCTAGTCTTGTATAGGCTGGGCGGGAGGTGAAGGCGCTGTATATATGGCTGTAGTCGGAATTTATATATTTTAGCCGATGCCTGTTCCGCCCAAAATCTCAAGTTCCTGCCCCTTTTCAGGCCTTCCGCTGAGGAGCGGCATCGCCTGCGAGATAAGCTCTTTCACGCCGGGTTCACCCAATGAGTTGTCATGGGCCTCTTTGCTGTCCCAGACTTCGGTGATCCAGACAGTGTCCTGATCGCTCTTGTCTTTGCTGACTATATATAAATGGCAGCCTTTGGCGGTTGACACCAATCCTGATGCCTCCAGTAGAATAGCTGCAAGTTTGTCGCCGTTTCCTGCCGTTGCTGTTAACTTGCCATGAAGCCCGTATTTTTTCATACTGATTTTACTGG
>Ga0210040_10006337_pt1 | contig 14764 bp, 10 predicted proteins | sample CryGeyCG12114_NA_FD_185462 | JGI IMG/M metagenome (GOLD analysis project Ga0210040, IMG submission 185462) | Groundwater microbial communities from aquifer - Crystal Geyser CG19_WC_8/21/14_NA (SPAdes) (version 2) | ecosystem: Environmental > Aquatic > Deep subsurface > Groundwater | place: USA... | reverse complement strand
ATTCCCACCTATTTTAACCCATTCCCACCTTTTTTTGAACGACCTGCTTCAAGCATTGAGCAGAGCGCCCATAGAATCGTGTTGCCAGTACTTTCGAAGAGTGCTCCTTCTAGTGTATTATATATAATCTACTTCTATGGTTTTACAACTTGCCTTTTGAGGAAGTTGATGAGTTTCCGAATGCAATAATCAATTTGTCTACAGATAAAGAAACTGTTGACTCTCTCAACTACGAATGATTGTAATACGTATAACATGCAGGTTTTTTCAATTCACCGGCGGTTATACTTTAAACTATAGTCGGAAGATGGCACTAAAGTGGGGTTACTACATTAGTTAATAATGAGGTGTTCGGGCAGAGCTCCTTCACATAATTATGATCGAACTTCAGGTAAGTTCGTTTAATCATTTAATTATGTCTCATTGATTGTTTAATACTCGCAAGATTCAAAACGCGCCTTTAATTTTGAAAAGGACCAATCAGCACCGGCTCTGAACCAATTAATGTCTTCTGAACATGTGTCACAGACATCGCTATGCATATTTTGGAGGCTTCTCGTAGAACATTGCATATGTACTACAATGTATCTGATGGTAGTTTTGTAATTGTTGTGTTACTACTGGGACGTTAATAAAATGCCATACAGAATAGTATAGCAGGTTACTAATTACTAACAAATACTAGTGTTTACTTTGTTAATTAAAAATACAGAGTCAAAATCAGTCTTCTTAGTCTAATTATGTAGCCAAGGAAAGCTCACACCTTATAATATTATTCGTGGCTACTACAAAACAAATTGATTACACGAGCATCACCAGATGTCGCATGGCATGTATGTGTTAATACAAAATACTAAATACATAGCTGAAAACATAACAGGCCGGAGTCTGACTGAAATTTGAACATAAAAAAATTCAGTGATTCCAGTCTACACTGCACACCCCCAAAATCTTCAAACAATGATTTTACAGCCAATTATGCCTTAATTTAAATTAAATTTGAAATCTGAGTTAAAATTGACCCTTCTGAATCCAAAAATAGTGGTTGAAAAAAGTAAGTTTGACTAATATGTCATTAGTCAAATTTATCTATTTGACTTAGGATGTTTTTAATGTAGATGTCAATTGAGCTAAAAAATTTGACTTCTTTACTGGTAACCCATTGATATAGTTACGGATGGTGCATACTACTACTAAAACGAATCGAATAAAAAACTCCTAATTATGAACTGTGGGCCAAGCAAAGGTAGATTTTTTGGTTTTTCAGCAGAGGAAAATATTGAAACGCATGGAAGAATTTATTTGTCGACAAAACTCTCAAATGCAGCTTTAATACCGTTTTCATCTATCAAAGTTTCCTTCCCAGCCAATTCATTCCAAAGGTCGTTTTAAGGGCGATCACAGAGCAAATGTACTGTTACTGTTACTGTACGTCACCAATAAAAATGGAATAATTTCAGTCCAAAGTATTTTGGCGTTCGTTTTTTTTCTATAGTTTCTTTTCTAACAAAATTCATAAATGGCCATCGAACCAAATTAGCAAACTCACTATTATGGACGTGTATTTTGTTTTGGAACATACATAGTAATTAGTGGTTTGCAATGATACGATAATGATTGTCCAATTGCATATAGGAAAAAGAAAAAAACAATTTTTATTTTTATGATCTTCCAGAACTTTAGTACGACAAGAAATGGGCCAAAAAAGTCATGACAATTTTTCATCAGTGAAGATGCATTTTTTCCACATTTTATGATTATTCTCATCTCATGTTACAAGAACTCAATACAATGCAAAGCAACTCTTTCTTTTCCTCTCCAGTATAGTCAGTATAGTGCACTAAGCAAGAATAATAATCCAAGTTTATTACGTTCAACATGCGCAGAATAGTATGAAAACCAACTAGCCAAAGTTCATATGAGTTAAAAAAAAATACTGTATTAGGTTCCGGTTCCGGATACCGTGCAAGGACGACATTCGTGAGTTTAGTAAATACTCCAGTCATAGGGAGCGAAACTGATTGTCACATCGTCTCCCATATTTTTAATGCTCTCCCTCTGCTCCTCACTCAAATACACAAGAATGGCTTTCAAAACCTCCCTCTTGTTCTCCCCAAAATCGGATCCATACCAATCGAGCAGTTTGCTCAAAATCACCTCATTCTCCTTCACCTGGGTACTGCCTTGGCAAAAGTTCTCTGCAGCCATTGTCAGAGCCCGATTCAAATTCTCCGCCGTGTACAACCGAATAGGGGGACAAGACTTGGCTCCACAATTCAACGCAAAATGGATCCGATTGTCCACATTGTGGGCCACAAATGCCAGTCGTGGATCCCCTTGTTTAAACAAGTAGTCCTTGTACGTGGGATGCAATTTATTGCCCCGGAGCACTCCATGTTCTATGTCGTCCAAACTCCAAGCCCAGGTGGAAATATTGTACGCATTCCGTTGCCAAAAGTTGTCGAGACTCAACAAAGTTTTGGTGTTTCCTTCTTCTACGACCAGAGTGAGGGCATGGATAGTGAGTGAGTTGTACACATTGATAAACAGAGCTGTACGCTCGTCTACCGTAAGTGGCGCCAAATCCACACATTTCAAAACGGAGCTCATTTCTTGGATTTTTGCAAAATCAGGATCCAGTCTCATCTTGGGATATTCCGCGGATCCATCTTCCCGCAAATATTTGCCTTTGAGTTTCAGAAACTCCCGGAATAAGTTTTTACTCAGGTCCACTGGGTCTTGACACCGGGGGTCGTCCAATGCCAATGGTTCGGGGTTGAGGATCCTTTTTTCTTCTTGGGCTAACATCCTGGGGTAGTAGAGTCGCTTCAGAACGTATGCTAACACACCGGCCTACAATAAGGACAATATAATAAGTGGTCTGTTAGAATAGTTAGAAACTCACAATTCCTCGCATTTCACGTGTTGTGCATGCACATGTACAATACTTACACCAAGGAGACTCAATAATGATATAATTACTACTATAGAAATCTTGGTAGTGGACCAAGACATTTTCACCCTCACTGATTATTTCATCTAATAATTCGGTTTTCAGTTAGCTAATACAATGACCAGCACTGGTGAACTCAATACATAATGATGCTATGCACACTGAAAAGCACCAGTGACTTATTTGATATGATTGAGGAGGAGAAACTGGACTGCTGTATAACTAAATGATGCAAGTATGTAAGTACTGTCACGGTGAGTGAGTATACTAAATAATAATAATAAAAAGTAGCTGCAGCCTGTATAGTACACACACGTCACATATGATTATGGTACGGAACCCTCAAACTTGCTTATCATACCACTTATACGTACGTACCTGCTGTGCTGTGTGTTGTGTTCTCAAAAACCCTGGCAACTATGGACGCTAGATAGAAACTGGAAACTAAAAAACTAAGGAAACAAATACGTACAATGCCACCTGTAATGAATGGAGCAAAATATGAAAGACAACTAGACTAGTCGACTGTAGTTCCTATCCATTATACATTCAACTATTTCTCAATCCTTGGCATCATTGCCTAACCTGAATCTAGAGGGTTGCCGGTCCCACGCATATTTTTCAACCCATGGCCGGCAAGTACATAATTAAAATTTAAAAAAAAATTAAATTGAACGACGCAACTTTTTTTAGTGAGCTATAGAATTTTGGAGCAGGGACAGACAAAAATATTTACCAACAGGTGCAAAAATTGGAAGCAATTATAGCCTGGCCCTAGCTTGTGGGAACCCTAACATTAGCAATCAAATATTGTTTGTGTTCATTTCAACCTGTCCCATGGTTGCAACATTCACTTGCTTTGGTTTGGTTTGGCTTATGGTTGTATTAACTTACAGTTTGTCCTTCTCAATCTAATTTACAACTCACACAACAATACTTAGATTTTCCTTAAACTTGGATTTAACAAACTATGGTTTGTTTTAGTTAGTTAAATAGTAACAAAAAATATGCATAAAAGACTGAATACATTGATGTAACTTGTAACTGTTATAATTAAAATGATATAAAGATTGCAAAGCCTCCTGTCTTCTGTACTTGTATCTAATTCAGGAATTAAGACGACACCAATAAAACATATTTTCCAGAAAAGCTGGTAAACTTTTAAAAGTAAATTTATAGCCACAGGACAGGATGACAAAGGTAAACTATGTGATTAGCATGGGAAACACGAGAAGAAAAGATGAGTAACGCATTCCCATCGGGCTTGGGCTGCTTGTCCTTCACAATGAAGGAAGGTTTCCACACTTTGCTTACCCCATTACTGGAATTGCAATTTGGTCTTGGTGAATTCCTCACAATAAGCACACTTTGAGATTTCAAATTCAGACTTACACAACCAATGGTCCACAGTTCCAGCAAAATGGCGCTCAGGCAAATCCCAATAGCCACCAAATAGATGTAAAAAACGGAGACTAAGTTGGAATCCAGTCCTTGTCTAGTCCTCTTCTTCTCAAATGCATTCAAACCTGCATGGTCCCGAATGGCCCCAATTTTTTGCTCCTCCACAGCCGTTCCCCATCTCTTCAAATACCTGTAGACTCCGCTTTCCAGCAGCTTCTGCAGTCTCCGAGCATACAAGTTGGGCTCATCCGTGTATTGGGTAAAAGCCCATGCTCTCGGAATCCTATACAGCTGACTGCTCTTGGCTTCTGGATCCCCTTTTAGAAATGAGTCCCGCCTCACCCGCTTTTGCAGTTCGGACCATACGAGCTCAACAGTTTCTGAATTGTCCACATAGGCTACCCGATTATTTCCCAGTCCACAGCCCGTAGTTAGTTGGTTCAGAAACCGTGTACAATTTGACCAGTCAAAAGTGGTCAGTTGACGCAACGTTTCGGCTTTGCGGAAACAATGTGGAGGGACCCCATCCGAGCTGTTAAATTGGAAACTTGCACAATTCCTATCCAAATCGAAAAAATTCCTCACAGGGAACATGATACTGCCCCACTCACTGCAAGCCCATCCAAATATAGCTTCAGGGTCAAAAGGGGTCCTTCCCAGCACGCTATCTTTGCTGACTACCACGATTACTGGACTACCAGGACGCTGACGCTGGGGATCATTCCATTCGACTCCATGATAGAGCCCAGACTCGGAAAAATCTATTCGATGGAAATAATCCCTACTGATGCAGTGTGGAAAGTTGTGCTCGTTTAATGCTGTGACCACAAGAGGTGTGTACAGTTCCAGTCCTCGAAGATCCTCCACTCCAGCCGTTTGCCATGGAGACTCCAGCTTCAAAGGACTGATCACATGAGAGATGACAATGTTCTGGTAGTACGAGTTGAGCACAAATCCCAACAGCAGCCACAAAGGGATACAAATTGCCAAAGCGAGGGAAACCTTAGAAGCAGGCCTCTGGAGCTCAGTAGACACATTCAACAGGGGACCCAAAGCCCACAAGAAATTTGACCCCACAATGGATCTAAAGTGGATCCATTCATATGGGAGGGATCGAAATACGAACAGGGACACACATGCAGTGATAGACAAAAGGCTCCCTAATATGAGACCCCAGGCGGATGGGTCGAATGCATACAAATAGATGGCAAATGAAATCCGGGGACTTAGTTGACTACATGTTAGGAAATTGAAGGATCTTGTGTCCACCACCACGGCATGATAATTATATGGGGTACCCTCTTGAGCCAGTTTATCCAGCGCATGTTCCGCCAAATATGGAAAACTGGTGACCAAAAAGAAGAATTCCGACTCGGGGGACAATACGTTGGACACCCATTGAACCAAAACAGTTTCATTGATCGTGGGCACTAAACTGAAGTCGGGACGGTGGAGCTCGTAGAAAATGTTTTCTTCGAATGACCACGACTTGTTCATTACAACAGTAGCAGAGTTTTGTTGCTCATTTTGAAATCTCCTGTGTAGATGGAAAGACACATTTTGTAAGCTCAAGAAACTCGTGAGTAGTTGTGTTCGATATTTGGACTGGTAGGCTCTCAACCGGGCAGCCAGTCTTTGAAGACACTCCCAAATCGATTCTAGTTGAAGGCACTTTTCCTTCACGGATCCCACAGGGGATGTTGCGTATTTGTAGGTTCTGATTGTGAAATACACGTTTTGGATTTGTCCAGTGGGCTGACTGAACTCTAAAAAGTGGACCCCAGTGGTCTTTTGAGTGGAGATCCAGAATCGCAAACGAGCTGCCTCAATCGGCTGCAGCCAGATAAACAAGATTTGAGCCGTATATTTGGGGACCAATATGAACCGGTTGTCGTTTACTTTGGGGGGCAGGATGTAGACTACGGCGGACGATTTTGTCCGAAATGGATGGAGTAGGGCCTCATAAGTACCATGGTATGACTTGCTAGTCTGCTGGGTCCATAGGGCCACTGGAATATCCACTTTTTGGGGCAAATAAGACAGATAGTTGCTATCCATGCAATAAAGGATAGTGAATGAGGCGGGTTCTAGTGTGCTTACAAGCTCCTTTAGGTTTTTCAGGGGCGTTGGGAATACGGACTTTTTTTGGACAGGGAGCTCCCATGTACCAATGCTGAGGGAACATAATATGACCAATTTAAATGAATCCATGATTCCAAAAAGTTAGAAAACGAAGTGTTCCGAATTTTTCTGTGTAGCGATATTATGTACTTAACATGCAGAGGAAAGCAAGTGTTTGAATGTTGACTACGAAAGTTTTGGGAACCAAAGCTGCATTCCCATAGCTTGTAAATGCAAACCCCTTATGTGAGGTGGTTCCATCCAGATAAATTAAATTACGCACTTGCATAGTTTTCTTTTAAGATGGATTCTAGGATGATGATATATTGTATTCAATTTTTTTATCGAATAACTTCAACTACAAGGGCTCTTTTGACTTCATGAAGGAACACGGGTTGCAAACATTTTCAAACGTGTCTCTCATCTCATACGCTAAAAGTTGCATTTTAAGTACACAGCAAATTGGACTTGCATTTCGCAAGTTGTCTAAATAAAAAATGAACTCGATAAGACCGAAAAGACCTATGGATGGGATTTTAATGCGGCCGGAAAAGTATTGAACAAGAACTAATTAACTACAGTAATATACACATATAACTATTTGCATCAATATAATACCCATACTCATACAAGGCCTTACAGCATAAAATAAATAGAGTACATAGAGCAACGCAAGAATATTACATCCAATTTCTGTAGTTCAAATTTTCCAAATCTCCAACGAAGAAACGAAAAAAACCCTATTCCAATTCCAAACCAATTTCAGCTATAGCCTACAGAGAGCATTACAATGTATCTTACGGAAAAGTGTTCAGACAGAATTGTCAATGAATAGTAATAGAAATTATGCGACCTAAACTATTCACTTATAATTAAATGCAACTTTTGAAATAATTTGTTAATCACAGTTATCTGAAAATTCAATACGCAGAGCTGCGTTAACTTGCGACGCCCTATGATATAATGTTTCTACAATTTGTGAGAAAAGCATCACTTGTTTAAACAGAATCATGATTTAAAACTGCGGGCCATGTATGATCTTCACATTGGTGCAAATACTTATGTGTATATTACTGTAGTTAATTTGTTCTTGTTTAATACTTTTCGGCCGTATTAAAATCTCATCCATAGGTCCTGTCGGTTTCATCAAGTTAATTTTTTATTTTGGGCTTTTAAAATCTAAGCGTTGTAGATAAAAACTCGTGGTAATATGTATACGAATATGACTTGTTTAATAATACAACATTGTAGGTTTAGGAAAAGAGAATAGAGAAAAAAAGAGAAAAAAAATGAATGGAAAAAAGTTATTTTTTTTTGCATACAAGCATTGATGGGAGACATTACAATTTTTATAGCATTATGATTCGACAATTCTGCATGGCCTATAAATTTGAAAAAAATTGTTCGGGTGGAATGTATTTTTAAACGTCATCCAAAAAATGTTGAGATTTTTTTCCTTCTGACTTTGAACTGTTACGTTGTTACGTATGTTGAACCTGTTGAAGAAACATTCCATAGTTATAACGAATAGATTAGGTAAAAAGACCATACGATTCCAAGCAATTGTCCAAAAAAATTAAATTTAAGCAAAAAATTAATCAATGGGAGTATCTATAAAAATAGTAAATTATTTCAAAAGAAAACTCCTTAAAAAAAGTCCCCACATAGTTAGTAATTTTTTTTACAATGCACAAATTTTTCAGCGGCGCAATTTATTGAAGTCAATAGTATAGTAATCACGCTAACGCTACAAAAATAAATGATCACATGATGTTGTGAGAAGAAAATTAGCCCATCTACGCCCCATGTCATTATATCACAGATATATATATATATCACTTTTGCCAGTAGAATGAAAAAAAAAATTGACAAATCTGACTGCAATGTCATCAATATAAAATAACCTGTGTGTTTGTGTTCTTGTCAATTTTTAATATTATTGCCTTATGTCTTAAATTCTTTGCACATCAGAGTATTTATAACACTGGAAGCTGACATTGCTCCAAAGGAGCCAGGAGTGGCATTGAGACCGACTTTTTTTCCTTTATTATTATTATTAGCTCTCACCCTGAGGGCTGCAAATAAGCATCTAGGCCTGCTTTGCTAGTTACTAAGGACCAAACATAATGTTTTCCTTAATAACTTTATTTAATTTTTAATTTTAACTTTGATTAATACGAATTTCAAGAATATGGCTCGTTATTTTGTAAACACAGACCATGCGTATACCAATAACTTTTTGAATGGAAGCTCTAGCTTATTCCAAACTGAATGAGGAGATAGAGTTTGAAGGTTTGGTCGAGGCAGGTAAGTCCATACTATGAAATGACTTTTCCAGCGAAAATCATTTGGAGAGCTGAGATACTCTCACGCTCGCCCATCCATAGAAAAAAATTTCTAAAACTACTATTAAAGTGAAACGTACGACTTAATTAGTGATGGTCTAACATCCATGCTGAATTATTTGAACTATTTTTCGTGCTGTCCGTGCAACGAAAGTTATAGAGTCCTTTCTGCGTGTCTGTTCGTCCGTCTGTCTGTCCAAGACCAAGTTACAGTACATCAAAATGTCCCTTCACTTGTACTAACTAACTCCGTCATCACTTTCTTCTCACTCCTTCACTCCTTCTCCTTCACTTTTTTATATCGACTATAGTATATAGGATAAATTTTTGACATTTTCAAAAGTGAGCTTTGACTGACAGAGACAGAAAGCTTAAGATACATTATATAAATGACTGGAGTTGGAAAGCTGACTCACCTGCCAGAGTATGTATTACAAATATGATAAACATATGAATGTTTGGTACAGTCATTATTTTGCATTTCCAATTTAAATTTCCCTTTCGTTCACTCAAGTGCAATGACTTTTTAGTTCGTCTCACTTATAGATACCTTTTATACAACTGACCATCAACCGCTCGATATTTAATTTGGTCATTCTATATAGTTACATCCTACATTACATTCTACTAACATGCATTGAAATGTGAATCGGAAATTCTGAAAACACGATATTTTTGCAGACTTTAACAATACTTTAGAATCTTTTAATTGTTTGTTAGGTGTAGCCATCTAATTATTTTTCATATCACAAATACATGAATCCTTTTTCGCACAGATTGCATCGGTTTCAGTCACACTTTCCTATATAGTTAGTTAAATAGCATGTTTTAATGCTGGAATCTGGAGTGTGTTTTGTGTTTGTGACTGTGAGTGGAGCTTCCCATGCGGTAGTGCTATACAGTCATAGGCTCACATTTTCAGTCAGTCAGTCAGTCTGAGCACCAACCAGCTAACCAGCACATTATGTGGTTCAACTCACACTCGCTCACCCATTCCTCCCAATACTTATGGTTAGTTAGTTGCATGCTGGTGTGTGCAGTGGTTTGCATTGCATGTAAACTGCCTTTTGAACTAACATGAGGCAGCCGGGAGGATTTGCAAACGCACATAGCATGCAGTTATAATGGCAGAGAGAGAGAGAGGGAGAAGATGACAAGAAAAAAGCCACCTTCAGTCTCACATCCATTCAGTTCACTTTTCCTATTTGCTCACTCAACACACAGTGATCATATCATAATATCCCAGCCTCGGCCTACTGGTCAATGCTAACCAGTGCATATGCAAATACTGATTTGTGTGACTAGTAGTGAGAGTGTTTGTTCCCTTTTGAAACTTCCCTTGGAATCATCTTACTGCTAGTTAATCGGTGAGCTTACTGACCTTTCACTTGCTGAATACATCATTTATCAGGGACCAATTCCAGTTCATTGTGTAGCATTTAAATTTCTCATCTAATATTGTGCACTCAAGTGTTTGCAAACTGCCCCAATTGTTTCCGTGCAATACACACACTAATGTATACAGTTTGAATTGTAAGAAAGGAGCGAAGAAGCCACATGTTCCACTATTGAACTCTACATATCGATAATATAACACTACGAATTAATTTTAGATGAGGATGGGAGTGTGCAAGCGAAACATTTAAATATCTTATGAGCACTTTGGAATTAGAATTAGCATTTAGAGAAATCGAATTCACTCTATATGCACCGTTAAGCGCGTATCAAATTCCTCGAACTTTTTTACAATTATTAGCTGTCCATATTCTGAGCGTTCCAGCATCCAGCGTTTAAACCAGTCTAAACGGAGTTGATTTTAAAAGATCCATTTGGGAAATAATATTAAAGTGGAAGTCTTGTTTTTCAAAATACCGACTTTGGAAAAAGCGAAAAGGAAAGGAATTAATATTCTTGATTTACATTCCAAAGTACGAAACAACATGGCTTTCTCATCCCAATTTCCCAGAAATGCGAAAATTGCTGGTGTACCCCTAATATGTACTCTTTGCAACACCAAATATCCGTGCCACTCTGGTAAGTTTTAGGGAATGGCACGTGTCGGTTCGTGTCAATATTCTCGTTTCGTTTCGTGTCAATAGCTTGACACGGACCGAACCGGTAATTTCGTGTCGTGTCGGGCCATTGAAACGAACCGATCGTTTCGTGTCAGTTCACTTCTTTGACACGAAACGAACCGCGTGTCAAACGTGTCAAATATTAAATTAGAATAAATGACCGGTTTAAATAACTATACTATAAATATTATATAATAAGGTTTAAATCCATCTTCACTGCTTTCTGGGAGAATATCTTCACTGTTTTCCGGTGAAATATCTTCGTTTTGACTACTCATTCTTATTATATTATTTAAATATTTAATTTGATGATGATGAAATTATTTTACAAGTTTAGATTTCAACAGAAACACACCATCACCATACTAATAATAAATTGTTATGACCATGAAGTGGAATGCAGAAATGCCGTTTAAACTACGCATTGCATGGCCAATGGCCATGCAAGCTCTCTAACTCCAGTATAATACCATGCTTGAAAAAAGAGTCTTGAAAAAAGAGAAATATTCGTGTCAAACGTGTCAAACCTTGACACGTTTGACACCTTGTCAAGGTTTGACACGTGTCAATCGTTTCGTGTCACCAGTTGACACGGGTCAAACGTTTCGTGTCACCCTTCGAGACGTTTCAAAAAATTAACTGACACGAACCTGACACGAAACGAAACGAACCGTTTTGAAACGTTTCAACCTGACACGTGCCATTCCCTAGTAAGTTTTCGTGAAAAAGATGTCGGATCTGTTATCTGGAGTAGGAACTGTCAGGAATAAGTGAACGGACCGTTTTAAAAATGAAACCAGCGTCCAACTATCCAAAACCCAATATTTCAATCAAAACCATTTCCCACCATTACCACAAATACAGTACTTCACATGCTGAATGCGATTGTGTGAATGGAAAGTTGAATTTTTCATTTCTTAAACCGAAAAAAGGCCATCAAAAGTCAAATATATACAAAAGCCAAGGCTGATTTTCTTTGAATTTTCATATCTGAAATGTGTCCATGCTGACGTAAAAAGAACGGTGATAGCAAAGGTATGCGAATTTAGTTTAATGCCGTGTGTCGTTTTTGTAGCCCATTCACTCCGAAATTCTCATAAGCTTAGGCAGCTATCACCATGCAACCACATTATGCAAAATAAAAGCATTCAATTTTTCATGCTCCACAACAATCTAAACTAAAGCGTCAGACAAATTCTAACATAGCTGTTCCGCATTTACTAAAATATTTTCTTCTCCTCAGTCATTTAGTCTTTTGCAAGCATAAATAAATAAGTAACTATAAGGAGCCGTCCAATTGATTCCCAATTCGGGACGTCTAAATCCCAACCCAGCCACACATTCGAATTGCATCCCATTTTTGGTCTTGTGGTCCCTAAACAGTTTTAAATACTTTTCATTTTGTTACTGAGCCGCTAATAAGTATAATGCCGCATCCTCTCTCACTCATAATGAGCTTAAGCTAAAACTAACAATGCATGTCCCAAATGTGTTCGTAATCAATTTTCTTGAAAATACTTTTTAAGTCTTCCTCGCACCCTCTAGTATTATGCCCCTAAAATATTCCCATCCGATGCTCAATCGTTCGTAACAGTCGAACAAAAAGTTCGGAAAAATTGGGCCCAAAATCGAGGTCCATTTTTTATTTTACAGAAAATAACTTCTTTTTTTCCATTTAACTTCATGTTAATCTTTTTAACGAATTTTGTTATTGTGAAGCTCAACGGTCGCATCGGATTACAATACTTTGTTGTAGGAATATACTAGAAGGTATTAGAAAAACTTTGTGTCTGTCTTCAGGAAAATTTTTATGTTCGTGAACACATTTCGGACATGCATTGTAACAACTATGCTCCCCTGCTCAATATTTGCCACCTCACGTCTAACCTTAAAATAGCAATGGAAACGCCTAAATTATGTGCATACCAAAACTTAAAAATTTGTCCTTTAAGATTCTAAAGCACACATGGATCTCATATTTTAGATTCTGAAGGTGCAAAACAATCCTCGTTATACATTTTAAAGCTCGAAAAAATTCTCTTTTCAGATTGTAAAAAGCTCAGAAAAAACCTTCTTTTAGATTTTAAAGGTCGGAACAAAGTCTCGTACTAAATTCTAGGGCTTTGAAAAAACTCGCTTTTTTATTTTGAAGCTCAGAAAAGATTTTCATTTTAGGTTCTATAAGACCCAGAGAAGATTTCCATTTAAGGTTGTAAAACCAAAAAAAAGATTTTGATTTTACATTGTAAAACCCTAAAAACTTATTGCTTTCTCATCATTATAGTTCTAAAGAGAATATTTGGCTTAGTTTTTGAATTAGTTGGTTAGAAAGTTGACTGCATGTAATTGTAGTTATAGTATTTAGTATGTACTATAGGTTATATAGTAGTTCCCGTTGTTTGCTTAAGCACATAAAGATGGCACAAATGAGTGATTTTTTAAACTTATCTTTTTCTGTATTCAACCCACTCGCTGGGCGCACATTTCAGAAATACTATTATTTTCCTCTTCCAGTTCCAAAAAAGGTACAACAAACAAATACAAATACGCATATAAATCTTAGAATAGGTATTTAAAACGGGTGTTTAAGATTGGCTGCATGCAAGTGTGAAATTATCACAAACTTATTGAATACAAGGGATCCATTGATTCCCTGCACTGGACCATTGGATATCCGCTACCAAGTACTATTCCCCCATTTAAAACGCAGTTTACATATTCACATATGGACTCACATGGTGCTTATTTATCTTTGGCCCCCACTTTTTTGGAGTGTTCAAAATTACAAAATTACACTTCACTGCATATGCATATCACTCACACAATGAGTCTATTCACAACAATCACAACTCACACTTACTCACATCACACATGCATTTCATCATGGTAGGTACATTGTAGGAGAGCTGTATGGCTCCAACTCCAATCTCTCTAATACCACTATGATTCTTGTAGGCAGGGAGCCTCTGATTTAGCTTTCTAACTAACTCGAAGTTTGTCCCTTGTTTGTACCCCATTTTTCTATGTTCATGGAATGAGCGATCTGTTTGTCTCTTCCTCCATCTGCTGCTCCTATTTTTACGCAAATTTCACACCCTTTAGAACAATAAACTGTATTTAGTGAAAACGACAACACACAAATTTGGAAATCTATTCATCTCTGAGTGTTAATGGTGGAATCTAGGCTCATCTCTGTGCTTTTAAAATGGTCAAATAATTGTTCAGCATGTCCGAACTTTGTACACTGCGGCTGTACCCTGAACAAAATGTGACATGGCTCTTTTATGTTCCACAATGAAATATTAGCTAGTTAGTTAGTTATAGTAAGTCAGTTAGTTCATGACAATTTTGGGCTTACTTAAATTTATAAGATGCCTTCTAATGGAGGTGAAGGCCAGAATGGGTGCCATCATATCTATCCGACTAATCAGGAATTTGGTTGCTCCTGGAAAGCTAAATGCTATGATAACTTTTTTTGTGAACAAATCGACTGCGTTCATATTTTTCATTTTTTAGTATTGTAATATAACTAACTAACTAACTACACGTAGATAAGAGGGAAACCTAATGCCTAATTAAAAGGGTAAACGCGTGTCATGAAAAAAAGTCGGTACTGACTAACTGAGTCCCACCTATTTACCTGTGATGCATAAGGACAAGTGAATTAGTGAATAAGCGTGCTCTACAAATTATATATGGAACGGCGTGTACGGCGTCTAACTATTCAAAACAATCTTTCGCATAGCCAGAGGGCCCGTCGAGTTGCAAAACGTCGGTGTTGCAAATCTAGGGCCAGAGCAAAAATCCTCTGACTGAATTTTTGACATCAAAAAAAGCAGTGGTGCGAGTACCACACTGCACATTTCCCC
>Ga0210040_10006336_pt1 | contig 14764 bp, 11 predicted proteins | sample CryGeyCG12114_NA_FD_185462 | JGI IMG/M metagenome (GOLD analysis project Ga0210040, IMG submission 185462) | Groundwater microbial communities from aquifer - Crystal Geyser CG19_WC_8/21/14_NA (SPAdes) (version 2) | ecosystem: Environmental > Aquatic > Deep subsurface > Groundwater | place: USA... | reverse complement strand
TCGAGTACTCTCACTATGATTATTTCGTAATTAAAATGTGTTAAATTTATAAAATTGATGCAAAGTCCCTTCAGTGGATAGACGCAGAGCGCCTTTCATAGATTGATGCAAACGACAGAGTGAGCATCAATATAATAACCACAAACTATAACACTAAAAGCTTAAGATACTGTTGGTTTTCTGGCTCTGCAGCTTCTCAATTACTTTCTGAAATCTATGTTGCAGAAATAGAAAACTTTTAAATTATTTCTTTCACAAAGTACAGCAAATCATCCTGCACTACTGAGCTCTTGAAAGTTATCTATTTCACTTACTTGTCAGCTTGACATTCAAAACAATATTTACAAATTTGTGCAGTTTTGGTACATTCAATAGTCAATTTTAAAAAAATCGTTAGGGCTGAGTAAGCTCATTATAGAAATGAGCCAATCCGGCACTCTGCTAGTCCTGCATACGTGTCAAGCCGGTATGATTTTTTTCACAATGCCTTCTAAACATGGCTGATGCTGGTATCATCTTTGAAATTAAAAAAACATTAGCTGGGTTGAAAAATTTGACATAAATTATAAATTCAAGAAACTGTGAATTACACAAAATATCGTACTTCGCAGATGGAAGAATTTCGGTATTTGATTTATTTGAAAGGAATATTTGTCAAACTTTTAATTTATAACGGAATGATTTGATGCACGGTGCGGTACCTGCCAAGGACATAAGCTTATATTTGCCAAGTATGTACAGAATTTGCTTTTTCTATTGCATATTAATCATTTGCCTGGCAAACAGTAACTACTTCTGAAATACTTGGTACAAGAAAAATATAGATCAAGTTTCCACAGGTGGTCAGAACATCTATCCCCACCTTCGGAAACAAACACTATTCAGCCTGCAGAGTCATCAGTGTTGAGGAATAAGCACTCAAAATCAAACTATGAAGGATTTGATGAAATGACGAAGATTCTGCTTTTAGTACGTACTATGAATTGGCTATGACCGTAGAGTGTATTGTAGTTTAGATGAAAAATGTGAAACGAAAGGAATTATTGATTGACAATTTATTACACTTAAACAAATCCACAAAAACTACTAATGGCAAAAACTCAGTATCAATAAGAAATCTCTCAATAAGAAATATAACGTAAATAAAAATAGTCAGGACTAGTACAGCTTAAAAGTATTGTCAACAAACGTATAAAATACAAAAATCACCAAAATTCAACTTAATATAAACTCCAAGTACAAATACAATTGCAAAAATAATATTAGTTAAATAAACTTAGCAATCGGTCAAAGAAAGGAAAAGTTTATGTTGGAAAACAAATTGCATAAAAACAAACAAACGGTCAGAAAAATAGACAACCTAGCAGAGTGAAGCCCACCAAAGGAATCAGGAAGAATTGTGACAATTCACTAACTTAAATAATACCAGGTGCATCTTTGAATAGTAAACAAAACACATAACAGTAGTAGTAGTAACTGCACCTTTGTGCAGTGTGACTACGAACAAGGCATATGCATACACACAACACAGACATATGCTAAGTACATACAATGAGCACATCAATACATTGATGCAAATGAGCATCAATGAGCATCAAATAAATGCAACCACTAAATAGTATACAAAACAACTCCTAGCACAATGCAGAGTCATAAATAGTAAAAAATAACACAATGCGAACTTAACTCAGTTCGAAACAATCAGTAACTCGTTAGCTGTGATTCAAGACCCCTAAAGAACCAGAAGAAAACCACTAAAAAACGACGTTTCTGTTTAATGATCGTCTGATTCGTTTTATCCTGGTGTAATTTTTGTGAACATATTTTTTTCTGTCCGTTTGATTCCTTGATGGTTTGATTTACTGTTTATTTTCATATTGTTGGTATTTTGTGTGTGTTTGTGATCCATTGACTGTCAAGTACTCCCACTGTGATTATTTTGCATTAAAAATGTGTTAAATTCATAGAATTGATGCAAAGTTTTTTCAGTAGATAGACGCAGAGCGCCTTTCACAGATTGATGCAAACGACAGAGTGAGCATCAATATAATAACCACGCACCACGACACTAAAGGCTTAAAAAACTGTTGGTTTTCTGGCTTTGCAGCTTCTCAATTACTTTCTGAAATCTATTTTGCAGAAATAGAAAAATTTTAAATTATTTTTTTCACAAAGTATACCTTGTCCGCAAAAAGGAGGTAAATTTTATCCTATCCTACTACACAAATTTATCACACACAGGACTTGAAAAATTTACCTCCTTTTTCCGGATGGTCTATACAGCAAATCATCCTGCACTACTGAGCTCTTGAAAGTTATCTCTTTCACTTACTTGTCAGCTTGACATTCAAAACAATATTCAAAAATTTGTGCAGTTTTGGTGCTAGAATTTTTGAGCATTCAATAGTCAATTTTAAAAAAAATTGTTAGAGCTGAATCAGCTCATTATAGATATGAGTCAATCCGGCACTCTGCTAGTCATGCATACGTTTCAAGCCGGTATGATTTTTTCACTATGCCTTCTAAACATGGTTGATGCTGGTATCATCATTGAAATTTAAAAAACATTGACTGGGTTGAAAAATTTGACATAAATTATAAATTCAAAAAACTGTAAATTACACAACATATCGTACTTCGCAGATGAATAAACTTCGGTATTTGATTCATTTGAAAGGAATATTTTTTAAACTTGTAATTTATAACGGAATGATTTGATGCACGGTGCGGTACCTGCCAAGGACATAAGCTTATATTTGCCATGTATGTACACAATTTGCTTGTTCTATCGCATATTAAGCATTTGCCTGGCAAACAGTAACTACTTTTAAAATACTTGGTACAAGAAAACATAAATCAAGATTTCACAGGTGGTCAGAACATATATCCCCACCTTCGGAACAAACACTATTCAGCCCGCAGAGTCATCAGTAAGTCGTTAGCTGTGATTCAAGACCCCTAAAGAACCAGAAGAAAACCACTAAAAAACGACGTTTCTGTTTAATGATCGTCTGATTCGTTTTATCCTGGTGTAATTTTTGTGAACATAATTTTTTCTGTCCGTTTGATTCCTTGATGGTTTGATTTACTGTTCATTTCCATATTGTTGGTATTTTGTGTGTGTTTGTGATCCATTGACTGTCAAGTACTCTCACTGTGATTATTTTTATTAAAAATGTGGTAAATTCATAGAATTGATGCAAAGTCCTTTCAGTACATAGACGCAGAGCTCCTTTCACAGATTGATGCAAACGACAGAGTGAGCATCAAGATAATAACCACACACCATAACACTAAAAGCTTAAGATGCTGTTGGTTTTCTGGCTTTGCAGCTTCTCAACTACTTTCTGAAATCTATTTTGCAGAAAACGAAAAATTTTAAATTGTTTCTTTCACAAAGTACAGCGAATCATCCTGCACTACTGAGCTCTTGAAAGTTATCTGTTTCACTTACTTGTCAGCTTGACATTCAAAACAATATTTACAAATTTGTGCAGTTTTGGTGCTAGAATTTTTTAACATTTAACAGTCAATTTAAAAAAAATCTTTAGAGCTGAATCAGCTCATTATAGATATGAGCTAATCCGGCACTCTGCCGGTTATGCATAGGTTTCAAGCCGGTATGATTTTTTTCACAATGCCTTCTACACATGGTTGATGCTGATATCATCATTGAAATTTAAAACATTAGCTTGGTTGAAAAATTTGACAAAAATTATAACTTAAAGAAACTGTAAATTACACAAAATATCGTACTTCGCAGATGAATGAATTTCGGTATTTGATTCATTTGAAAGGAATATTTTTTAAACTTAGTCTGAGCAAGCTCTGAATTTAATTTTCAAAGAATGTTAATATGATATTGCAAAGTCGCAGGAAAAAAAATAATCAAAATTGAAAAACTAACAATTGAATTGCAAAGACTGAAATCACATCATGAAAAATCTGTTCCTGATGCTATTTGGAGGAAAATCGGAGGGATTGAAAAAAAATCAAATGCCATTATTGCCAGTTGGTGTATATAGAGGTAAACTTGCATTCATCCGTACGTCGCACACTACAGTCAAATGCTTTAAGTTAAAATATTTGAAAGCTTTTTTTCATTTTTCAGCCAAGTTTCATTGATTGTGAGCAGGTTTTTTGTCGAACTTGTATTGAAGGGTCGAAAGCCAAAAACTTGAGTTGTCCAGTGTGCAGTCGAAAAATTGAGAACATAAGATCTCAGACAGATATAAACTGTGTCTAGTCGGCTCGTACTTATCAGCAATGCCGTTGAATCTCATGATTGAGTTGAGAGAAATTGGGTTGTTGAGCAACGAGAAAAATTGTTTGAAAAATGTTCGAGGCTGGAAAAGTACCATCAAAATATGTTGTTCTGCTAAACTATTTGTTGCAAGTTATCAAAATGAGTTATGCGAACTTCAAGAGTTCAAGGTGTGTCACAAGACTTTTTTTATACTGTTGATATTATGATATTACGTGTTGGGTTAATGAGGTATTATTAGAATAGGTTACTCAGCTTCTCAAAAAAGTCGTTTGAAAAATATATGAAGATAATAATTTGAGCGGCAAGATTAAAAGAATAATTTGCAATTTGTTTATTTCTTCTGACAGATGGACAAGAAAAGCAATCGCTTTTTGTTGGCTTTTTTTTCCCGACATAAGGACGGGCAAAAAATGAAGAAATTTTTTTGGTGAGAAGATAAGAACAAAAATCTCTGAAACTCCTGTAATTTGAGATCCAGAGGGATAGAAAAAGACAAAGATTCGAAGCACGTAAATAAAAAAAACATCGTTTTCGGCACTCAAACATTACAAACAAACATCACATATAATGTATAGAACTGCTGGTTTGTTTCAATTAACAATTTATTCATGATATCAATTGTTATTTAAAAAAATGTTTATTAAACTTATAAAACTTATTAGGTCCAAGTAGCGAAAAAATCAAGTATCTACCTCGATTAAAATTTTGGTTTTATTAAGAAACAAAAATATCCCATCATCACTGCTGGAGCTTCCTGAGAAAAAAAAATGAAAACGAAAAATCAAAAGCTCCGCTTTCAATTCAACATTTCTCTTCGTTTTTGAATATTTTTATCAGTGCATTTCCACTTTGAGCATAGCAATTTTCTAAAGCTTTTCTTCCAATGCTCAAACGCTGATACTCTTGCTTTCTTTTTCTTCTGTTGAAAAAAGGAGGTTAGAAAATATTAAAAGCCTTTGACACAATTTTAACAAACAATTTTAGTCATCTAAAATATGATTTATAATAACTTATAACTAAATGATAATAACTAAAGAATTGATTACAGCTGAATTTTTTCCAATTCCAACTGAGCTCGACATTGATCTATATATTTGTTCATTTGTTCGTTTTCTTCTTGCACCATTTTGAGTACTTTTTAGCTTTCAACAATGATCCAACTGTCCTTCGAACCCTGTTGTTTTAAAGCAAAACCAATATTAAAAAAAATTCATTACAGAGATCTGAAATTTGCAATCGATTTAAAAAATATATGGAAACCTATCCCATGCGGCTTGATTTAAAATCTGATCGTTATAGCTTATCTAAACGTTGTTCAATTAGGATCGTATTATTTCACGTCGCGCACTTTTGAGTGTACGGAACTTTGTTTCTTACGTACGCCGCGGTATTTTTGTTTGACTGGAGGAATTAAAGATGCCAGAGTAAACTTAACAAACTGTTTAAAGTTAACATAACTGAATCTATATGCTCCAAATAAAATATACATAAAAACAATTAAAAATTGTTATCCACACTCTGACATAGGCATAAAAATTTTTAATCCTCGTTTACATGCAAACATGACATAATCCACAGTTCACATTAACTTTAGAATCTTAAATTTTTATATTCTTTCCTTAAATATTAATTTACCATCCCTTTCCCATTTCTTTGACAAAAAGCTCTTTTTAAAACCACATAACTTTTCAAAAAAATTAAGTAAATTAAGCGATTTCATTTTTTATTGTGATAATTTGTATGATGTTTTTAAAATATATGGTTTCAAAAAAATCATAAAACATATAGTTACGGTAACCTTTTTATCCGTTTGTTTACCTTAGCAACCTTACTTCTTCAAAGGCGATGTAAAGATCCACCCTGAAGACCACGACCTAAACAGTCAGCGAAGTGAAAACGGCGACATGTGATGAAGGGACTTTGAAGAAAGCGACGTCGCGAAACTCTTGAAAAAATTTAAGAAATTTTGACTTTATAGTCTTAACATTTCAATTTTGCATGCAGAATTACAGAATGGCGAAAATCAAATATGTACTTTGAATATCTCCAATAAAATTAAGGTACTCAGTTATCAAAAAAAGCTGACAAGAAAAATGAATTCTAGAAACTAGGTAAGAAATGAAAAACTCCACCCCATACCCTTCACACATACGACCCACACCAAACTGTCAAAAAATGGGCCAAGTAGAATCAACGCCACCCGCGAAACACCACCACACCGGAGCACGAAAAAATTAATTTTGACGGAAAGTTTTGAATAAGGCTTATAAACACCAATTTAACCAGCAATCATGGCAATCAACAACTCAAGTTAACAATGTGTATAACAGAGATGATAATTTTGGATAACAATCGCTACAGCTATGGAACCGAATCGTGTTCTTGTCATAAAGGAGAACAAACTTATTTATACGAACCGCGGGGGGACGCCAAAGAGACTTGCATAGCACAAGCACTAGTAAAAAGGAACCTGCTTCCGAACCGAAGACCTTTTCAGCGTTCCTGTGCACTCAAGCTTGGGCTCGAAAAGTCTTTTCCACTCCCCCCACAGCCTTCAAAACCTCTCGGCCAGATTATAAATAATCCCCGAGTATGCGCGGAGCCTCATATCTGACGGACCTTTGTCGCGGCATGGTCCTCTTTACTAATAAAGTCTCAGGTCTCACATATACCACTATTGTGGCGCCGCGCGCCTAGCGTGGCACTTCGTGTTCTTTTCGTTTATTCTTACGTTTTGTAAATTTTAAACACTTTGATTCCTTTCCGTTTTTTATTTAACCAATCAACGTTGCTTATTCAAAAGTTACAGCACAATTTTAGACAACTGGTGAAGTTTAGCTACAAGGGTGTTTTTTCACCAATTTTCGACGTTTTGTGGCAAATTTTGGTGAGGTGATGTTTTTATTTCTAATCCACCTTCTAGGATGCCTATGACAAGAATGCAAAAAAATTCCCCACCGTTCTCACTTCTATATGTTTGAATGTATGTTTGCGATATGCACTTGACTTTATATCTTTGAGAAATGAGAATCAATAAATTGCTGACAATAACAAACACAACTTGTGGGGATAGACAGATAAACAACTATGACATGAATATCTTAACGGATTAAAAAAAAATTGATCACTCACTTTTGTTCGGATGTAATTTTCTAAAGTGCGCTGACCGTAGTTCATAAACTCCGCAATTTTTTTTAGGCAGAACCCTAAGTTTTTAGTACCACAGATTTCGTGCATTTGTGTGTCATAGAAAAACACTGCAAATCCCAGCACGCTCGCACGCGTCCATTGCACATTACATTAAACTGGTTAAAAAACGAATAATTTCAAAAATAAAAAAATAAACGTGGAAAAATGTGAAAACTAATGTATGTTTATGTTTCACTCATCACTTATGTTTTTAATGATTTAATTAGTGTAAAAAATCAAAGAAAATGTAAAAAAAAAATGTTTGAAGTGTGAACGTGCGAAGTAAATGACACTGCGTGCGTCTTTGTTGAACCTGCATGCCAAACTATCAGTCGCTACTTACATCCAAATGTTAAATTTCGTGCTACAAAATTCACTCACCGCTCATGCACAAGTAGGCAGTAAAACTCTATGATAAGTACTTCTTCTAGTGTATATAGTATATCTATTTCTATGGTATAGGCAAGGGTATGGTGCGAAAAACTATCAGCGTGATACCTATATAGGGACTTATTTTATTTTAACAAGTTTAACCTTGAACATTGGATTAATCGCGCCAAATTTCTAAACGAATCACTGAAACAATGATGGAAGTTTGATAAAATGCTGGCGCGGGTTCAGTTCAGTTGGCACTACGGCAGTGCAGCTTTCTGTAAATTCATCCACAGACACAAGTTTCAATTTCAGAATAAGTGTTGAATTATAATAAAAATGTCAATTTGCACTGCTGCGACATGTGAGAACAACAAAAAAAACTCAAAATTTCTATTTCATCAGTTACCACATGACGTTGTTATTAAAAAAAAATGGATTTCATCAGGCAAATGTACGGACATACCAGCGAATGAGAATACCTTTTATGTGTGTTCACAACACTCCCTGGACTCAGATATTGAACGCGATTCAGAAAATGAGCACTTTATAAAGGAACCTGGAAAAAAAGAGTTTTTGAAAGATGATGCCGTTCGGTCTCAGCATCCGCCTTCGCAGCAAGCACTTTCAATTCAGGAACCGAAAATCAGCAGGAAAAGTAAATACAAACGCTTGAAAAATCCAGAAATAGTCAAAAATAATTTCAAAAGTGAGTTTAACCTGGCTTTCAATTGTTGAAATTCATTGTTATATACCTCAAATAGAACCTGAAAGTTGTGAAGTTGATTTGAAGATAGTTTGTGTGAAATTATGTAAAAAGTCATATAAATTTAATAAGGAACAGCAGGAAACTTGAGATCCTTGTGCGGGCGCTTACTCTCACACAATTCAAAAAAGTATTTTAATGTATTTATCTTAAAACACATCTTTTCAAATTTCAAATATTGTGCAAGGGCGAGTCTATTTGATTACGAGATTTTTCCAGATTAATTCCCTCTGCAAAAATGCAATAATTGAATTTTCAGTTACCACAATACTAAAAATTTATTTCCTCAATATCATGATACAAGATTAAAATTTTAAACACTCATGCAGAAATTTTAGACATTATTTAATTCCGAGAAATCCATCAAACAAACAGTTAACGCGTAACAAATTTCCCTATCAGCACCTAGTTAGTAGCAAGCCAAGGGCCACTTGAGAGGTACCCGACGCATATTTGTAAAGAATTGTAGCAAAACTTTAAAATATTGTTGCAGCGATAGTAAGTTGGCTTTTCAAAACTTAACTTCTCAATGCCTAGCAGGATAACTAATTTAATCGGTTGCATTAATGGTTGCCTTTTTAAGATTCCCTCATGAGGTTTTGGGGATTTAAATGTGTGCTATTTTCCTAATTGTTGAATTTTGTAATCAAAACTAATTTTCTCGTTCAAAATCAAGAAACTTTGGAGCGTTTGCGTCTTTATCGTGGCTTAATGCGAGCTCATATCACCAGAGACTTAAACAAAGCCACAACAATGCTTGAGGACCAAAACCCAAATGTTGAGGTTATTCTTGCGTTTATTAACCGTCTTGAGGTGGACCAAGAAGATCTGCATGAAGTCAACATAACTGTCATGGACGCACTGGAAGACATTGATGCAGTCAATGAAGTGATTAATGCTGAAATCATGACCGTCGAAAAGTATGATGGAAAGGTTGCGAAAACATTGAGCAGACTGCGAGCTTGCATTGGATTGGATATCTGTCAAGTTTATCGACGGACCAGCCCAACGGCAAATGAATATAGTACATCATCTGGATTCACTTCGTCAACTTCTAAAGAGCAAAAAAGCAAGCTACGAGCCGGGCTGAGGTTTTTCTTATTGTCATCTTTGATGTGTGCATTGGTCATTTTAAGTCTCCTATTGTCATAATAATTCAACTTGTTTGGATTTTTTCAAATCAAAAAGTTAATGCAAAAAGTTGACGCAATAGATAAGTTCTTATTTCACTTATGAGTCAACTAGAAGTTGTTAGCACTCATCGTAAAAATATTTTTGCGTCCATATCCCACTCAAGGAAACCTTTTAGATCCATTGTTGAATCACCGTCAATATTTAAAGCAATGATAAGAGTTTTATTAGTTTTCAATTTTTTTCAACATTGTTTTTTGTTATGACTGTTTTTAGAAGCATGCATGCACGGACTCACGGACAGTTTTTTGAAGCAGAACTTAATGGATTTGTCGGTTGTGCACTCGATTGTGAATTCTAGTTTTTTTTAAGGGTTGTTGAAATATTTTTTCACAATCTGTTAGTGAAGTTTTCTGGAAACTGGAATTTTGATTTACAGTTTTAGAAAATCATATATATGTGGCGTACTATACTGTAGCTCATTTAAGATTTAAAAAAAGTTATCCGATGCTATTTGGCTATCCCCGACAAATAATCGATTTATACAAAGTAAGTCACTAAATCAGAAAACTGTTATAGCAACAATAATTCATTGCTTATTTTCTCAGTTGATTAAATGTGCATAAATGAATAAAAAAATTATTTGTTTTCATTTTGCTGACAACAAAACAACCAATGCCAAATAATCTACTTATAAATATTTTCCATTTTTTTCTGAAATAAACTATACTACCGTTATATAATTCTAGATTCCACCCTGTTGTTCATTTAAAATAAAAAAAGTATCCCATGTAATTCGGCGATCCCTAATAAAGTAGTATAGTGGTGATACAGTGGATTTAAATAAATTGTCGGTAAAATTTGGTGACAACAATAAAAAAACTTGCACGCAGCTACTTTAGGGCGGAAACCTTAGCAGAAGTAAAATTAAAGACTTAGAGAATTTGTTTAACCTTATTGAAGTTGGACGGATTGCAATATTTGGGGAGATGTTCAAAATCCTTTTTTTGTGGACAGATTTCTCCGAATTTTCTCATAGTTTTGAACTGTTGGTGGTGGCTTTTGGAACATCTCCCCAAATACTGCATTTCGTCAAGTTGAGACATTTGAGAAAAATTATATTGCATAAATCATTAGATGCTCAAAATGTATTTTTTAGCACCCGTAAACCTACAGCTAGGACATTCTAAAAATTTTTCAGGTAAATACAAACTTCAAACTTGAATGATGACGAAGATGTAAATTTAACTGATACTTTTTGCTAAATGAAATATTTTTATTTTAGTGAACTTGATCAATCTTATCCTTTGTACATTGGGGTAGATGTAAGTTTATGTAACTGATGTTACCATGTGAATATCGGTCAGATTTGTAAAAACGGTGTTTAGCCTCAAATTGAGCTTAATTATCTTTAAAATGTAAGAAGCCATTAACCGATGATCATGAAAATCAATACACCTCTGAACACCATTTTCATCTACATGTGTGCAAAATTTGGTAGTCGTAGCTTCAAAATTGCGACCGAAAAGGTTAACCATCGGATTTCGGCACGATGCATATAGGGCGTAGCCATGGCTTTCCGCCCTAAAAAACTACCTACCGAAATTTTTTTTTTCATTTGAATCGACGATGGGAGATGCAGATATAGCTTATCTGTAAATGCATTATGCATATACTGACTAATTTATTATTAGGAATCAATAATTTCAGATAGTTACCTAGCAGACGTTTTCCAGCCTAGTGACAACTTGATAATAAATGTCAGTTTTTTTACTACCAAGATTCATATGTGAGTTTGTTCAACAACAGAAATTGCTTCCTCGAGCGAAATTTATCTAATTATTTGAGAATAACCTATTGAAACAATAAGATCAGCATCAATTTCACAAAAGCAAAACGAATATACAATACTTTCTGAGCAGATGTCGCTGTTGACACTAAATAAGTGTCATTTTTCCGTCAAGTTATGACTCTGGGGAGTTATGATTCTGTTTGCTAAACTAAATACCCGGGTTCGATTCCCGCCTCTGATCAAGTTTTTAGCCATTTTTTTGTTTTATGGAAACTAAAGACCTCGGTTCCCCCTTGCTTAACGAATCTGCCCAATGTTTTGCATTAAAGACAAGATTTTACTTTCAGAAACTGAAAATTGGAGTGTCGAGACGGTCGAGAGTAATCACTCCCAACTTTTTTTTCTAGAAAAGACATTTTTCATCAAGTTATCCCCTTTTGACTGTGATATGAAGATCTGGTTTTCTGTTCCGAGTGTTACCAAACGTACAGAAAAATTTCCGTTAGATGGGAAAAGATGAAGAAGACGAGAAAGATTAATAGCACAATGAGAAAAAAATTAGCTGCAAAAATACAAGAAAGTATCTAAGAGTCTCAACTTCTGGAAATCGACACCTAGGATGACCTTTTTTTCTACTTGATGGACGCCAAATTACTCACGTAAGTGCTTGTAACCTTTTTCAAGTAGCTTTCGCAGATTTAATTGCATTTTTTATTTGCCAGGCAATAACTAATTATTTTTTCCATAGTAGCGACAATGTGAAAAAGAGTTTTAAAAATCGAATGTCACTATGGGAAACGCCAGAAGAGAAAATTGCGCTGGGAATTATACTGATTTTGGCCAATCTAAATCGATTCCTCAGTGTTCGTCATAGGTTGATTCGAATGCGTGAAACAACGTCACCCAATCGGCATCAACTAGTGAAGTGTTCAGAAAAAAAACTGAAAAAAAAATCTTGAGTCTTTAGCTGATAACAACAGGTCATCAAACACAGATACAACTAGTTAGATCTTATGAAAACAAAAAAAACTAGGTAATATTCTAAGCTTTCTCATATTACATGTTACTAACTGCACTGTATTAGTCTGTGATGAAACGAAGGACTAATGTCGGTTTTTATCTCAAGCGTCGGTTAACAGGCCTTTAGTTTGCCATTTCCCGCCTCTTTTGTATCTATTATGTTTAACGCGATCTCATGGAAAAACACGAAGCAAAACGCAGCCAAAAAATTCACGTTTGCCCTTTTTGCCGTGATCAGAAGCGGTATTCCACTTATTCATCGTACAAAATGCATATGTCTTTATGTCATAAGGGACACAGAAACAGCAAATTATTCATAATTTTTTAACTAGTTGTTGTTGCCCAAATGTTTGCATAGATTACAATACGTTTACTTTCCAAGGATATTGATTAAATTGCTTTGCATACAAAATTTTTCAACATTTTATGGATATAAGAAAAAAAAATTGGAAGAATGGGCACAAGATATCATCTTGGAGCGTTGTTTTTATCAGCGATAAAAAAAACTGCAGATTTAATATTGAAAATTTTATATTTTCATAATTTTATGTTAGTAATGAATTTTTGTTTTCTCACCGTGCCTTCGACAAAAACTAATCGATATCCCTACTTAACAGTTGAGCATTTAATGCAAATGGCTGTTTTAAATTGATAATACCTTATACCTAATTTTTTGTCAACTAGAAAAAAAACTGCCAATGCTATAACCCAACCCAACTGAAAAATAAATAAATCTCAGCAAAAGGGTATTACGACGAAGCCGGTTTATAAGGAATTATTTATGTTAATAATTAAAAAAACAGTAATAATAATTAGGGGTTTTTATCGTTTTTCGGTAGTCGGATGTTGTAAAACCACTGACTTGAAATTGCACATTCAAAATGAATCAATCCCATTTGATTTTCGCGTCATCAATAATAGTACTACAAATTTGTACAATATACTTATCACATGATGAAAAAATTACCTTACTGTTTCAAATTGAAACAGCTAATTAAAAAATGAAACCACTTTTCGAAAAATGAAACCACTCGATTGGGGTTATACTACATCTTAGCTGAAAATGGCGCATTGATCTTTAACCTCGTTCCAAACAGAGTGTGTTAACACAAATTCCAACTTGCGTTTTCAGGTGATTTTTCATTTAACATGTAGAGCATAGGGCGCTCCCGTTTCTACAATTATAAGACTCGCCTTCGCAGGCCTCGTAATAATGATTATCAAAAACATGATTATGAGATCTGAAATCAATAGAGAATTAAGCCTTGAACACTATTTTTAGTCCTAAAGTAATAATTGTTTCAGAGAACTACGCTCTCTAATAAACTGTTGTATTGACACAGACGGACAATCGGAGTATCGTCTGTCGTTTCAATTCCAACTTCCGATGACACTCTTTTGCTTTAAATCATGCAACCCGATTTTTTTTAACTACTAAAAGACTCAAACTAACTCTGATCAGACGTTAATCTTCGTTAAAATTCAAATTTCCTAAAAAAAATTTTTTGAACTTTTCAAAATTATTCAAAATCTGTGACAACTAAAGTTGTAAGTTCCCACTAAAATCAACAAACTGTTTCAAAAACACATGTATCATATTAAAGTAAACAGTTTTTAAAATTTTGTCAGCACAGCAACCAGCAAAAAGTATTCATTGTCAAATAATTTTAGACTAAAATAGCTCTGTTTTAATTCTCAAATTTCGTGCACACCAAAGTAAGCGAATAAGGGTACGGTTTCTTCATTGGCTTGCAATGAAAAACGCATATTTTCCTCTGTATGTAGCAAAGTTTATTGAATATTCTTATTGGATCCCTATCGTATCGGATCGGAGGTGATCAGATTGAAACGAATTAGCTACTCATATGTCGAATCGGATTGGATCTTGTCCTTCCTGAAAACTTCACACTATACAGGGTTGGGTTAGATTGCAGTTTAAAGGTACGTTGCTACATCCCATGTAAACTGCTATGCTACATCCCTTTGCTTCATCCACTGCTTCATCCACTGCTTCATCCACTGTTACATCCCAATGCTACATCCCTTCCTATATGCTACATCCCTATGTTGCACCCACTTACAGATTTACATTCCTAAACCTAACCTAACCATTGGATGAAACATAGGGATGTAGCATAGTAGTTTACATGATTGGATGAAGCAGTGGATGAAGCATAGGGATGTAGCACAGTAGTTTACATGATTGGATGAAGCAGTGGATGAAGCA
>Ga0210040_10006335_pt1 | contig 14766 bp, 9 predicted proteins | sample CryGeyCG12114_NA_FD_185462 | JGI IMG/M metagenome (GOLD analysis project Ga0210040, IMG submission 185462) | Groundwater microbial communities from aquifer - Crystal Geyser CG19_WC_8/21/14_NA (SPAdes) (version 2) | ecosystem: Environmental > Aquatic > Deep subsurface > Groundwater | place: USA... | reverse complement strand
GGCGAAAGAGGACGAAGTGCACAAAAGTGTGGATGTGTATGTGTCAAGAACAGTTCAAGTGTTTCTTTATTGTCACCGCGCCCTCCAGAACTCCCGCCGTACGTCACTCACCGCGGCCTGCGATTTGATTCGCTCCGCACGAGACGTGCCTGGAAGATCTCCGCCCGCGGAAGCTCCGAACCACCTCTATCACTAACAAATAGCACCACCATCTCGTACGTTAGCACATACTCTCGCAGGTCTACGCTGTAATCCTATAGCGTGTTCGTCTGCAAACAATCCACGGCATGTCAAAATCTTTCCACCATTGAAGAGTACGATAAGACCAAACCCAACACTCTTCTCTTTACTACTCCTGCGCATCCGAGTCGCCCTCTTCGGCTGTAGCAACCATGGCCGACCGCCTCGACCAGTCTCCTTCCCCTCCTCAAGATCTCTCCGGTTCCCAGATCACAATACCTTCAGACTCGGAACCCTACTCGTCCTTGTCCCCACCGTCCTCCTCCCCACCACAATCATCAAACACAAATGGCGATCGGCCAGTAATAATATATCAATCACCGACGGTATGGTCAATCATGCGGGGAGCAGCCATCAACTTGCTTCTGCCTTTCGTAAATGGCATGATGTTAGGTTTTGGTGAGCTTCTAGCTCATGAATTCGCGTTCCGGTTAGGTTGGAGTGCAACAAATGTACGTGTTACCTGCGCCAGTGGATCATCATATGTCTTGGAAGAAACGGGTGAATTAACGTGTGCTTCAGGTATGGCCTACACACCGGTCGTCAAGGCAAATAGGACCAGGTGTAGAAATGCGTGACGATCCCGTGGAAAGACGACGAAGAAATAGCTCCTTTGAACCCGGCCTGTACGATGCAGCATCGCTCGAGTAGATCGAGGAAATTCTGATTCGAATACAATCCTGATGGGCCATTCTACAGCATGTTGTGTTTGTTTGTGGCATGCTGGTCTTGTACATAGTTGCTTTATGCAACATTCATACCTCCCTAGCAATCAACCTGCCGAGAAATCTACCCATCGAATACGGATCTGCCTCTGAGCTTGTGCACCAATCTTTCCTTACTCAATTGTTGGTGGTAGGCGATTGAGTCGGACAAGCGCGGGTGGAAAGAATTCTGATCAGCCGTTGATGCCATTGGCCTACAGTTTTGTTTCGAACAGCGTCCTGACTCACAGACACTAACACATCTGCATCAACCATAACAAACTTGACTAGCGCAAAACGGTTCATGATGGAGAGCACTTCCATTCAGTCTCTCCTGAGGTGGAAGCCTGAGCTCTCAATCAAATCGCGATGATTATCGAGCGTCGGCTTTGCTCTGTATAGAACACCACTGATTCTGTCACTCATGATGTATCAGGATACTGATCTAAATAGTCTGTCCGCCCTTCAAGGATTTGATCCATGTTCATCCGCACGCTCCAGCGTATATTGGCGGTGCCGCCCTTGTCCCTGTATCCACCTTCGCCCTCAGGACTTACGTCGCTGCTCGCTGTGCCGGCAGGGTTGTGTGTATCGAAGAGCTGAGGAAGAACGGTGAGGCATTTCCTGTCTTCGGGCCTGGTGGTTTCCGGATGCTCGGAACACCACTCTCGTAACGTGATGTCAAGCGGGTTGTCGAGTTTGACAAGGCCAATGTCGTAGAGAAGACGGCGAGCGCCACGTTGAGAGACCGCGTATGCGAGTGAGCACGTACCTTCGGAGGCGAAAGTGATGACCCGCGTGTGGTTTGGGTAGACGGACAAAGGTGTCATTTCGGAGGAGTCCCAGGAGTGTAAGTGATGTGGTTGAGGGACACTGGGGTCGGGAGTGTCGACGACGCGGCTGCGATTGTGTGGGAAGCGCATCCCGCAATGCCCGAGCCAGAGGATATCCTGTTTTATCAGGCGGAGTCAACGTTGTGTTCTGCTCTGACAGGAAAGTGAAAGGAAGAAGACGTCTGACGTTGTAGGAACCGCGCTTAGATGTTTGATGACAGGTCGAGCTTTTTGTATAGGACTCGTACATCCGACAACCCATTTAGACAATGCGCGACATCAGCGAAAACAGCACGGGACGGGACCACTGACCCAGTCATCACCATAGGGCGAGTTCGAAAAGAGTGGCTCTTGATATAGCTTGGGAAGGGAGATGTCCATTTCGTGGTTGTGAGTCGCTGGAAGAGCGAGAAGTGCGTTGGCTGCGATGGCGAAGCCGTGCAGGAGAGGCTTGAGACGGATATCCCAGTCTATGTCATCCTCCGCGATGAGAGCACTGGAGATGTCGTGTTGAATGATGTGGGAATATGTGTTGAGGTGTGTGCGCCAGGCGCCGACTTCGCCGTCTTTCAGGTCTTGACGATGACCTACTGGGAGGACTTTGTCGGGAATGGAGTCTCTGCGGACGCTATCGATAAAGTCTACAGAGATATTGGAGACAGCGGCTGCCACGACCAGGCCGTCGCGGCGATCAAGTCGTTCGGGTAGGCTGAGAATGAAGATCTTCTCAAAGCCTAGGGTGTCGTTGTAGATGTCGTCCAGAGCGTTGTCCGAATCAAGGGTGCTGTGGGCAAGCGCGGCGAGATCGATGGAGTCGAACAAGGCAGTGGAGTATGCAAGAAAACTCAGAGTAAGTGCAGCAAGGCAAGCAAGAATCAGAAATCGATGACTGGAGAGGACAGTATGAGACGAGGCTTTTCGGGGAAGGATTGCCATCGCCATCGCCATCGCCAGTGATAGTGATAGTTGTGGCACTTGCATTCTCTTCTACGTGGACGAAAGCTTTGCGTGACTGATACATATCTCCTTTCTTTTCCTCCTCTCAACTGATTTGCTTCTGTGCGTGGGTCCAGTTCAAAGCACAACCACCTGCATGATGCTGGTGCCCGTTGGTGGTTGCTGCCTACTAATTAACTTACGCTTCCATTGGAACGTTGAGAACTTTGGAAGCTTGCACGGGAACTCATCACCTCGTGGCCCGTGCAGGGTGATTATCATTATCCATACCAAGGTACAAATCACAGTGCACGAAACTGACCTCGGGATCGTTCTTGCACTTGACATTTCCAGACATTGGTGTTCCAATGCCCATGCCCACAGTCTTCACCTTGCACCTCAGGCTTGGAGTATCAAAGGGTGATGCTTCCAAGGGCCGCATTTCGGGCATTGAAGTTACCTTCTTGCAGGCTTGAAACAAGTATGATCGTCCTCTGACTAGGTACCTACTGTAGCACGTGTGTAGGTAGGTAAGCACGGTAAGTTGAGCGTCGTATTGGTCGTTCGCATGCACTTACCCTTCCGTACCTAAATCTGTGCCTGTCCCACAGCAGGCCGAGAGTCTGTCAGTGTGTCACCGTATCTATCACGCTGCGCCTTAATTGCAATAATCGAACTTGCAGGTGAAAACACGGACATCCACACCGGGCCCTTACATGTTTCATACTCGATGCCGCTTCCACTCTCCATCCATCCCACTCTCGGAGAAGATAATGTGTAGCTCAACATTAATTTAAAACGTCAGCCCCTAAGCGCCCATTCCGACACAATCCCGCACTCGAGATAGTTGTTCTATATTAGCACCTTTCCAATTGCTGACGTACGCCTATCTGTTCGAGACCACATACGCGTGCGTGTTCATGATTACGTCGCGCACCACAGCACTTTCTAAAGGGACAACCGCTAAACATGAAAGGCAGTCGTTGATATGCAAGCAGGTACAACGTTCGAGAACACGCGCAGTAAGAACCTCAGTGCGTTCCGAGCATCTGCATGGACTATGAAAACACTAAATCACTGGCAGTGGTTTGAGAACGTGCAAACGCAGGTTACCGACTACTCGGTCCTACGTTGAAGACCCATGGAAATTGTTATTCGAGACAATTGATTGGGCATAGTCCCCACACTGTGTACGCATGATGGTATGACAAGTATTGGTTGGCTTGTGAAAATCTGTGATCAGATGCAAGATGGATCGATGACTGATGAGTCGTCTTGAGATCTTGAAACGTCGCGGTAGGTATGTCAAATCCTTATGTTTGTAGCGTTGTGCAAGTATTACGTCTCACGGCCTTCGTATTACTTGTCTGAGAAAAGAAGCTTCCATAACAACATTCAGCGTTCAATTGCCAGGACCTACCTATCTTGACGGACCCATTGTATCCATGCTACATGTCGTGTTGCGACAATGCTGTTAGGAAGCAAACGGCTACGACGACATCCTACAAAAATTCTAGTGATAGCGATATTCCTTATTACATTCCTATACCTTCTGAACTGGCACCATACACGCTCACGAGGTTCAAGCTGGAATCTATCAGGATTCGTCCACTTTAACTATACCACCTACGCTTTCGGCAGCAATTATGAGGGTGGTTCTCAGCAGACCCACGAGCATCGAAAGATCGGAGATACATTGCGGGCTCGTTTCTGGCGCAACTTTTCCGCAGACCTTGTCGGTTTCGGACCGAACTGTCAGCCTCTGACACATCCAGGGAAAACGCACCTCGATATCTCCTATCATGCGCAAACCGATCGCCTCCGCCCTGACCTCATGAGAATAAGTGATGTACAGCTCTATGAGCTTCGAGGAAAGCATGGTCAATTTGTGGAAAGGTTACGATTGCGTCAGTACGATCTACCCTATGAAAAACACACTCGAGGCATTGTCACTACAGCCGGTGGGCCATATCTGCCTGTAGCTGTGGTCTCTATCCACATGCTGCGCCGGACTGGTTCAGAACTGCCGGTAGAAATCTTCCTGGCCTCCCAAGACGAATGGGATTCCGAGATATGTAGCACTGTTTTGCCTGCGCTTAATGCACAGTGCGTTGTTCTACAAGACATCTTCCAACATGCGGATGACAACAACGTGATTGCGATCGAGAAGTATCAGTACAAGGTCATGTCAATACTCCTTTCTTCATTCGAAGAAGTTTTATTTTTGGACTCGGATTGTTTTCCTGTATACGATCCAGAACAGCTATTCGAGACTGAGCCCTTCACATCGACTGGCATGGTATTGTGGCCGGACTTCTGGGCCATGTCGGAATCGCCATACTTTTTCGACATTGCACGAATCGATGCACCATCCATCACTGAACGCGCGTCAACGGAGTCAGGACAGATCATGTACTCGAAAGCAAAGCACAGTCTTTCCATCATGCTGGCAGCTTACTATAACTATTATGGACCTGATTTCTACTACCCTCTGCAGTCACAAGGGGCCCCAGGCGAAGGTGATAAGGATACCTTTCCATGGGCCGCAGCTGCGCTGAATCAATCATTCTACCATGTTAGAACAAAGGTCAAGGCACTTGGCTACATGACAAGAGATGGTCAATGGAGAGGCTCAGCTATGGCACAACATGATCCTGTGGATGAATACAGGTTTACAAGCAAGGATGGTTCAGTGATGGAGGACGCCAATGGACCACGGCCGTTCTTCATACATGCTAACTTCCCCAAATTCGATCCCAGCACTATATTCCAGTTGGCCGCGATGGGTGGGAATGGACCTACCAGGGACTCAGACGGGACTATGAGAAGAGTCTGGACAAGTGACGAGCAGGATGCGACATTGCGATTCGGATTTGATGTCGAACGCAGACTCTTCGACGAAATCAAGACAATTGCCTGCCAGCGTCAGAACAGCTTTACGGCGTGGTACGGTCGCAAAGACATATGTAAAGAAGCGACAGCATATTGGGACGCTATGCATGGCAAGGCAGGGCCGTAATAGTCTAATCTTCGCGAAAAGTTCTATAGATTGTCACCACCAGCAATTTGGCACAATTGTCGAATACGAGTTTGGGACCTCACAATCCCCAGGAGATGTCAGCCTTCTGAGCCGAGGTTCATAAAACCTCGGGCCTTTCATCCAGAGTCGGCGGTAAGCTATCCCCGGATCTTTCTCCACAAGACTCAAGATCCCTCGGGCTGCTTGCTCTCTACAAGGCCCCGCAGAACTCCGTCACTTGCCTCGCTCGTACTAGAAAGGCACCGCAGTTCTGCGCTTAGAGATAAAGAGCCAGAGATGGAAGGAGTTCAAAAATTTGCTAGTCTGGTCTCAAACGCCTTGCAATCATTACTTCCACTTTTCTCGTCTTCAGAGACAACTGCGATTTTGTGAGGCTCTGCTCAAACCCGTGCTCCTCCCCACCACGGCCTCGTTGCCCTTCCCCACCGACTCAGCTCCGAGGAACATATTGCTAACGGCCTGCAACCAACATCGTCCAACGCTGCCTCCGACATACCTCGACAGCTTTGACCTGACCTAACTCCACGTCGTGTGTCGCAATAATGACTCCCTCACATCCTGTACCACGCAAGCTCTGGGAGCACCCCAATCCAGAGTCCACTCAGATGTACCAATTCCAACGGTCTCTGGAAAAAGCTACAGGAGAATCGCTTCCCGACTGGCCCTCATTCTACAAGTTCTCATGCACGAAACGCTCAGCTTTTTGGCGCCATGCCTTCAACTACTTTCCGATAGTGTACTCCGGTACCGTCCCTGATCCTGTGGTCGACGAGTCCGCGCGCATGGATTCGATCCCACGCTGGTTCAAGGGCGTCAAGATCAACTTTGCAGAGAACATATTATACACGGGTGACGGACATGGGCGGGCTGTACTATCGCCAGGGAAAGAGGACGACAAAATCGCGGTGACGGAGGTGCGAGAGGGAAGCTTCTTAGAACCGATCCGGCATGTGAGTTGGAAAGAGCTGAGGGAACGAGTCGGTCAGCTAGCACAGGCGATGCGGACGCATGGAGTGAGAAAGGGTGATCGTGTCGCCCTTGTCGCAAGCACAAGTGTTGACACACTCACCACCTTTCTGGCGGTGACCAGTCTCGGCGGTTTGTTCAGCTCGAGTAGCACAGATATGGGCGTTAAGGGCATTCTCGATCGATTACTGCAGATTAAGCCAAAGTATCTGTTCATGGACGACTGGGCTGTTTACAACGGCAAGACAGTCGACCTCCGGTCTAAGATGGCAGAAGTGGTGGCAGGAATGCAATCAGTTCCCGAGTTCGTGGGCATCGTCTCCCAAGCCCGCTTTGCGTCGAACCCAGCGGATGTTTCCTCAGTTCCGCAGGCACAAACCTGGTCTCAGTTCACCTCCGCGGCAAAATCGTCCGAATTGGTATTCGAACAAGTCTCCTTTTCCGACCCCTTCCTTATCGTCTATTCCTCCGGCACGACGGGGCAGCCCAAATGCATCGTCCACGCCGTTGGCGGTGTGGTTCTGAACGGACACAAGGAAGGCCGTCTACACCGTTGCGTCGACCACACCTCCACGCAACTCCAATACACCACCACCGGCTGGATCATGTACATGGCCTCCGTCCAAGCCCTCCTTATGGGCGCCCGTATGATAACCTACGACGGCTCCCCATTCATTCCTGACTTAACATCCTTCATCAAGCTCTACGGCTCCGAAAAAGTAACCCACCTGGGCATCTCCCCACGCTACCTCCAAACCCTGCAAACGTCCAACATCATCCCCAGACAGGTCACCGACCTTTCTGCCATGAGAGTCGTCACCTCAACCGGCATGGTCCTCTCCGACGCGCTCTTCGAGTGGTTCTACGACGCAGCCTTCCCGCCCATCGTCCAACTCGACAACATCTCCGGCGGCACCGACCTCGCCGGTGCCTTCGGAACAGGCAATCCCCTCCTCCCGGTCTACGTCGGCGGCTGCCAGTCCATGTCACTAGGCGTCCCCGTCGAGGTCTACGACCAAACCATCGAAGGCGGCAAGGGCGTCAAGGGCGTCCCGCTCGAAGACGGCACGCCCGGCGAACTCGTCGCCACCGCCGCGTTCCCCACCATGCCCGTCATGTTCTACGGCGACAACGGCCCGCAGCGGTACTTCGACTCGTACTTTGCGCGCTTCGACAACGTGTGGACCCACGGCGATTTCATCATGATCCACCCGGTCACCAAACAGGTCATGTTCCTCGGCCGTGCCGACGGCGTCCTGAACCCCAGCGGCGTACGCTTCGGCAGCGCCGAGATCTACAGCATCGTCGAGAAGGAGTTCGGCGACAGTGTGGCCGACAGCATCTGCGTGGGCCAGAGGCGGCCCAACGACACGGACGAGAGCGTCATGCTGTTCCTGCTGATGAAGCCCGGCCACAGGTTCACGCAGAAGCTGGTCAGGCAGGTCAAGGACGCCATTCGCAAGGAGACCAGTCCGAGACATGTGCCGAAATATGTCTTTGAGACGCCTGACATTCCGGTATGTCAAAACTTTCCCTTCCCCCTTTTCCCTAGTGAAGCTGGCGATTGATCATGCTGGAAAAAAACCCCCATTCTTTTGCTAACGCTTTTGTGCGACGCAGACGACGGTGAATCTGAAAAAGGTCGAGTTGCCCGTCAAGCAGATCGTGTCGGGCAAGGTCATCAAGCCGAGCGGCACGTTGGCGAACCCGCAGAGTTTGGAGTATTACTATCGCTTCGCCAAGGATGAGACTCTGCTGGGTGACGCAAAGGCGAAGTTGTGATGGGATAAAACTATAAACCGGCATGGTATGGGGATTAGATTGATACCATTTGTGTAGTGTATAATCATATACGTATATATTCGCATGCTGGGAGGGCAAGTAAGCATAGCGTATTGTGACTGGAAGTGACGGTGATCGGACATACAAGCAAAGCAGTTGCACACGCATATACGTTCTACCGACAGCTCATCTTACCGTCCTCATATCCCCCGAGAGCGGAAATGACAGCAACAGGATTCAAGTGGAGGTTCTCACCTAACACCGGGAATGAGCCAGAGGAGGTGGGTTGGCCCGGCTGTCGTTGACAACTCGTCCGACTCTGACTGTGACTCGAGACGTGGTCTAACGCCATTAATGAGGGATTTGCTACCGCTGCATCATGTTGTCTATAAAGTGACTGGCCTGCGTCTAGCATTCATGGTGCGGTAGTAAGCCAGGATTGCATGTGACGATGTGGGTGGTGCTGTGCAAGGCTGGACGATATCGGGCTGTCTCGCACGATGGAGGATGTGTGGGTGTGTGAGTGCAGATTGAGGACAGACTAGTCAGGTGCAGCAGTCCGCCTGATCACGCATGAAAGCGAGGTAGCCGAAGCAGAAGATATCGGATCGTGGTCCTGTCGTGTGCGAGAAACAGAACTGTGGTCAGGAGGTCAGGCGAGGATTTCGCCAGAGTAGCAGGGTCGGAAGCGCGGAGAAGGATGGCATGTCAGACGAGGAACCACGCTGAACCGTGGTCGTGGGAATTGCATTTAGTGGTTATCGGTTTATGACTCACCAACGGCGTTCCGAACCACACAATGGATATGGTCTGTTCGGCTGGAGTATCTCTGTGTGAGACTCGTTCAGGCAGGGGAGCGACACCTTGATGCCAGCAAGAAGCTCAAACTTCTTTGATTGTGCGAGTACGCCGGAATCTCGACTGCGGTTGCAAGGCTGGGACTTGATTGCGTGCAAGTTTGCTGTGTAGGTGAACGGTACTGTATTTCTTGCGGCGGAGATTTGAGACATTCGACTGACAGAGCCTTTTTCCGACACAGCAATCCAGATGCCTGGCAGCGGTTTCGTCGTGCGCCCATGGACTTGGTGTCGGGTACCTTGGATGGTCGAGGACTCTGACGTGTTGAGCGGTTCGCAAGGCGAGGACCATGAGTCAAGCACCTCATGGCTCAAGTACATAAGCCTGCGAGCAGGTCGGATAGTTGTCGTTGTTGAATCGTACGCACCAAACCCTTCGCACTCACCAAAAGTCGACACTTCCGCCCGACCAACCACACTGACCTCCCTGATCACAAGACACAAGCAACCTCAACAACATGGATACCGACAACAACGACATGCAAGCCATGCAAGCATGCCACAGAACTCAAGACATGATCGACGAGCTATACCAGATGGCGCTGCCACCCAAAACCACACACTTAAAGATGCGTCGAGCATTGGGTCAGAAAGACGTTCTTCACATTCCACAATCGATTCTGCGCAGCTCAGCAGAGCGTCAACCACAACCGTACGACCAGAGCGGCCGTGGTCGCAACCTCCTATGCCTTCCAAACGAGATACTCCTTGAAATCAGCAAGCATGCAGAAAACATGGACTCTGAGTTCGGAGCAGGGGCCCTGGCGCTAACCTGTAAACAACTCGGCAGCGTCGCCGTCATGGCTAAGGCCACAAAGACCCACCAACTGCTTCGATGCAAGGGCTGGCAACCAGAAGGCATGCGATGGTGCCCCTGCTGCAGATATAACCGCCCAACCAATGAGGAATATTGGGGGCAGAAACAAAGAGATCTCGCAAGATGGGTTTCATCACTAGCCAAACTTGTCGAATGCACGCGCCCGAAAAAGATGCGGTGGGACCTTCGCACAAAGGAAATATGGCGTATGGAGGTTGAGAGATGGCGAAAGTGGCCGCTCAACTATGTAAGCGGCGAGCTTGCTGGCGTCATGTGTCCTCCGTGCCTGATCGTCAAGTGCTGGGTATCCCAACAAACATGGTCTTGGATTGAAGGGAATAAAGACAACTGGAAATGGGAAAAGTTTGAACCTTTGGTAGAGATGATAAGAGTCGAACTCTATGGAAGCTACGATGAAGGATATAGCTGCAGGTGTGGTTCTCAGACTTGTAGGCAATGTGTGAGCGTAAGAGACCGATTCGGAGGAAGGTGGATTAATGGTTGATGATTGAGCTTTTGAAGTTGTTTGTTTGTATGTGGCCGAACTTTAGCTGGACTGTGTAAATATTATCTTGGGTTTTCGACGCTTGAGGCTCTTCAGAATGTACGGTACTGTAGTCAATATCGAGGTCACAGAGCAAGGCGACCTTAGAGGAGTGCGTGATGCTCCGCTCGGCAAGATACCTTCTTCTCTGCGCTGAGCACAATCAAAAGAGTACTTATTGTGGTCAACAGTCTAAGCCTGAGTCACGGTGACACTGTAGTCACGTTGCAGTGTTCAACTTGAGGTTCAATCCAGGTTAGCAGCGGGCCAAACACATCACGTGTTGTTCTTTGCTCAACCAGCATCCGAGTCATGATCAGTAACTCACAGTATCGTCAAGGTCCAGGTCGTGAATATATATCACCTGCAGTCCTTCATACACCGACATGCTCTCCTTCAGCAAAAGAGAGGGCACAACAAGTGCTTAAGATGCCCGAAAGTCAATGGCATCAAAGACAGACTTCTCACTGTCGAAGTGTCTGGTCTTGACACTCTAGAAGACCCACCGGCTTGTCTTCGAGGGTCTCCCGGCTTTGGCCCCTCGAATGGCATGGCCGTTAGCGCCTATAAGCTTCCCCCACCGCTGGCCGTAGTCTAAGAACGGAGGTAATCTCTTTCACAGCACACCTGGCATTTACAGATCGGGAATTCCATACTGATAGCAGCTGTTGACCCCCAGCTTTCATCGATATTAACAGCGTTGGATCTTGACGCTGGAGACCATGGCGCCTCTTTTTCGGGCAGATCACATCGGCTCCTTGTTGAGACCTAAGGAACTCCTCGAAGCACGCTCTAGCTTATCTTCACCATCACAGATGTACGAGCTGAGCACATCCGAGGACATCAAGAATGCAGAAAGCAAGGCCATCAGTGCCGTGGTTCGGCAACAGCAAGAGCGTTCCATCCGACCTATTACCGATGGGGAGTTTGCCCGTCACATCTTCTACGGTGGTTTCTTTGAGAAGTTGGAAGGCTTCAACGCTGTTCCGGATCTGCCCATCCCTGATGCATTCCGTACAGACTTTCCGACCACCACTGGCTTAGCACGCATGGGAGCCAAGACTAGAGCGGCGGTGGTATGCACGGGCAAGATTCACTACCGAGAGAGCCCCTACCTGAACGAATGGGAGACCCTCCGCAACTTGGTGCCGGAACATCAGTGGAAAGATTGCAAAATCACTATGCCAGCACCAAGCTACCAGCACATCCAATTGAAGCCAGGAACCGCTTTCACAAAAGACTCAGGCTACTCCAGCGACGAGCAATATTTTGATGACCTAGCAAAAGCATATGCCGCAGAGTTCAAGACTTTGTACAATGCTGGCTTACGCTCAATCCAGGTTGATGATCCCAACATGACCTACTTCTGCTCAGAGCAGTTTCTGAACGGATGCAAGAAGGATGGAGTAGACACGGACAAGCTGCTCGACCTCTACATCCACGCACATAACATGGCTCTGCGTGGTCGACCGAAGGACTTGCATATCGGAGTGCACCTGTGTAGAGGAAATATGTCCGGTTCGACACACTGGGTTACTGGCAGCTATGAACGGATAGCAGAGAAACTCTTCCAAAACACCGACTACGACACCTTCTACCTCGAGTTCGATGACGTGCAGGGTGCGGGAGGCTTTGATCCTCTACGCTTCTTGCCCAAAGGTAAGAGTGTAGTGCTAGGTCTGATATCGACGAAAAAGGCCGAGTTGGAAGACAAGTCGGTTGCGAAGGACGGGGTCCGTCAGGCGGCTCGAGTCATCGCAAAAGCGCAAGGCGTCAGTGAGGAAGAGGCGATGGATTCACTGGCTTTAAGCCCTCAGTGCGGGTTTTCGAGCTCGAGCCTGGCTGGTGGAAAGGACATGACAGAGCAGCGGATGTGGGAAAAGCTGGAGCTTGTCAGGGACTTAGCGAAGGAGATCTGGAGTGATAGTCCGTAGATATTCAAGCCATGACTAGAAAACAAAATCGCGTGTGATATTTGTCCAGCCTTTTCGATCCGTTTGTGTCCTACTTGATAGCTTTGAAGCGACTGAAACTTGGAGGAGCTTCCCGTGCACCAAGACCCGGCACGCCCACCAACCGCATCGACACCCCTACAATTGACCCTGCCTCCGTCCTCCTGTGCAATGAGCAACAACAGTTCCCTAAACGACGAGATCGAGGCCCTAAACTCCATCTACGGCGACTCCACCCTCACCATAACCTCCGACGACGCGTCCAACACCAGCGCCATCCTCCAACTACCCTCGCAACCCTTCTCCTTCCTGCTCTCCTTCCCACCCACCTACCCGGACACCGCACCCACGATAGATGGCACCTCCTCCACGGGCAACACGCACCGAGGCTCCGCGTCGGCCGCTCTAGCCATCCTGCGCTCTACCCTCGGACGCGTGTACACGGCCGGGACCGTGTGCCTATTCGACCTGGTCGAGGAGGTCGGATCGCTGCTGGGCGCCGACGACGACGGCAGCGATGGCGCGGCTGAAGATCAAGACGCTCCGGCTAGGTCAGCTGCGCCGCCTTCCCCACATGAGTACGTCGACGAGAACCTGACCCGCGCGCCAGCATCGTCGGCCATCCCGCCGCCGCCGCGGCCGCCGTGGGCGCTCTCCGAGCCGCTGACGGCCAGCAAATCGAGCTTCGTCGCGCGGGCGTGTCGCGTGGCCTCGTTGCACGACGCGACGGACTCCATCTCGCACCTCCTGGCGACGAACAAAAAGGTCGCGGGCGCGACGCACAATATCACGGCGTGGCGGATACGGGGCGAGCACGAGGCGACGATTCAGGACTGTGATGACGATGGGGAGACGGCGGCGGGGGGGAGGCTGTTGCATCTCATGCAGTTGATGGACGTGTGGGATGTCGTGGTTGTGGTCACGAGGTGGTACGGCGGTGTCAAGTTGGGCCCGGATCGCTTTAGGTTGATCAACCAGGTGGCCCGGGAGGCCTTGGTCAAGGGCGGGTTCGTCAGGGAAGAGCCGGAGAAGGGCAAGGCGGCGGCGAAGGGGAAGGGGAGGAAGTAAAAAGGAGGTCGTGTGACCGAGAAGTCTGGACCGAGGGATACCGTCCAGACCGTGATGGGGCGGTCGAACCACGAGTATCAAAACGCGGGATCGCTTTCCGTCGCCCCGAACTATCACGTCGAGTCGTCCAGCCTCAGACCTCCTAAGCTCGCCAACAAAGGGGACGTGACAGTCTCTCTATGGATCTACTCACCCGACAAGCATTAGCCAGCCGTTTTGATCAATCCGTCCTTATCACAGTACAAGAGGCAACGAGACCAAAACTTGGACCGAGGACATCTCCATACTGTACGTCGAGCTCGGTCGGGTAGTTGGTAAGCGGGCTCCTGGTCCGGAACTCGCAGAAGCACTTGGCGCTTCAGTCTGTCCACCCAAGGCTTCTTGGCTGGTAATGGTGTACTCGCATATAAGACTGTTGGAAGGTGCTTGTCGAGCATGATGTCGGAGTGAAATACTTGATGTTGCAGTGGTGTTGGAGCAACAGACGCTATACGCTGCAGGAGCCTCGGGTGTTGTACCACGAGACTGGGGATGGTGGACAACGGGGCATGGGAGATTCCGTGCGTCCCACCCACTGCTCCTGTGCTCGCCGTTGGTATCAGTGGTGAATTAGGTGCTTTTCTTCCTTCGAGTTGCTGATCCGCAAAGTGGTGGCCCCGTTTGGACGACGGTCAGCCATGGAGAGCAGAATGCACGCATTAGAAGGCAGTAAAGATGACACATGGGAGTAGAGAAGAGTGCACCGACGGGGTCTGAGTCCGAAAGTCTTCGAGGTCGTTTGGATATTTCATTACTTTTGCTCTCTCAGGTTATCATCTTGTACACTTACTCATCAAGTTCCCACGCATAGCTCATTCAAACAGAAGCCATCATCGCGCCCCTGCGACTTCTCATCCTAGCATTTCCCTCAGATATCTTCTCCTTGACCTCCCTCTTCATGATGAAGTCAGCCGGTGCCCCAAAGTCCGGGTTGCCCCCCAACCTAGACGTCTGAGGTCGCAACGTCACATGCTACTACTAACGGCGG
>Ga0210040_10006334_pt1 | contig 14767 bp, 10 predicted proteins | sample CryGeyCG12114_NA_FD_185462 | JGI IMG/M metagenome (GOLD analysis project Ga0210040, IMG submission 185462) | Groundwater microbial communities from aquifer - Crystal Geyser CG19_WC_8/21/14_NA (SPAdes) (version 2) | ecosystem: Environmental > Aquatic > Deep subsurface > Groundwater | place: USA... | reverse complement strand
GGTCAACCGGGCGGCGAGCGGTGCGGTGCCTCCGTCGAAGCGGCGGGCGATCTCGGGCGCGTTGACCGAGAACCGGACGCGGGTACGACGCTGGTGGTCCAGCGTCAGCAGCTCGCCCACGTCGTCGAACTTGGTCGTGAAGCGCAGTGAGACGTCGTCGCCGTAGTCTCCGGCACCGACCCGGCGCACGGCCTCGCTGAGGGAGCCGGTGACGTGCTCGATGCCCAGCGGGTCGGTGTAGCAGGACATCTCGAACGTGGTGCCCTCGTGGCCTCGCTCGCTGGTGCCGCTGGTGACCGTCCCCCGCCCGGCGTGGGTGCGGATCGGCGCCAGCACCTCGTCGAGGTTGGCGTAGACCCGGGTGACCGGCGGGCCGCCGAGGGAGCCCGCCAGGTAGCAGTACTGGCAGTGCGCCGGGCAGCCCTTGGCCAGGTCGATGCGCCAGTCCGCGCTCGGCGGGATGGGCTGCGGCTTGAGCTGGCTCGGCGGGGCGACCACCACGGCGAGGGTGGTCTTGGCCCGGGCGTAGGTCTCCCGCTCGGTCTCCCCGCGCAGCCCGGTCAGCCGGTCGTTGGGCAGCAGGGTGATGTCGGAGACCCCGGCCCGCTCGCAGCGGCGCAGGATCTCCGCGGTGTGCGGCAGGTCGGCGGCGGCACGGGTGACCAGCACCCGCTTGGGCGTCCAGATGCGGGACGGTGTGGGCACGTCGGGCAGCGTGTCGGGAACCGGGTCAGGGGCCAGCAGGTCGACGGTAGGCATCACTGTCTCAACGCCTCCGCGGGGCGCCCTCTTCCCCCTGCCGGGGTCTGGTTTCCCGGCCCCGGCAGGTGCTGCACGCCGGACCCCGCTCGCCGCCGCGGACCCGGTCGCTGCCCCCGGTCAGCCGCCCAGGGTGGCGGAGACGACGGCCCGCGCCTCCTCCTGGACCTGCGTCAGGTGCTCGGCGCCCCGGAAGGACTCCGCGTAGATCTTGTAGACGTCCTCGGTGCCGGACGGACGGGCGGCGAACCAGGCCGACTCGGTGGTGACCTTGAGCCCGCCGATGGCCGCCCCGTTGCCGGGCGCCGAGGTCAGCTTGGCGGTGATCGGCTCACCGGCCAGCTCGGTCGCCGTCACGGCCGAGGGGTCGAGCTTGGCGAGCCGCGCCTTCTGCTCGCGGTCGGCGGGAGCGTCGACGCGGGCGTAGGCGGGGGAGCCGTGCTCGGCCTCCAGGGCGGCGTAGTGCTCGCTCGGCGACAGACCGGTGACGGCCTGGATCTCGCTGGCCAGCAGCGCCAGCAGGATGCCGTCCTTGTCGGTGGTCCAGGTGCTGCCGTCACGGGCCAGGAAGGAGGCGCCGGCCGACTCCTCGCCGCCGAACGCCACCTCGCCGGTGCGGAGCCCGGGGACGAACCACTTGAAGCCGACCGGCACCTCGATCAGCCGGCGGCCCAGGCCCACCGCCACCCGGTCGATCATCGAGGAGGAGACGAGCGTCTTGCCGATGGCGGCATCGGGGCGCCAGCCGTCGCGGTGGCCGTAGAGGTACTGGATGGCCACGGCCAGGTAGTGGTTCGGGTTCAGCAGGCCGGCGTCCGGGGTGACGACGCCGTGCCGGTCGGAGTCCGCGTCGTTGCCGGTCGAGATCTGGAACGCGTCCTTGTTGCCGATCAGGCTGGCCATGGCGTTCGGGGAGGAGCAGTCCATCCGGATCTTGCCGTCGGTGTCCAGGGTCATGAAGCCCCACCGCGGGTCGACGCGCGGGTTCACCACCGTCAGGTCGAGGCCGAGGCGGTCGGCGATGTAGTCCCAGTACTGGACGCTCGCCCCGCCCATCGGGTCGGCACCGATGCGCACGCCGGCCTCGCGGATGGCGTCGAGGTCGAGGGCGTTCCTCAGGTCCTCGCAGTAGGCGCCGAGGTAGTCGAAGCGGTGCAGCCGGCCGCTCACCTCGGCGAACGGACGGCGCCGGATCGGCGAGGGGTCGGCCAGCAGGGCGTTGGCGCGTGCGGCGATGACGCTGGTGGCGTCGGAGTCGGCCGGCCCGCCGTGCGGCGGGTTGTACTTGAACCCGCCGTCGCGGGGCGGGTTGTGCGACGGGGTAACCACGATCCCGTCCGCCTGCCCGTCCCCTGAGCCTGTCGAAGGGCTGGCGTTGTGCACCACGATGGCGCGGGAGACCGCGGGGGTCGGGGTGTAGTCGTCGTCGTTCTCGCACCGGACGGTGACGTCGTTGGCCAGCAGCACCTCGATCGCGGTGCGCCACGCGGGGCCGGACAGGGCGTGGGTGTCCTTGCCCAGGTAGAGCGGACCGGTGATGCCCTGTGTCGCGCGGTACTCCACGATCGCCTGGGTCGTAGCGGCGATGTGCGCGTCGTTGAACGCGGTGTCCAGGCTCGACCCGCGATGCCCGGAGGTGCCGAAGACGACCTGCTGGTCGGGGTTCTCCGGGTCCGGGGTCAGGTCGTAGTAGGCCGAGACGACGGCATCGACGTCGATGAGGTCTTCGGGCAGGGCCGGTTGACCGGCGCGAGGGTGAGCCATGGTCGTCATTCTGCCCACAGCCGCTCCGCCCCGGCCAGCGGTCCCGTCCCCGGTGCTCGCCGGAGCGGTGAGACCTCCGGCTGGGGTACCTCGCACGTGCGGCAGGATGGACCCATGAGCTCGTCCAGCTTCTCCCGTGCCGGTGCCGTCGACCTCTCCTCCCTCACGGCGCGAGCCAAGACCCCGGCACCGGGAGCGCCCGGTCGTCCCGGCGCTGGCGGCGGCTACGTGGTCGAGGTGACCGAGGAGACCTTCGAGGCCGAGACCATCCAGCGTTCGGTCAAGCACCCGGTGGTCGTCGAGCTCTACTCCCCGCGGGTCACCGGTGGCGAGCAGCTGACCCAGGCGTTGACCGAGATCGCCGACGCGTCCGAGGGCAAGTTCCTGCTGGCCCGGCTGAACGTGGACACCGCTCCCGGCATCGTCCAGGCCCTGCAGCTCCAGGCCGTGCCGACGGTGCTCGCCCTGATCGGCGGCCGGGTGGCCCCGCTGTTCCAGGGCGTGCTGCCCCGTCAGCAGGTGCAGGCCTACCTCGACGAGCTGTTCAAGCTGGCGCTGACCAGTGGCGTCGTGGGCCGGGCCGACCCGGTCGCGGGGCCGGCGGCCGACGGGGACGCCGCCGACGCCGACGCTCCGGACCCGCGCTTCGCGGCCGCTGACGCAGCTCTCGAGCAAGGCGACTTCGCCGGCGCGGTGGCCGAGTTCGACCGGCTGCTGAGTGTCGACCCCAACGACGTGGAGGCCAAGGCGGGACGGGCCCAGGCCGGGCTCTTCGCCCGGGCCGGAGCCGTCGACCCGCAGCAGGCGCTCGCCGCGGCTGCCACCTCGGACGACCTCGACACCCTCCTCGCCGCCGCCGACGCCGAGCTGCTGCTGGGTCAGGCCGAGGCCGCCTTCGCCCGCCTGGTGGGCTTGATCCGCAGCCGAGCGGGTGCGGAGCGCAACGCCGCCCGGGTCCGCCTGCTCGAGCTCTTCGAGACCCTCGGCAACACCGACGAGCGGGTGCTCAAGGGCCGGCGCGACCTGATGGCCGCCCTCTTCTGAGCCCCGCCCTCTTCTGATCCCCGCGGGCGGCTGAGGCTCAGCCTCGGGACGGGTCGTCGGTCGCCGTCGGCGGGTCGTCGGTCACCGTCGCCGCCTCGCCTGAACCGGCGGCCGGGCGGGGTGAGGCCTGCTTCGCCGCCGCCGCCACGCCCCTGGCCACACCGGCCTCGTCGGGCTGGTCCTCGTCGGGGACGGCCAGGAACTGCAGCCAGACCGCCCCGAGCGGGGGGACGGTCACCGCGGCGGACGCGGGATACCCGTGCGCCGGCACCACGGTGGCCACTACCTGGCCGAGGTTGCCGAACTGGCCGGTGCCGTCGTAGACCGCGGCGTCGCTGTTGAGGATCTCCTCCCAGACGCCCTCGCGCGGCAGGCCGATCCGGTAGTCCGTGCGCGGCTCGGCGGCGAAGTTGGTGACGCAGGCGATCATCTGGCCCTGCCCGTCGTAGCGCAGCCAGGAGAAGACGTTGCCGCCGTGGTCGTCCGCGCTGATCCAGGAGAAGCCCGACGGCTCGGTGTCCAGCGTGTGCAGCGCCGGGTGCGAGCGGTAGACCGCGTTCAGGTCCTTGACCAGCCGCTGCAGGCCCCGGTGGCCGACCTGCTCGGTCAGCTCCCAGTCCAGGCTGCGCTGCTCGGAGAACTCCCGGCGCTGGCCGAACTCGGTGCCCATGAACAGCAGCTGCTTGCCCGGGTGGGCCCACATGAAGGAGTAGAAGGCCCGCAGAGTGGCGAACTTGCGCCACTCGTCCTCCGGTGCCCGCTCGAACATCGAGCCCTTGCCGTGCACGACCTCGTCGTGGCTGATCGGCAGGATGTAGTTCTCGGAGTAGGCGTAGGCCATCGCGAACGTCATCTCGTTGTGGTGGTGCTGCCGGTAGACCGGCTCGCGCCCGAGGTAGCGCAGCGAGTCGTTCATCCAGCCCATGTTCCACTTGAAGCCGAAGCCCAGGCCGCCGTGGTCGACGCTGCTGGTGACCCCCGGCCAGGACGTCGACTCCTCGGCGATCATCATGATCCCGGGCTTGCGCCGGTAGTTGTGCTCGTTGACCCGCTGCAGCAGCGAGACGACCTCGAGGTTCTCCCTGCCGCCGTGCTTGTTGGGCACCCACTGGCCCTCGGTGCGGGAGTAGTCGAGGTAGAGCATCGAGGCGACGGCGTCGATCCGCAGCCCGTCGATGTGGAACTCCTCCAGCCAGTAGTAGGCGTTGGAGATGAGGAAGCTCTGCACCTCAAGGCGGCCGAAGTTGAAGATGTAGGAGCCCCAGTCGGGGTGCCAGCCGAGCCGCGGGTCCTCGTGCTCGTACAGCGCGGTGCCGTCGAAGCGCTGCAGGGCCCACGGGTCGGTGGCGAAGTGGCCGGGGACCCAGTCCACGATCACCCCGATCCCGGCCTGGTGCAGCGCGTCGACGAGGTAGCGGAACTCGTCGGGGTTGCCGAAGCGGGAGACCGGCGCGAAGTAGCCGGTGACGTGGTAGCCCCAGGACCCCTCGTACGGGTGCTCGGCCACGGGCATCAGCTCGACGTGGGTGTAGCCCTGCCAGGTGAGGTACTCCACCAGCTGCTCGGCCAGCTCGACGTAGGTGAGGCCGTGCCGCCACGAGCCGAGGTGCACCTCGTAGACCGAGACGGGCTCCTGGTGCTGCTTCTTCTGCCCGCGGTACCACAGCCACTGCTCGTCGTTCCAGGTGTACTGGCTCTGGTGCACGATCGAGGCGGTGTGCGGGGCCGCCTCGCAGAAGCGCGCCATCGGGTCCGCCTTGAGCCGCCAGACGCCGTCGACGCCGAGCACCTCGAACTTGTACAGCGCGCCGCTGCCCACCCCCTCGACGAACAGGGCCCAGACGCCCGACCCCGGCACCAGGTGCATCTGGCCGGAGTCACCGTTCCAGGAGTTGAAGTCCCCGACCAGCCGCACGGTCTGCGCGTTGGGGGCCCAGACCGAGAAGCGGGTGCCGGCGATCTCGCCCCGCTCGGAGTCGGCCACGGTGGTCTCGATCGCCCCCAGCCGCTGCCAGCACTCGGTGTCGTGGCCCTGGTGGAACCCGCTGAGGTCCCATCCGGTGAGCCCACCGCTGAGATCGAACGCCATAGCCCTGCTACTCCTTGCCTTGGTTTGCCGCACCGGGAGGCGTCGCTGCTACCCGGGCCCTGCTGAGGGCGGCCGGGTCGGCGTCCCCGGTGAGGGCCGCCACCGCCGCCAGCGGGATCGCCACCCAGTCCGGCCGGTTCCGCACCTCGTAGACCACCTCGTACACCGCCTTGTCGGCCTCGTAGGCCCGCAGCACCGCCGCGTCGTCGATGGACAGCTCGCCGCCGGTGTAGCCGGACAGGAAGGCCTGCCGGCAGGTGTCGGCCCAGGCCCGGCTGTCCGGGCCCGGCACGCTGGCCGCCGCGTAGTCGAACGAGCGCAGCATGCCGCCGATGTCGCGCCAGACGCTGTCCGGCGTCGCCCGCTCGGCCAGGGTCTTGACCGGCTCGCCCTCGAAGTCGATGATCTTCCAGCCGCCCGGGGTGTGCAGGGTCTGGCCGAGGTGGAAGTCCCCGTGCACCCGCTGGACAGCCACCTCGCGCTCGGCCAGGGCGCCGAACACCGAGCGCAACCCGGCCGCGAACGGCTCCAGGGCCGGCGCGATGCCGGTCGCCACGTCGAGCCGGTGGGTCATCACCGCAGCCACCTCGGCGCCGGACCGGGTGCCGGTCGAAAAGGCCGTGCGCAGCGCGGCGTGCGTCTCGGCCAGGGCCGCGCCGAGCGCGTGGGCCGGGTCGGCGAAGCTCTGGCCGCTGCCCAGCACGTCCAGCGCCAGCCCCCAGCCGTCGGCGGCGTCGGCCAGCTTCTCCACCACCATGGCCAGGTCGGCGCTCAGCTGGCCGGTCTCGCCGGTGGCCGGGTGGGTGCCCGTCCAGCTCGCCTGCGCCCAGCCGAAGAGCTGCGCCACGTCCGCCATCGGGGTGCGGGACAGGGCGTCGTGCACCTCGATGTCCAGGTTGCGGCCGAGCTCGAGACGGCGGAACAGCTTGAGCATGGCCACGTCGCCGAACATCACCGAGGTGTTGCTCTGCTGCCCGGTGAACGCCGCCGGCGGCAGGTCCGCGGTCAGCCCCTCGGCGGCACTGAGGTGGAAGCCCACCTCGGCCCCGTTGGCGTGCAGGCGGGCTTCGTCGAGCAGCGAGCGCAGCACCACGGTGGAGGCGACGGGGTCCTGCAGGGCGTCGTAGGCCACCACCGCTCCGAGCTCGGCGTCGGTCCAGCGTCCGATCTCGGCGTGCTGGAGCTCCGGCAGCGGGACCGGCCGGTAGGCCACGACGAGCTGGTAGAGCTCGCGTGGAGCGGTCGCCGGTTGCTCGGCCGGCGCCGGCTCCGCGTCGTCGGGCGGGGTGTCGTGGTAGGCCACCTCGACCACCTCGCTGCGGACGGCCAGCCCGTCGGCGGCCACGAACGGGTCGGGCGGTGGCTTGAGCCAGGGCAGGGCCGTCACCCCGACGACCACGGCCTGACGGCCCTTGCCGCCGAACCAGCGGGCGGAGGTGAGGTGGGTGTGCAGCTGAGCGGCCGTCTCCGCGGCCAGCTCAGCGCGGGCAGGGGCGGGGCTCACTGCTCCGCACCAGCGGCGGCCACCGGCTCCGGGGTCGGGTCGGGTAGGCCGTAGGGCACCAGGCTGAGCACGTGGGCCGGGTCGTCCACCGTCAGCCGGACGAAGGCCCGCTGCCCCCAGCGCCACGTCTGCCCGGTGAGCTCGTCGTGCACCAGGAAGACGTCGGCGGCCGTCAGGCCGAGGGCCTCCATGTCGAGGACGACCTCGGACTCCACCGTCTCGAGCGGGTTCAGGCTGACCACCGTCAGCACCACGTCGTCGCCGGCGCGCTTGGAGTAGACGATGACCTCGGGGTGCGGGGCGCGGTGGAAGTGCAGGTGGCGCAGCTGCTGCAGAGCGGGGTGCTGCCGGCGGATGGCGTTGAGCGTGCCCAGCAGCAGGTTGAGGTTCTCCCCGCTCGCCTCGGCCGCGGCCCAGTCACGGGGCCGGAACTGGAACTTCTCCGAGTCCAGGTACTCCTCGCGTCCCGGCGCCAGCACGGCGTTCTCGAACAGCTCGAAGCCCGAGTAGACGCCCCAGGTCGGCGCCAGCGTCGCGGCCAGCACGGCCCGGATGCTGAACGCCGTCCTGCCGCCCCACTGCAGGAAGGTCGGCAGGATGTCGGGGGTGTTGACGAAGAAGTTGGGCCGGAAGTAGCTGTCGCTCTCGGTGGTCAGCTCGGTCAGGTACTCCTCGAGCTCCCACTTCTCGTTGCGCCAGGTGAAGTAGGTGTAGCCCTGCTGGAAGCCGACCTTGCCGAGCGCGGCCATCATCGCCGGCCTGGTGAAGGCCTCGGCCAGGAAGATCACGTCCGGGTCGGTCCGGCGCACCTCGCCGATGAGCCAGGCCCAGAAGTCGACGGGCTTGGTGTGCGGGTTGTCCACCCGGAAGATGCGGACGCCGTGGCTCATCCACAGCCGGAGGATGCGCAGGCTCTCGGCGTAGATGCCGTCGCGGTCCCGGTCGAAGTTGATCGGGTAGATGTCCTGGTACTTCTTCGGGGGGTTCTCCGCGTACGCGATGGTGCCGTCGGCACGCTGGGAGAACCACTCCGGGTGCTCGGCGACCCACGGGTGGTCGGGGGAGGCCTGCAGGGCGAAGTCCATGGCGACCTCCATGCCGTGCGACCTCACCTTGGCCACGAAGCGGTCGAAGGACTCGAAGTCCCCGAGCTCGGGGTGGATGGCGTCGTGCCCGCCCTCGACGTTGCCGATCGCCCACGGCGATCCGGGGTCGCCCGGCCCGGGGGTCAGCGTGTTGTTCGGACCCTTGCGGAACGCCGTGCCGATCGGGTGGATCGGCGGCAGGTAGATGACGTCGAAGCCCATCGCCGCTGCGGCCTCGACCCGCTCGTAGGAGCTGTCGAAGGTGCCGGAGACCCAGCGCTCGGTGTCCGGGTCGAGGTGCGCTCCCTGCGAACGCGGAAAGAACTCGTACCAGGACGCGAACAGCGCCTCCCGGCGCTCGACCAGGATGGGGTAGTCCGGGCTGGGGGAGACCAGCTGACGGGGGCCGTACGTGGCCATCGCCAACCGGACCTCCTCGGCCAGCACGACCTCGAGCCGGTCCTCCACCTGCTCCGGCGCGTCCAGGGCGACCTGGGCCTGGGCGAGCAGGGAGGCTACGGCGGCGTCCCCCGCGTCCGTGGCCCGCGAGGCGGCCGCGTCGAACAGGGCTTTGCCCTCGGTGCAGACCAGCACGACGTCGATGCCGGCCGGGATCTTGATCTCGGCGTTGTGCACCCAGGTGTGCCACGGGTCGTCCCAGCCCTCGACGCGGAAGGTCCACAGCCCCTCGGTCTCGAGGGTGACCTCACCGGCCCACCAGTCGAAGCCGGCCGGGGTGCTCGGCTCCATCGCTTCGACGCGCTGGCGGCCCTGCGGGTCGGTCAGCACCACCGAGGCGTTGACGGCGTCGTGGCCCTCGCGGAAGACCGTGGCCCGGATCGGGATGGCCTCACCGACCGTGGCCTTCGCGGGGTAGGCCCCGCCCTCCAGGACGGGGGACACCTTGGTCACCGGGATCCGCCCGAAGAGCGTGCCGCGCTCGGGCTGGCTGGTCACCACGGGTCCGGCGGCCGCGGTGGCCGACGTCGTGCTCGGGACCGACGCGGCGACGGAGGCGGACGTGGTGCCTGCGACGTTGGTGGCGCTGGAACTGGTCACCTGCCTAAACCTAGCGGTGGCCCGGCGTTCCCGGCACAGGCAGCCTCGCCGCCGATCGGTCTCCTGGTGCTGCTCGGCCGGCCCCGGCGAGGGCGGCGGCCAGCGCGCCCACGGCGAACGCGCTGCGGCCGCGGTCAGCCACCAGCAGCCGGCGCACCAGCACCGGCTCGGGCTCGGGTCCGAGCCGTCCGTGCAGCGGGGCGGCGACCGCCGCGGTGAGAATGACGACCCCGGCGGAACAGCCCGCGGCCAGCAGGGCCGGCACGTCCGGCGCGGCGCGGAGCCGGCCGGCGAGGGCGAGCGCGAGCCCCGGGTACACCACCGCGACGAGCGGACCGATGCGTCGGGAGTGCGCAGCGTGCGCCCGTGACCAGCCCGATGCCGCCGGCTCGAGGCCGGGCTGTCCGGGTCGACCCCGGTCGGCGGGGTCATGGTCGGCGGGGTCATGGTCGGCGGGGTCATGGTCGGCCGGGTCATGGTCGGCCGGGACACGGTCGGGAAGGTCATGTTCGGCTGGGGCGCGGTCGGCCAGGGCGGGGTACACGACCGTGCTGACGGTCAGCTGGAAGCCGGCGTGCTGGGCGGTCGCCGCCACCAGGGCCACGCCCCACCGGCCCGCGTCCGGCCCCTGGCCACCGCGGGTGCCGGGCCCGGCAGGCCGTCCGGTGGCCGAGACCACCGGCCGGCCCGCCGGCTGCCGGCGGCGTCGCCTAGTCGTCGGTCGAACCGCCCAGCTCGCCCTTGAGCTCCTTCATCACGCCGTTCGGCCCCTCGACCTCACGCAGCCCGCGGAGGGCATCGACCAGCTCGGAGTCGGCCCCGTTGGACTCCGCGAGCTCGGCCAGCGCCGAGCCGTCCATCGGGTAGTTCGCGCCCTTGAGGGCCTTCTGCACTTCGGTCACCTGGAATCCACTCATGCCGGCCCCGCTACCCAGGCCACGGCGCAACCAATCTCACCCGCGGACGGCGCCGGCTCACCCGTACGGGGGAGGTGGCCGGACGCCCCGGACGCGAGTGTGGACGACACCACCGACGAGAGGAATGGCCCGTGTCCAGCCCCACCACGCTTCCCGCACCGATCTCCGACGACACGCCCGGTCATCACCGGGACCACCCACCGGCCCAGCTGCTGCTCAGCACCGGCTCCGGTGCCCTCGGGCTGCTGCTGGTCGCCGGCCTGCTGCAGAACCCGCTGGCCCGGACGGCCGGGCTGGCGAGCCTGCTGCCGACCTGGGGACTGGGGGTCGCCCTGGTCGGGCTGGCCCTGCTCGGCCTGGTCACGCTGCTGCCCGGTCCGCCCCGGCTGACCCGGTCGGCCGCGGCGCTGCAGGTCCTCGGTCACCTGCTCGCGGTCAGCACCTCCTCGCTGATCATGCTGCTCGGGTACCTGCTGGCCGCGGCCGTCCCGCTCGGCGCCCTGGTGCTGGCGGTCCTGGTCTGCCGGCGCCACCCGTTGGCCCGCTGGCTCGTGCTGCTGGGCGTGGCCGCCCTCGCCGGCTGGGGCTGGGTGACCGGCGTGCTGGCGCCGGGCAACGTGGCGACGATGTTCGCCAGGCTGCTGCCCGCCGTGCTCGACCGGGCGGGAGAGCAGCTGCTGCTGCTCTGGCTCGCCTTCGGCGTCCTGGTCACGCTCCGGGTGCTCTCGGCGGCGCTGGCCGAGCTGCCCGTCCGGTCGGTCTGGGAGGGCTGGCTGCTGCGCCACCAGCGGGCGCTGACCCTGCTCGCCGCGGCCGGCCCGCTGCCCTACGTCTCGGTCCGGGCAACCTGGCTGACGCCGTGGCCGCTCGGTGCCCCGCCCGACCTCGACCCCGCCATCCGGTTGTGGGGCCTGCTGCTCGGCTGCGCCGGCCTGGCCGGCAGCGTGCTCACCGTCGGGCTGATCCGGCCCTGGGGCTCGGTGGCACCACGCTGGCTGCCCGCGGTGGCCGGCCGTCCCGTACCGGTGGCGGCGGCCGTGGTGCCCGCGTCGACCGTCGCCGTGGCCCTGGTCGCTGGGGCGGTGCCCATGGTGGCGGCCACGTCCACCGGCCTCGCCGGGGTCGCGGTCTGGGAGCGAGCGGTCTTCCTGCTGATGTTCCCCTTCTGGCTCTGGGGTCCGGCGCTCGCCCTGGCCACCTGGGCCTACCTGCTCCGTCGGCGGGACGACGCGGGCGACCCGGTCTTGGCAGGATGACCTCCATGACGGCGGCGGGAGGCGCAGTGCCCGGCTCGCGGGTCCGGCGGATCCTGCTCCGGACGGCGTTCCTGCTGGCCGGGGCGGCGCTCTGCCTGGCGTTCCTGCTGCTGCAGACGGGGCTGGTCCAGGTGGTGCGGCAGTCCGGCGTCGCCCCGCTCTGGGTGGCCGTCCCCGTCGTGGTCGCCCCGGTGCTGCTGCTGGGGCTGCTGCCCGGCGTCCGCGAGGTGGAGGTGGCGGCGGCCCGGTCCCTGCTCGGGGTCCGCGCCGAGCTGGTGACGCCGGACCACCTCCGGGCCGAGCACCGCTGGCGATGCGCGGTCTGGGTGAGCCTGCACGTGGTGGTGGGTGGCGTCGCGGGAGCCGCCCTGGTGGTCGGGCTGCCGGGCCTGGTCACCGAGGCGCCCGCGCTGGTGGCCGGTCGGCGCCCGGGATGGTGGCCCGGCCCCGGAGCCCCCGGTGCACTGCTCGGCCTGCTGCTGGTGGTGCTGGGCACCGCCCTCGTGGTCGCTGCGGTCGTCATGGCCGGGGCGGCGATGGCCCGTTGGGCGCCGTGGTTCCTCGGCCCGACCTGGCGTGACCGGCTGCTGCTGGCCGAGGACCGGCTGGCCCGCGAGGCCCAGCACCAGCGGCTGGCCCGCGAGCTGCACGACGGGATCGGCCACGCGCTCAGCCTGATCTCGCTGCAGGCCGTCGCCGGCCGCCGGGTGGTCGGGGTCGAGCCTGCCCGGGCTGAGGCTTCGCTGCAGGTGATCGAGCAGACGGCGCGCTCCGCCCTCGACGAGCTCGACGCCATGCTCGGCTCGCTCCGCGACGGTCCCGTGCCCCGGCGTCCGGCTCCCGGGGTCGCCGACCTCGAGCGGCTGGTGGCCACCCACCGTGCCCTCGGGCTGCAGCTCGAGACCGAGCTCGACCCGGAGCTCGGCAGCACCGCCCTGCCGGGCCTGGTCTCGAGCACCGTCCACCAGGTCGCGGCCGAGGCGTTGGCCAACGCCGCCCGTTACGGGCCGGGCGGGCCGGTCCGGCTCCGGGTCGGCCTGGCGGGGGAGCCCCATCGCCGCCGGGTCGGCGTCGAGGTGACCAGCCGGGCCGCCGGCGGCGCGCAGCCGCGGCGGACCGGTGGCCGCGGGCTCCGCGGCATGGCCGAGCGGGTCGACGTCCTGGGTGGCACCATGACCGCCGGGCCCGACGGGCACGGCCGGTGGGCGGTCGCCGTCGAGCTGCCCGTGCCGGAGTCCTCGTGACCACCGTGGTGCTGGTCGACGACGAGCCGATGGTCCGCTCCGGGCTGCGGATGATCCTCGAGTCGGTGCCCGATCTGCGGGTGGTCGGCGAGGCCGGGGACGGGGCCGAGGCGGTCGCGCTGGTGCGGGCCGTCCGTCCCGACGTCGTCTGCATGGACGTGCGGATGCCGGGGGTCGACGGCATCCGGGCCACCGAGCTGCTGCTGGCGCTCGAGCCGCCGCCCAAGGTGCTGGTGGTCACCACCTTCTCCAGTGACGACCACGTCTTCGAGGCGCTCCGGGTCGGAGCGGCCGGGTTCCTGCTCAAGCGGGCCAGTGCCGAGGAGGTGGTGAACGCGGTGCGGGCCGTCGCCGCCGGCGACCAGCTGCTCTACCCGGAGGCGGTACGTGAGCTCGCGCTGCGGCAGCTGCGCCCCCGGCCGGACCCGCACGCCTTTGCGCTGACCGCACGGGAGGCCGAGGTGCTCGCGCTGATGGCTCAGGGGCTGAGCAACGCCGAGATCGCGGCGTCCCTGGTGCTGGGGCTGGAGACCGTCCGCACCCACGTGGCCAAGGTGCTGGCCAAGCTCGGCGCCCGGGACCGCACCCAGGCCGTGGTCGTGGCCTACACCCGCGGTCTGGTCGGCCTGCCGCCGTCCTGAGGCACCGCGCGGCCCAGACCATGTCCGTGGCGTGCCGGAGCGGTGACGGACCCATCCCGTCCGGGGGATCAGCCGACGGGCAGGTCGCGGGACCGGCGGACGCCGTAGGTCCCTGCGGTCAGCACTGCGGCAACCGGCACCAGCAGCAGCCAGGCCAGGCCGGTGTAGCCGAGGACGGCGAGCACCGGCCCGGCCACCGCGCCACCGAAGGCCCCGGCCAGGTTCATGGCCAGGTCGCTGCGACCCTGCACCCGGATCCGTCCGGCCGCCGGCGCGGCTGAGTTCAGCAGCGAGGAGCCGGCCACCGTCGAGGCGCTCCAGCCCAGCCCGAGCAGCACCAGGCCGGTCATCACCGCCATGGTGTCCTCGGCGGCCAGGGCGGTGACCACCGCAGCGGCCAGCAGCAGGAGCTGGCCCAGCACGATGGTGGGGAACGAGCCCCACCGGTCGACCAGCACGCCGAACACCGGCGACAGGGCGAACATGCCGGCGATGTGCAGGCTGAGGGTGAAGCCGACGACCGAGAGCGTGGCGCCACCGTGCACCAGGTGGACCGGGGTCATGGCCATCAGCGCGACCATGGTGGCGTGGCTGAGGGCCACGGTGGCGATGGCCACCCGGACGAGCACGGGGTTGCCCGGGCCGCCGGCGACGCGGCTCCCGGGGTCGGCGGCTGCGGCGCTCGCGGCGTGCCGGCGGCTCTCCAGCAGCGGGTCGGGCCGCAGCCCGAGGAGGTAGGCCCCGGCCGCCAGCAGCTGCGTGGCCACCGGGAAGAGGAAGACCCCGGCCAGCGGCGGCAGCCCCAGGGCGCTGCCGAGCGCACTGCCCGGGTCGGCCAGGTTCGGCCCGACCACCGCTCCCACCGTCGTCGACCACACCACCAGGGAGAGGTCGCGGCCGCGGCTGCGGACCGAGGCGAGGTCGGTGGCGGCGAACCGGGCCTGCAGGCTGCCCGCGGTGGCTGCCCCGAGCAGCCCGAGCCCGAGGAACAGCAGCGCCGCGCTGCCGCGGGCCAGGGCGAGGACGCAGACGGCGGACCCGGCTGCCGCCACCAGCGCGGCACCGCCCAGCGAGACCCGGCGGCCGTGCCGGTCGGCCAGCCGGGCCAGGGGGAGGGCGACCGCAGCCGCCCCCAGCGTCGACATCACCGCAGCGACGCCGGACCACGCCTCCCCGGCCAGCTCGCTGGCGGCCAGCGCCCCGACCGAGCCGGCGGCACCGATGCCGAAGCCGCCCAGCACCTGCCCGGCGGCCAGCAGGGCGAGGGTGCGGTGCCGCAGCCGCACCAGGGCCGCGTCCTGCTCCGGGGGGCGCCTCGTGGACGTCTCGCCGGTGCGCTCGTCCCGCAGCTCGCTCATCCGCCCACCACAGCCGGAGCCTAGCCATCCCGGGACCGGCGTGCGCG
>Ga0210040_10006333_pt1 | contig 14767 bp, 14 predicted proteins | sample CryGeyCG12114_NA_FD_185462 | JGI IMG/M metagenome (GOLD analysis project Ga0210040, IMG submission 185462) | Groundwater microbial communities from aquifer - Crystal Geyser CG19_WC_8/21/14_NA (SPAdes) (version 2) | ecosystem: Environmental > Aquatic > Deep subsurface > Groundwater | place: USA... | reverse complement strand
GTTGGGAATTTGCCCACGGTGCTACCTTGCATTTACCCGTTATTCTTTACGGTAAAAATGGGTTAGATATTTTTTCTTCTAAAAACTTTTACGACGAACACGGGAATACCAAACCTCATAATGGCTATGTGATGGAGCACGGGCATATTTATTATGCCAACGCAGAAGGCGAACCAATGTCCGAAGAAAAAGCCGATGGCACCGAACATCATGTAGGGCCGCTGGATTTTTCAATTACTAAAAACGTAGCTTCCTTGTTTTTAAGCGTGGCTTTATTATTTATTGTATTCTTTACCGTGGCTGGTCGCTATAAAAAGAACGAGGGCAAAGCGCCCCGGGGCATTCAGTCTTTCTTCGAGCCTATTATTATTTTTATTCGCGATGAAGTAGCCAAACCCAATATTGGCCCCAAATACGAACGGTACGTGCCTTATTTACTAACCATATTCTTTTTTATCTGGTTTAACAACCTCTTGGGGCTAATGCCGGGTGGTGCTAATTTAACGGGTAATATTGCGGTAACTTTGGTGTTAGCCGTGTTTACCTTATTGGTTACCTTATTTAGTTCTAATAAAGCTTATTGGGCACATATTTTTAAAACGCCCGGCGTGCCGGTAGCCTTGCTGCCCATCATGATTCCGATTGAGTTGGTAGGTATTTTAACCAAACCTTTTTCCCTAATGGTCCGGCTTTTTGCCAACATAACGGCGGGCCACATTATTATTCTGAGTTTATTCTCTTTAATATTTATTTTCGAGAGCATTGCTATTGGGCCGGTTAGTGTCGCTTTTGCCATTTTTATGAACTTTCTGGAGTTATTTGTGGCTTTGTTGCAGGCTTATGTTTTTACCTTACTAACGGCCATGTATTTTGGCGGCGCCGCCGAAGAACACGATCATGTAGATGACATGGGCCACGGCGACGGCGGTCATCATTAATCAGATTTTTTTATTTTTTAACTCTATAATTTTACAATTATGTTATTAGCAATTTTGCTTCAAGTGGTGCAAGGGCTTTCTGAAGGTACAGGTTTAGCAATTATGGGTGCTGGTATTGGCGCCGGTTTAGTTGCTTTAGGTGCCGGTTTAGGTATTGGTAGAATCGGTGGTTCGGCCATGGAATCTATTGCCCGCCAGCCAGAAGCTACTGCTCGTATCCAAACAGCGATGATTATCGCGGCCGCTCTTATTGAGGGTGTGGCTCTGTTTGGCGTAGTAGTATGTCTTCTTATTTCATTCAAAGGCTAGTAAGCCTTCTATTTTCGGCGGTTCGGCTCCTAGGGCATGCCTTTGAGCGCGGGCCGCTGAAAATGAATGAAAATAATAGCATTTCGTAAAATAGAGTAGAGTACAAAATATAATATATACCCGGAGGAATAACCTCTGAAAATTTAAATTTCAAATAAGAAGAAAATGGAATTAGTAACCCCCGGCATTGGGCTTATTTTCTGGCAGACCATCACGTTTGTACTGGTTTTGTTTTTACTTTCCAAATTTGCCTGGAAACCCATTATGGCTTCGTTGCGGCAGCGCGAAGATTCTATTGAATCGGCTTTGCGGATGGCTGACCAAGCCAAACTAGAGATGCAAGCCTTAAAAGCCGATAACGAGAAATTATTGCAGGAAGCGCGCATAGAGCGCGACCGCATTCTGCGCGAAGCCTCTACGGCCAGTACCGCTATTATTGAACAGGCTAAAACCAGAGCCAACGAAGAAGGCACCCGCATGATTGAAAATGCCCGGGTAGCCATCGAAAACGAAAAGAAAGCGGCCTTAACCGAAGTGAAGAATACCGCATCAACGCTCTCTATCCAAATTGCCGAACGTATATTAAAGCACGAACTGAGAGACCCACAGGCCCAGCAAGCCTTAGTAACTGAATATATTAAAGACGTAAAACTTAATTAGGGATTAGTATTTAGGGGTTAGTAATTAATTCGTATCACAATTAATCAACTGACCAAAACAAACTAATAACTAAAAACTAATAATTAAAGACTAAAACATGTCCGATATACGAGTTGCTTCCCGTTACGCAAAATCATTGCTCGACCTGGCGCTGGAAAAAGGAATATTAGAGCAGGTGCAACAGGATATGGTGCTGTTTAACAAAACAGTAACTGATAACCGCGATTTTGCTCTTTTTCTAAGCAACCCCATTGTAAATCATGGTAAAAAATTAACCATTCTACAGCGTTTGTTTGCGGGTAAAGTAAATGATTTAACGCTAAAGTTTTTTCTAATTATAACCCAGAAAAACCGTGAGGCCGTTTTGGCAACGGTAGCTACCGAGTTCGAAAAGCAATACAACGAACTAAAAGGCATTGCCATTGCGCATGTAACTACCGCGGTACCTTTAACACCAACAGCAAGAGTTCAGTTAATTCAGCAAATAACGCAACAAACCGGTAAAACCATCCAGTTAAAAGAACACGTTGATCCGAGTTTGATTGGAGGCTTAATTGTGCGGGTAGGCGATACCCAATTAGATGATTCTATCCGGACGAATTTGCGCAACTTGAAGAATAAATTCAAAGAAAACCCTTATATCAACAAGCTGTAAGGAATTCAGTAACCAGAATAACTGTTAGTAGAAGTGGAGCAAAGAGCTCCTGAATATCGAAACGAATTATATATAAATAAATAATCATGGCAGAAGTAAGACCTGATGAAGTATCCGCAATATTAAGGGAACAATTATCCGATTTTAGAACCGAAGCTGAGTTACAGGAAGTTGGCACCGTGTTGCAGGTAGGCGACGGGGTAGCCCGCATTTATGGCTTATCGAAAGCACAAGCAGGAGAGCTCTTGGAATTTGAGAACGGATTGCAGGCACTGGTACTTAACCTGGAAGAAGATAACGTGGGCGCCGTAATGCTCGGTGACTACAGCGAAATAAAAGAAGGCGCTACGGTAAAACGCACGAATAAAATTGCTTCGGTTAATATAGGCGAAGGCATTGTGGGGCGGGTAGTAAATACCTTAGGTCTACCTATAGATGGTAAAGGCCCGATACCTGGCCAACTGTACGATATGCCCCTGGAGCGAAAAGCACCGGGCGTAATTTACCGCCAGCCGGTAAACGAACCCATGCAAACGGGTATTAAAGCCATCGATTCAATGATTCCGATTGGCCGGGGCCAACGGGAGTTAATCATCGGTGACCGGCAGACGGGTAAATCGGCCGTAGCCATTGATACCATTATTAACCAGCGTGAATTTTTTGAAAGAGGCGAGCCGGTATATTGTATTTATGTAGCCGTTGGCCAAAAAGCATCTACCATTGCCCAAGTGGTAAGTGCCTTGCAACAAGGTGGCGCCATGGATTACACCGTAGTAGTAGCTGCTGCCGCCTCCGACCCGGCGCCTATGCAGTTCTTTGCACCCTTTACCGGGGCCGCTATTGGCGAGTTCTTCCGCGATACTGGCCGGCCGGCTTTAGTGGTGTACGACGATTTATCGAAACAAGCGGTGGCTTACCGCGAAGTATCTTTGTTACTACGCCGCCCTCCCGGACGCGAAGCTTATCCTGGAGACGTATTTTATTTGCACTCCCGTTTACTGGAACGCGCCGCTAAAATTAATGCTTCGGATGCGATTGCCCGCGACATGAACGACTTACCGGAATCTATCCGTCATTTAGTAAAAGGTGGTGGTTCTTTAACCGCATTACCTCTTATCGAAACGCAGGCCGGTGACGTATCGGCTTATATTCCTACCAACGTAATCTCTATTACCGACGGGCAAATATTCCTGGAAACCAATTTGTTTAACTCTGGTATTCGCCCGGCTATTAACGTAGGTATTTCGGTATCGCGGGTAGGTGGTAACGCCCAAATTAAATCCATGAAAAAAGTGGCTGGTACGCTTAAATTGGATCAAGCACAGTTCCGGGAGCTGGAAGCATTTGCTAAATTTGGTTCTGACTTGGATGCCTCTACTAAACTGACCATTGAGCGGGGCCGTCGTAACCTGGAAGTACTGAAACAACCGCAGTTTTCGCCGGTACCGGTAGAAGAGCAAGTTGCCATTATTTACTGCTGTACCAACGGTTTGCTGGATGATGTGCCTGTAGAAGAAGTAAGAAAGTTTGAAAGCGATTTTTTAGTAACCATGCGGACGCAACATGCCGATGCTTTAAACTTACTAAGAGCCGGTAAACTAGAAGACAGTGCAATAAATGCTATTAAGCAAACGGCCAAAGATCTTTCGGCTCGTTACAGAAAATAATTTAATTGCCAGCAGTTTTCGAGCTTCTTAGCCTGCAAACTGCTGGTTCTTTTTATCTTAATTTACCATAAAATCAGCTTTAAGAGTATTTAGTATTAACAATAATCTTAAAGTAAGACAAAACTAAATGGCCAGTTTAAAAGAAGTACGCAGCCGGATTGTATCGGTAAGTTCTACGCAGCAAATTACCAAAGCTATGAAAATGGTAGCGGCGGCTAAGTTGAGGCGGGCGCAGGACAATATTATCCGGATGCGCCCTTATGCCCAGCGTTTAGGTAGCATTTTGGCTAACTTATCACGGTTAACCGACGATGCCATACCGAATGTTTACAGCCAGAAGCGCGATATCAACCGGGTATTGGTAATTGCTATTACTTCGGATCGGGGCTTGGCCGGCGCCTTTAATACCAACGTGGCCAAAGCAGTTACGAGTTTAGTAAACGAAAACTATGCGGCTCAGATGGCGGCGGGTAACGTCGAGTTTTTAACTATTGGCAAAAAAGGTTTCGAAACTTTGGGCCGGCGCGGTTACAAGTTAGTAGATACTTACACCAATGTTTTTGGTAACTTATCGTTCGATAGCGTGCGCGCTGCCGCCGAATACGCCATGGATCGTTTTACGTCCGGCTACTACGACCGGGTAGATATTGTTTACAATGAGTTTAAAAACGTCGCCACGCAAATTATTCGCACCGAGCAATTTTTACCTATAGTAGAAAGTGTGCCGGAACAAGCAGCTACGGGTACTGTACTCGATTATATTTTTGAGCCGAATAAAGATGAAATTATTCAGCAACTTATACCAAAATCGTTGAAGATACAGGTATACAAAGCGGTGCTGGAGTCGAATGCCTCGGAGCACGGCGCCCGCATGACCGCCATGGACAAAGCAACCGATAACGCTGGTGAATTATTAAAAGAATTGAAATTAACCTACAACCGTTCGCGTCAAGCGGCTATTACTACCGAGATCCTCGAAATTGTAGGTGGTGCCGAAGCGCTTGCTGCCAGCCGGTAAGTTGATTAAAAATATATGTTTATCTAAAAAGCTCCTCCAACGGGAGCTTTTTTTGTGGGCTTACTTCCGATATTTTATGGGCATCCGCAATTCACGAAAGCAGGAAAAGCAGGTAAATCGTACAGGTAAGCTACTAAAAACAAAAAGTGGATTTCGGTATTATATGTATAGGAGATAAGATGCTTAAAAATTTACTTAGCTTTTACTTGATAAAACGACTAATTATATAAATTCCTCTATATTTGAAAGATATACGCAATAACATGTTTAGTAAATAATTAGAACTTTTTCAAAAGATAAGCAAGTACAATAAAAGCGAAAGTAACAATTAAAAAAATGATGCACAAAAGCTAAAATTATTTAAGGCGTCCGAAGAGTTGAATTTTTTAAAAGTAGTGCTTATTAATAAACTTGCTGCTCTTTAACCTCTATTCAGGAGCGCTTACAGGTTGCTTAGAAATGTTATGAATAAATTACGTATAGGAGTAATAGTATACCCAGGAAACGAACCAACAGAAGGGGGAGGTTATTCTTATTTTAATACTTTACTAAAAGGAATTAATGAATTTACATTTTCTCCGGAAATAGAAATTATTAATATTATTTTTTATCAGGATAATACTCCAAAATTATTTTTAAACAAACCTTGTGTCTTTATTAAAGCAGGCTTAGGAGATAGATTAAAAATCTTTATAAAAAATAAAAAGAAAGTATCTAGTACTAGTTTTACTAAAAGAAACCCTATAATCAACTTTCTTTATAACTTATCAATAAGTAAACGGAATAAAAAAGTCGAGCTTTTATTGAAGCAGCATAACATTGACTTTGTTTATTATCTTAAACAGCAAGATAATATATTAAATTATCCTTTTATTGCCACTGTTTGGGATGTAGCACATAAATCTACCAACGGCTTTCCTGAACATAGTCTGAACAAAAATTATGAGATAAGTGAAAAATATTATTTATACGCCTTAAACAAAGCCTTTCTGATAATGTGCGAATCTGAAGCGGGTGCCGCTGAGTTAAAGAAATATTACTCTTTCTATAATAACAAAATTAAAGTTTTACCCATTTTTGCCAGCAATATCATATACCACCAAGTTGCTTTGGATTTAGAACATGATACATTAAAGAAATATAATTTACAAAAAGAAAAGTATTTTATTTATCCAGCGCAGTTCTGGCCACATAAAAATCATTATAATTTAATTATTGCCTTTTATAAGCTTTTACAAGAAACGAATAAGCAGGATTTAAAATTAGTTTTATGCGGGAGTGATAAGGGGAACTTTACGTATATTATGCAGTTAATCCATTCCTTATCTTTAACAGAGAACATTATCATTCCTGGTTTTGTGCAGGATGATACCTTACTTATTTTTTACCGGAATGCTATTGCTTTAACAATGCCTACCTTTTTAGGCCCTACCAATATTCCTATTATAGAAGCTGCCCATTTAAACTGCCCTGTTTTATGCTCTGACCTGGAAGGCCATAGAGAAATTTTAGCTGAACATGCTTTGTATTTTAATCCTGCCGATTCGGAGGCTATTAAAGCGGCAATGGAACAGGTACTCGACCAAACCAAGCGGGAAAGTATGATTTTATCAGCTAAACAACATATTATTCAATCCTCCTTCAATTTAAATAATAGTTTGCAGGCGCTCGATCAAATATTATTAGATATTATACCGCTTCGAAAGACTTGGGGAATTGATTATTTCTTAAGTATTAGCTTCTTTCTCAATTTCTTAGTCTCTATCTAATTTCGCTGGAAAACTCCAGAAAAAAATTAAGCTTACTCTAATTTGAAAAAATGCTGAGCAATATTTTAAAAGGTACCATAACAGGATTATTGGCCAAAGGGATTTTTTTAATAGGTTCTTTATTGATAATGCCTTTAATGCTCAAACAATTAGGAAGCACCAATTATGGCGTATGGATTACTATTAGCTCGACCGTGAGTTTGATGAGCTTCATGGATTTAGGCATTGGTAGCAATCTAATGAATTATATAGCCAGAGCAGGTAATGATAGAAAAGAGATTATTAAATTCATAAACATGGCTTATGTGGTACAATTTATCTTTATCGGCCTTATCTGCATCCTTTTCACCTCTTTATTTAATTACATTAACTGGAATAAGATTCTTAATATAAAGACAAATAATTCAGACATTCTACAACCTATTTTCTTTACCTTTCTTTTCTTTTTTTTTAGTTTAGTTACCAATACTATTTATTCTATAGAACGCGGTTTACAGAGAAGTGATATTGCTAATACTTGGCAGCTAATTAGTAGTATATGTTATCTCTTAAGTCTTTGGCTTATTTTAATATTAAATCCTACCTTACTTTCAGTAGCCTTAGTGACTTTTGGCGTACCGGTTTTTATAGCACTGATAAATTCAATCTGGTATTTAGGTAATAAAAAACTACTTCATTTAAAGTATAGAGAATTAAACTTATCAGAAACCCAAAGCTTTATTTTAAATAGTACTGGGTTTTTATATTTACAAATAGCAGCTTTAATTGCTTTTCAAACCGATGCGCTGATATTAGCCCATATATTAAGTTTTGAGGAGGTATCTAAATATTATATAACTGCCCGTATCTTCTATATACCTACTCTTGTTCTTAATGTTTACCTGCAAACCTTATGGCCGGCCTATGCTGAAGCTTCATCCAAAAACGATTGGCTTTGGATTAAAAACACTTTCTACAAAACCATGTTAGGCTCCTTAATTTTGGTTTTAGTTTTTGTTGCAATGGTATATTTTTTGAACAAACCATTATTAAGTTTATGGCTTCACAACAGAATAGATATTCCTGAAAGCCTTATTATTGCCTGCGGGGTTTGGGCTATAATAAATAATGGTTTGGATATACATCTGGCTACGCTATTAAATGGTTTAAATATAATAAAAATCCAAGCTATTAGTGCTGGCTTAATGATTATTGCCAATGTTATACTATCTATCTTTCTAACCCATAAAATAGGTGTAGCAGGTGTAGTTTGGGGAACTGCCTTATCAACTTTACTTTTCTCCTCCATCCCTTTATTAATTTATTCCAGAAAACTTTTAAAAGGTAAGTTGCATTTAGTACTGCTTACTATTTAATGCCTGCTCTAAATAGTATTTAACTTATTTAAAAAAGAAGTTATTTTAATCCGCTTCCTAAATTTAAATGGCTTATTAGCATTATATTTTTACCAAGAAAGCTTATATTTACAAAATGCTATCCCTTTAAACGCAACCAAAACAGGTAATTACATGCTCCAAACCATCACCCATCAAGAACAGCTAATAGCGTTAATTATTAATAATAGCTACAATAAACCTGGTGTCAATTTTTTAACCCCTTCCGATTTTTCTCAGCAATTAGCCTTTATTAAACATCCGGCAGGTCATATAATTGAGGCACACACCCACAACTTAGTGAGCCGGGAAGTGTTTTATACGCAGGAAGTATTAATTATTAAGAAAGGAAAATTAAAGGTTGATTTGTACAATGATGACAAAAATTATTTAGAAAGTCATATACTGGAAACGGGTGATGTTATCTTACTAGCAACCGGGGGCCATGGGTTTGAGGTACTCGAAGAACTGGAAATGATTGAAGTGAAGCAAGGGCCATATGTGGGCGATGACAAAATTCGGTTTAAAGGCATTAAGGCTGAAGCTGCAAATTTGGTATAACTAATGTAAATGGATTCGATAATTCCAGTTAATGAGCCTTTGCTCAATGGCAACGAGAAACAATATTTAATTAATTGCATCGAAACTGGTTGGATTTCATCCGAAGGGCCTTATGTTACTCAATTTGAGGAGCGCTTTTCAGCTAAAGTAGACCGCAAATATGGCATAGCTGTTAGTAATGGGTCGGCTGCTTTAGAAACGGCCATACTGGCCCTAGGTATTGGGCAGGGTGATGAAGTAATTATGCCCACTTTTACAATTATTTCTTGTGCGGCTGCCATTATCAGAGCTGGCGCTAAACCAGTTCTGGTTGATTCGGACCCGAATACCTGGAATATGGATGTAAATCAGGTATTTGATAAAATTACAGTTAGAACAAAAGCCATTTTGGTGGTGCATATTTATGGGGTGCCCGTAGATATAGCCCCTATATTAGTTATGGCGGCTAAATACAATCTCAAAATTATTGAAGATGCAGCCGAAATGCACGGGCAAGCCTATAATAATAAACCATGCGGAAGTTTTGGTGATATCAGCATCTTTAGTTTCTATCCTAATAAACTGATTACTACCGGTGAAGGTGGTATGATCCTTACAGATAGTCCGGAATTAGCAGCTAAATGCCGTTCACTCCGTAATCTGTGCTTTATTCCGGGTAAAAGATTTTATCACGAAGAACTTGGTTTTAATTTCCGTATGACCAATCTACAGGCAGCTTTGGGTTTGGCGCAGTTAGAAAGGTTAGATGAATTTGTTCAAATAAAAAGGAACATAGGCTATAAATACCATCAACTCCTGCACCAGGTACAAGGCCTGCAACTACCCCTAACCACAACTTCTTACGCAACTAACATCTATTGGGTATTTGGTATTGTTTTAACCGACGAGGTGTCATTTAATGCCTTGACAGCAATGGAAAAGCTGGCTGCACTTAAAGTACAAACCAGACCATTCTTTTATCCCATGCACTTGCAACCTGTATTTCGGAAAATGTCTCTTTTCCAGGGAGAGCGCTATCCGGTTGCCGAAAGAATAGCAGAACGAGGCTTCTACATACCCTCTGGCATGGCCATTACAGATGCACAAATTAATAAGGTAGCAGAACGGGTTAAAGAAATTCTGCAATGAATACCTTCGATTATTATGCCGCCTATTATGATTTACTTTATAAAGACAAAGATTATGCTGGCGAAGTGGATTACTTATATGCACTAATAAACAAATACTCGCCTAGGGCAACGCATATATTAAATTTAGGATGTGGTACAGGTAAACATGATTTTTTGCTCGCTGAAAAGGGCTTTCATGTAGATGGAGTTGATTTCTCTGAAAAAATGATTGCTAAAGCTAATCAAAACAAATTAGTTTATAAGACTAATAATAATTTTTACCAAGGTGATATCAGAAATATCCGGTTAAACCAAACCTTCGATATAGTAAGCTCTCTTTTTCATGTCATAAATTACCAAATAACAAACCAGGATTTACTAGCTACTTTTGAAACGGCTAAAGCACATTTAAAGCCCAAGGGCTTTTTCGTTTTTGATAGTTGGTATGGCCCTGGCGTTTTAACGGATAAGCCGGAACGGCGAATAAAAGAGATAGAAGATGAGCGAATTTCTGTTTTGAGGTTAGCCGAGCCAGTATTGCATTACAACCAAAACATTGTGGACGTGAATTATACTTTGCTAATAAAGGATAAAAACCAGCAGAGCAGTCACAATGTTCAAGAACAACACCGGATGCGGTATTTATTTTATCCCGAGATAGAGTTGTTGGCTCAGCTAAACGGGTTTAAAGTAGTAAGTTTTGAAAAGTGGCTTTCGCTAGGCACCCCGCCTCATTTGGACTGGTTTGTTATGGTTGTATGCCAGTTAATGTCTACTAACGAACTGCCAATACCGAAACCAACGGCGCCGGCTTTTTGAAACTCTTTTATATTTTCGAGGTTCACGCCCCCGGTAGGCAATAAAGGAATATGCGGCAGCGGGCCTAATATATTTTTTATATAATCTGGAGAAGTGGCCGGAAAAACTTTTATAATATCGCCACCGTTTTTATAGGCCTGCACTATTTCGGTGGCCGTGTAGGCTCCCGGAATAGCAACAACCCCGTAAGTTTTTGCCATTTTAATGGTTTCGATATCCACAATAGGTGAAAGTATAAATTTGGCACCGGCTAAAATAGCGGCTCTGGCGGTTTCCGGATCAAGTACGGTTCCGCGCCAATTATTAGCTTATCGCCGAAGGTCTTCTATAACCGCTAAAGGCTTAGCTGAATTCATGGTAATCTCCAGGATTCTAACGCCGCCATCGTACAGGGCTGCCGCTATTTTTAAAACATCTGCCGGATTAGAACCTCTTATAATGGCTATAATTTTATTTTCTAAAATCTGGTTTACGATTGCCATTTTATGCAAAATAGAGAAAGGTTAATATTGTTGATTTTAATCCAGCATTTCAATTTATATGTTTAATAATGTAGTGGTCTTGTGCCTAAGCCCACTTGTATAAGGAGAAGAATTGTTTCGTTTGGCGTTTGCTAGCCTTCACCCGGAAATTTGCACCCAACGTTTTGCCAGTGGTGAGTTGCAGGAATATGGGTGAGGCAACCAGCACCTGGTCCATTTTATACTGAACCAAATAGCTAATTTTATCTTGTAAGCTTACCACAACTTTAATTTTGTTCTTAGGGTGTACCATAAGGGCTAACTGATTAGCCGAGGTAAATTGACTGAACGCCGCATACCTGGTCAGGAGAAAAATAAACAGCAGTTCAAAGTTTCGCATTGGGTGGCAAGAATCAACTAAATTGCTTAACAAAAATTAACTACGTTCAAATATAAATATAGGACCTATTCCGAAAATCATCTAACCCCTAATTATTGGAAGGTGATTAATTATAATTTAGAAGATTAATTAGGAGGAGCGGTATACCGTGGTAGGTAAAATAAGGTATTATTCAAGCGAATGCACGAATAATTGGGCATAAAAAAAGCCCCAGATTTCTCTAGGGCTTTTGTGCTGGTGGTGATGATTGGAATCGAACCAACGACACAAGGATTTTCAGTCCTTTGCTCTACCAACTGAGCTACATCACCAGCACCTTTTGTTTAAAAAGTATGCAAAAGTAAGTAATCTGGTTTGAGCACGCAACAGATTTGTAAAATAATTTTTTTACAGCACGTATGACATACTTTTGTTATCATTACGTAGGTTTATAATATATCCCCAACTTGTTTAGGCATGATTAGCAATATACTTTTTCTGCTGGTAGCCATTGCCGGCATCGGTCTTTTTATCTGGCAGCTCCGGAAAATACAACGTAATATTAACCTGGGCCGTGATAAAAAAATTGTTGGCAATACCTCTGAACGCCTGAACAAGCTATTGTTGGTAGCTTTTGGACAGCAAAAAATGTTTAAGCGCCCGTGGCCGGCGGTGTTGCACGGCGTTGTGTACATCGGATTTCTGGTGATTAACATCGAAGTGCTGGAAATATTAATCGATGGTATTTTTGGTATACACCGTGCCTTAAGTTTCGTGGGGCCGGTTTACAGCTTGCTGATGGCCGTAAACGAGATATTGGCTTTCCTGGTAATAATTGCCTGTGTTATTTTTTTAGTAAGACGTACTGTTACCAAAGTGCCCCGTTTAACCCGTGGCCCCGAAATGCGCGCCTGGTCTAAGCTCGACGCCAATATTATTTTGATTACCGAAATAGTACTGATGCTGGCTTTGTTTGCCTTTAATATTGCCGATTTACAAATAAGTGCGCAGCAAGGCGAGGAACTGGCCGGCAGCTTCCCTATTAGTGGTTTATTCCAAAACATATTTGGGAATGATGTGGCTACGTTAAGCGTCATCCGGAGTGTGGGCTGGTGGTTCCATATACTAGGTATTCTGGCTTTTATTAATTATTTGCCTAGCTCCAAACACTTCCATATTATCATGGCTTTCCCCAACGTGTATTATTCCCGGTTGGAACCCAAAGGCCAATTTACCACCAACGAGAGCATTACCCACGAAATAAAAGCCATGCTGGATCCCAGCTACCAAGTGCCGCCGCTGCCCGAAAACGCCGAACCGCAGAAATTTGGAGCTAAAGACGTGGAAGACCTGACCTGGAAACAGTTAATGGATGCTTACACCTGTACCGAATGTGGCCGTTGCACCGATGTTTGCCCGGCTAACCTCACGGGTAAACTGCTGTCGCCCCGCAAAATAATAATGGATACCCGCGACCGGATGGAAGAAAAAGGCGAACATCCAGCTATATTCCGGCCCAACCATTATCAAGAGCAAGGCGAAGAACGGATAAAAACCACCGCAGAAAATACCTTGTTGCGCGGCTACGTTACGCCCGAAGAGTTATGGGCCTGCACCACCTGCAATGCCTGCGTAGAAGCCTGCCCGGTTAACATCGACCAGCTTTCTTCTATCATGGATATGCGCCGGTTCCTGGTACTGGAAGAGTCAGCAGCGCCCAATGCACTGAATGCTATGTTTACAAACATCGAAAATAACGGCGCTCCTTGGGCTTTTTCACCATCGGACCGCCTGAATTGGGCCGATAATTTATTTGTGGCCGATAAAGCAGTTAGTGGTTAGTTATTAGGAGGTAAATATTTTAACACTATTTACTTTCTGGATAATTAAAACTAAAAGCTAATAGCTAAAAACTAATAACTCAAAAATGAAAAAACAAATAACGGTACCCACCATGGCCGATTTTATGGCTCGTGGCGAAATGCCCGAAATATTATTTTGGGTGGGTTGCGCCGGGGCTTTCGATGACCGTTATAAAAACGTGACGCGGGCTTTTGTGCGGATATTGGAACACGTAGGCATTAAATACGCCGTGCTGGGTTTAGAAGAAAGTTGCACCGGCGATCCGGCCAAACGAGCTGGCAACGAGTTTTTGTTCCAGATGCAAGCCATGACCAACATACAAGTACTGGATGGCTACGGCATAAAAAAAATAGTAACGGCTTGCCCGCACTGCTTTAATACCATTAAAAACGAATACCCGGATCTAGGAGGAAATTACGAGGTAATACACCACAGTACTTTTTTGCAAGGTTTAATTAACGAGGGCAAAGTACAAATAGCTGGTGGCGGCGAATTTAAAGGCAAGCGCATTACCTTTCACGATTCCTGCTACCTGGGCCGGGCCAACGGTATTTACGAAGCACCCCGCGAGGTGTTGGCGGCCCTGGATGCCGACTTAGTAGAAATGAAACGCAGCCGCGCCAATGGCTTATGTTGCGGAGCAGGCGGCGCCCAAATGTGGAAAGAACCGGAACCCGGCCGGAAAGACATTAATATCGAACGGACTGAAGAAGCATTGGACACTGAACCCGCAATAATTGCCTCGGCCTGTCCGTTTTGTATGACTATGCTCAGCGACGGCGTTAAAAACAAAGATCGCGAAGGAGATGTGAAAGTTTTCGACATTGCCGAACTCATTGCCTCCGCCGAAGGTTTAAATGCTTAGGTTTAATTATTTCGGTTGATTGTAATATCTGTTAACCATAAGAATTTGCCCTATATTAATATAATAAGAATTTTTTCTGAGGCTTTTTAGAAATTAGCAAATAACAATCAGCAAAAAACTATCAACAATAAAATATGTACATTCCGTTTTACCAGTTACCGCCGCACGCCCGCGTTTGGATTTACCAGGCCAGTCGGCTGCTTACCGATGCCGAAGTAGAAGCCTTAAATCCCGTATTGGCGCAATTTGCTACCGACTGGACGAGCCACGGCGGGCGGCTACAAGCCTCGGCCCAAATTTTCTATAACCGGTTTTTAATTA
>Ga0210040_10006331_pt1 | contig 14771 bp, 16 predicted proteins | sample CryGeyCG12114_NA_FD_185462 | JGI IMG/M metagenome (GOLD analysis project Ga0210040, IMG submission 185462) | Groundwater microbial communities from aquifer - Crystal Geyser CG19_WC_8/21/14_NA (SPAdes) (version 2) | ecosystem: Environmental > Aquatic > Deep subsurface > Groundwater | place: USA... | reverse complement strand
ATGTGATGGCTACTAGGAATGTTTTGTATGGACATGAGGTGACCTTTGAAAAAACATATGCCTGCACTTGAGTGATCACGCCTTGTTAGAGCCTCAGACATCACACTATGCATCCGTGAAAGCGTTCTCAACTCTTCTACTATGCTAATGAATAAAGTAATAACAAATGCAGCATGAACACACCTTTTGCTATTAAATTCTTGAGAACTTTGTCGTTGTCCATCCTTCATGAAAAGAATGTACAATCTTTTGTCTACTCGACCAAACGCGTTACAAACAAACGATCGTTCATAGTTCAAGTTGGAAATTAAGATACAAAAATTATTCACCTTGATTGATATACATATGCATATAGTCGACTATTGTTAATGCAATCGGACGTTTTAACAATGAAGGTTGCTGACAATGCATATAAAAATTTCAAACTCAAAAAGCAATAAAAAGGCCTTGATATGTCTGAAAATGCATTTTTCAAAATGATTTGACCCTTTGCAGTTCTACTGTAAGCAAGATCTTCGACATAGCTGCAAAAAAATCCAAATTTTTATAAGCTGTATGCAGCAAACAAAGTTCACATAAACAATGCCCCCATTAAATAGAGTGAAAGCACCAATGCAACTATACTAATGTGTGTGTACTGCGGCTACCATGCTTTACTAACGGGGAAGAAGGCACTGAAGGAATTCCCAAAAGGATACGATTTGGGAATACTTCTTTTATGTATGAAAGAGGATAGGGAACTAGCAACGAGTTCATCGTGATGGCATAATAATTTATTCACTAGGATAGAATAGGATTGTCGAGAGAGTGCAACGATTCTATTGCTAATATAAAAACTATAGGGTGTGACTAGATGAGTAAACTGTGATATATAAATGCATAAATAGAGCAGAAAATCCTTAGTGGGTGAGACTGAAAGACAGAGATTTATAGAGATAGCTCGTGGTGAAAAATGTTGGTTAAAAAAGCCTTTAATTATTGAGCATCTTTTGATGGCAAAAGTATAATGATCCAAAGTACAAAGTGTAATCCTGCGTAGAAAAACTTAGAATGTTTCTCTTTCGCATATAAATCGCAAGGCAGCTTATGTGGTGTAAATTTCTGATTAAATTGCTCAAGGAATTGTGCAAAACAAGCTATGAAACCACCAATTTCCTGAAAGTAAATTTGATTACTACATTCGTAGTTTACTTAAGATTTTGGAGAAATAAATCGCAGTCCTTGCGTTTCCATAAATTTGTCCCTCTGTGCCCTTTCAAGCAAGGAAAAAATTCAGTACCAAATGAGTTTTCTCTGCAACCATAAATATACTCACCCGGTGACACGTTTGTGTGTACATGGGACCAGCCTCGAATCCGAATTAGTTGTTACAACAAAATCAGGGTGGTTTCCTGCAGTTTCCATTGTGAACCAGAACAGTGAACATGTGGTGGGCTGCAATGCTGTAGCTTTATATAATTTTCATCTAGGGTGCCACCAAATGGTAGAAAATAACTAATAATATCTGCTGGTGTGTGGCACACTGTATTCCTTATACTAATATTTTAGGGCTTAAGCCAAAAAGGCAATTTGCGGTAGCCGATGATGTGTTTATTCTCCCATTATATTAACTCTCTTAACAGAGCTCATGAATACCAAATACGTACTCCCAAAGTCACCCCCATCTCATAACTAATAATACTAATATTACTTCACATGCTCGTTATATTTCTTGCTCGCATAAAAACTTGATGATAACGCGTAAGATCATGACTACAAGTTTGCTCAACAAAGATCATATCATACAATATTCAAAATACTTTCAGTTCCTAGACCTATCTTGCTAAATCACTTCAAAGCCTTTATTGCAGTCTGCACAATTTACATTAATATTATGCATGCAGGTGACCGAATTAAAACAATGAATTGAACATGGAGTGTAAATATTTAAGTTTAGACTCATTGCAAATGAAAATATCTAACTAATGCTAATGACAATGACGATGACAATTTTTCACTCGTAGGTTTGGTTCCAGAATCGAAGAGCTAAATGGAAGAAACGAAAGAAGACAACGAACGTATTTCGAACTCCTGGAGCTCTTTTACCATCCCATGGACTCCCTTCATTTGGAGCTGTTTCTGACAGCTTGTGTTCTCCGGCTGGGATGTTTGGCTCTTCAGATGCCCGATGGAGTATGGCCAGTATGAATGCAGCTGCTGGTGAGTAACTTTTTCGAACAACACATATCAAGTTTTAATTGTCGATTGTGTGAATGATAAAGTTTGCATAATTTAATTCCAAGTAAGTTACCTTTCCTGGTCGACTAATAAACTTGCAAAAGTGGTTCAATAACATAAAACATACACAGTTCGTTATGTATTTGACTAACTTGTTTGTTGAGTTATTAGCTGTACTTGGCTGTACTTGTGCTTTCAAATCTTTCAAAACCTAAGTCACTAGGTGAAAATTGAATTGTTAATTGTGAACGGTAATAATAATTGTGATAGTTTCACACCACACGCCGATATTATACCTGGTTTTAGCAATTTACGGAATTTTAAAAGTGTAGATTGGCGTTCACATACTACAATTGGCAAACATGAGTTTTACAATCAAGAGTCAAGTCAGTCAGCTATAGCGTCCTTTTTGCACTAGTGCGCAATCGTCAACATTGCGCATGATCGATTTTCCAAATGATGCCAACTTTTGGTTTTGTCTGCCATATTCGTGTTCTCCTTTGACAAGTTTTTGTCAACAAGTGAAATTGTTTTTGTTTTGGTGCGGTTTCGGTTTCTTGATTGTATATTTTCATTAATTTTACTCACTCGTTTTGTTTTCTCATCGTGGTTTTGTTATATGTTAAATGTTAATTAAAGCGTGTTTATTAACATATTTGGATAATAAATTGGCACTATTCTTGTCAGTCAGTGTGCAAAGGAAGGGTTTCAGTTTGGTAAAGATTGAATGTGGTAGTAAGTAAGTGTAGTAACAATGGGTTATCAATTTTTGTGTGCAGTAGGTTTGGCTGGACAATTAAGTCAGGCAGGTGTGTCCATGGGTGGCTTTGGTCAGCTCCAACATCAATCTTCGGGAATTAACTCAGGACTTCCCATGTCTCACTCCGTGCCGACGTCTGGAGCACCTTCCATGTATCAATCACACTACGGTCTCAATTCTTTAGGTGAGCAAACCATATGTAAGCATTATAATTAGTTTTATTCGATTTCGTATATTAGTAGTAGTTAGTTAGTGGCAGGAACGCATGGTTTCACTGTGCTTTTAGTTTAATTAACCAAATTGACTAACTAATAGAATAATTCCTTCTTGAATTATCAATTAGCCAGACTGTTAGTACAATTTGCGTGAAACATGTAGAGTTAATGATGTTGGGTTTTAACTAATGAATTAACAACTTGGTCACAAACTAGATGGAAATTTTCCCATGAATCTTCATGGTCATGGAGGCAATGCATCTTTCTAATTCCGGTGTTTAGAGTCCCTACATCTGTAACAGATATGATTTCCGATGATTACGTGAGTTTAGTCTTGTAGTAATTATTGGAAGGCAATAATAAGCTTTTGGGTGGACTTTATGCTTTATTTTGCACCTATTGGTTTTTTAAATGAAAAGTTGAATATTGTGGAATTTTAACTGGCCGGAGTAAAGATTTTTATTGGAATTATTTGTATTGTTTAGATCCCGTGCTGTACGACCACACCAGTTCAACTATAAGAGAATCAACTAATCATTGTTGAAAAATGTTGCTACTTTAAGTAGGATGATTCTGAGTTACAAGTAAAAAGAAGTTTTGAAACTAGCCAATAATCCATCTGTTTGTCACTGCTCTTGTGTAATATCTAACCATGTAAATACAGTCTACAATTTAGTTCATTGTTGCATCCGAGATTCTGTTAGGGTGCAACTTAGATTTAGTTTACTGTTAAGGATCTTATTTGTTTTATGATTTAAAATTGATTTTTATCGGTTAAGAGTCTAATAGAATTGTATGAATTGTTCAGCATTTTGTATTCATGGGTAATATCTTACAATCGCTAAATTACTGATTGAACATTTTACAAATTGTCACAGATTTTTCAGCAGATCACGATGCTAACTGTAAACCTGAAATGAATGTCGTTGTCGTTATATAAATAATTTACAATAAATATAGACAGTGCTCTCACAAATAACAAATTATTTTACCAGGCATTAACATAAAACTGGGTAGATTACGATTTTATGTGCATGGGCAGAAAATAATACAAAATATACAGCTATAATTAACAATTAATCATTTTGTTTATTTATCCAAAAGTAGTGCGTTACCAAATGCGCAATGACTGAGCGTCATTCCGTCTTGGCGTTTGCCATCTTTGAGGCAAGTTATTTTTAATTATTAAAATTATTTGAACTTACAGAAACTTGGTCAGAAAAAATAACACCCGTATTTGCACAGGTTGTAGTAGCTGGGATTAGAGATTTCTTATTTTCTGACTTCAGCCTTTCATTGTACACATATCCTAGTGAGTTAGCCCATCCACTACTGTTAGCTGTTATGGCTAACATAAAGGCTGTAATGGGCTCTATAAAACCCATCAAGCTTTGCACTGTATATATCCAGTAGCTGATTGCAAATGGACAGTAAATACAAGCAGCCACTTTAACGAAAGTAGATAGACATTCTGTAGCTGTCGAATAGTGTTGTGCTCGTTGTTTACTTTTCTTGAGACTTTCTACAGATTTCCAAGTTTCCCTTTGAGCCTCAATGCGTTTCTTAATTAGATAATAGCCCAAAGTTGTGATTATTGCGTTTGCTGTTCCCATTATTGCAATCACGAAATTCATTATGGACCCAGCTCCAGTATGCGCAGTTCCATACCTAGAATGGAATAGTTTTCATTTGTATTTGTATTTTGTGTGAATATCAGGAATTCTAATGAAAGGCTGTTGCTGCAATTAAATAGTAATTGTCTTCTTGCCTGCAAAATTGGGCAAAAAACTGGTTCCTGTGAATTAAACTAACTAACGTACTATTTTTTGTATTTTCAAGCCACTGCCAGTGCTCAGTTATACATGCGGAATAAAAGGATATAAACTTCAAATATGTATTACCAGTAGCCTGCACATCCGTACGGTTTCACAAAGTAGAATACAACCACGCTAGACCCCATCAGTCCGATAGCAGTTGCTTGAAATTTCCATTCAAATCTTCCCAAATCAAAAGTTCGATGTCGAACTACTTTGAAATACATGTAGGTAGCGAGACTAGCGTGCATTATCTGCTGATACCTACAGTTTAAAAAAATATGCTAGAAAAATTATATCAATTTAAATGTATGTATGAAGTTCAACTTACCCAAAACAGAACCATAAACTTAAACTAAAAATGACTACACTACCATCATTGGAAAACTTTTGCTGGATGACCAACACCACATGATCAATCAGATGGGAAAAACTCCACATGAAATCAGCAATAGCCAAATAGAAGGGAAATCGAAGAGACAAGTCTTTGTAAGAACTGATCTGTCTCCTTGTCACAAAAAGTGTTGAGGCTATATGAATTATTACAATGAAACAGGACACCATTGACATGCATATCACACCAATTGCTGTATAATGTATTGTATAAAATGCAGCCACATTTCCACCCAAGATGGCAGAATTTCCTGGCTTCACTTCCGAAGTGGAAATTATCCATTTAAAACCACTGCCACTACTATTTGCTTCCATGCTGAACACTGTTAGCCTACTGTGGATCGTTTATGATTCCAGTACACATCAGCCTGAATTTAATTACACACGACAAAACACGATTTGATAAATTATATGCGATTTTTACATAACACACACACAATGAAGTGATGCTTGATAGATAAAGTGAATGGGAATTCCCTGGAGCAAAAAATGGCGAGTTCACCGTCAGTTGCGTCTGTATAATTACGCTACCTATGTGAACACTATAGTTTTGTTAGTTAGCAGCTGTAGCACATCATTACAATAGCAGCTGATGAACTCTTTAAAACTTGGTAGTATAGTGAAACTAGCAAATGAAATTGTGCAAAAAAATCAGGTTCAATTTATAATTTTTCCAACAGATGAGAGAATATGATGTTGTATTGACCTTGACTTTTGGGGTAAGACTGAAACAAGCGGATGACATATCTACATGTGATTCGTGTACTCTGACGGCAATGTTTTAGCAGCTCATAAATAAATACTAAGGAAGATACTTGTCTTGTAGAAAAAAATATATTGAATAAGTATCCTTTTACTAAAAGCTAGTTGATATCTATTAGGATAATTGAAAAATGATAGTAATATTTATTGAGTACTTTGATATTCAGCCAAGTTGCACAGCATTGTTTGTACGAGTGTGGCGGTAAGTCATTGTGACAGCAACATAATGGCAAAATCGATGCATTCACGAATGGCTCTGTCTTGCAAATATTCACACAAAAAACAAGTTTTTTGACACGGTAGTGCAGTCGTCGACATATGTACTGCATTAATATAGTTTGGAAGAAGTGATTTACGTATAAAAACAAATGGTTTTTTTATATATATGAATTACTTGTACAAATTAAGTGTACCGGGAGACCTTATGCTAACCCCGTCGTGCTGAAATATTAAATACACATTTAAAAGTAGAATTTTTAATTTAGGTTAAATACTAAATCCTTAAAACAAAATTTTGCATACAGCAGTACACATCGATCGATCGATTCTTTGTTTACTTAGCTAGTTAGTAAAAATTAACTAACCTAATAATCTTCTAAAACAATCAAAATACATTTATTTACATGCAACTAGAAAACACAACCATGTGAAGTCAGTTACATTTGACTTGTCAAAGTGATCCGTATTTTTTTTTAAATTGGGCATATCAGCAAACCAATGATCTATTCTGTTTCAAAATAGCCAGATGAAGTTTCATTAACAGTATTGGCAGGGGTGTGCATCGGAATTTTGGCAATTCTGTTTGCAGCTTTCAATCTTTGATTGTAAAAATAGCCCAAAGAATTCGCCCAACCACTGCTATTAGCGCAAATAATAACCACAAACACTGTAATCGGCTCTATAACGCCTAAAAAAGTTTGGGTTATGTACGCCCAAAAAAATATTGCAAGTGGACAGTATAGACAAGCCCCAACTTTGACAAATGTTGACAGGCATTCTGTTGCCGTTGAGAAAAGTTTATCCCTATTTGTTTCCCGGACTTTTTGAAACGCATTTTTCTGATTTTCAATTGTTTTTTTAATAAAATAGTAGCCAAATGTGGTAATAATGGCATTTAGTGTCGCATAAATGCCCATCACAAAGGTCAACAGTTTTCCTGCAGTTGTGTGTGAACCGCCGTACCTGTATGATGCGAATAAAAATTAATCAATAGAAAAGTTTTATCCTTGAAAGCCAAAAAAATTTCTAACTTCACAGCAATTCTTACCAGTATCCGGCACTACCAAATGATCCCAGAAAATAAAAAACAAGGGCAGTTGAGACAACAGTTCCAATAACAGTGGCTTGAAGCTTCCATTCATATTTTCCCAAATCCAATGTTTTTAATCGCACGACTTTAAGGTACATGTAGCCTGATAAACACATATGCATTGTTTGTTGATATCTACAGAAGAAATAAATTGTAAATATCAATTTAGTAATTTTTTATCAAATTCTGCATAGAATAAATTTTAGTTCACCCAAAAAATATCCATAAACTGACTCCGAGTAAGTTAACAACTGAATTTTTAGAATATTCTTGATGTATTAGTAAAAATAAATGATCCATTGAATGAGCTGCCCCCCATACGAAATCCACAATGGCCAAGTATAGGGGAAAGCGGAGAGCAAAATCTTGTCTCTGATTAATTTTCCCATATCTTGTTTTCCGAAGCTGTGATGTTATGTGAACAATGACTACCAGACATGATGACATCGACAATACTATAATCCCCACAGCACTGCAATGCATTATGTAAAAAAAAGTTACTTTGTTCCCTAAAATAGCAGAATTTCCAGGCTGTATTTCGGAGACTGACACAAACCAATCGTATTTTGAAGACTTTCCCATTTTCACTTCCACAAAATTAAAACAATCAATGAACCATAGAATACAAAAAATGACCAGCGATGGAAAGTTCTTGTAAACTTCCCTACATTATGCAATCAACTAAACGTTTATTCAAGCCAGCATTAACTCTGGTCATGGCCACTAGGCCGCTTCAATGACCACAAAATATCGTTTTTTCCTATACACACATGCAATGCAAACTCATAGCTAATAATAATAATAATAATAATATAGAGCTACTTAATAAATAGGCAGTTGACAATTCTAAAGGAGTACGCCAAAGGTGGCAGCAAAACAAACAGCCTAAAATGAATGCGTCTACTTTCCTACATCATGCGTCAGCAAGTTGTTGACTCAATAGGAAGCTAAATTCCCTGATAATACTTACAACTACAACCGCAGGAAGTGTTTCAGTTCTATCTTGTACGTTTTTATTCCATTTGTATACATTGAGTAATATAGCTTCCATTCGATAAAGTGTCATTTCCTCTACAATTTGTACACAGTCCATCGATGGAAAGTAGCAGATACAAACGAAGAAATGGATCTGGCCAGGGATTGCACAGAAGAGGAAGAAAAACTAATGTTATTTCTCTCAAGATCGACATTTTTCAAGCTATTTAACATTATTATTGAGACACCTCAACTTCTCATTATAAAAATAACCCCAAGAGTTGGCCCAGCCGCTGCTACAAGCAATGGTGGTAATTAGATACACATTAATTGGTTCAATATAGCCCGCCCAACTTGCAATGGCGTAAATCCAAGACAAAATTGCCAGTGGTGTGTATATGAACACAGCAATGAGGATGTATGTAGTCAAACAGTCCGTAGCGGTTGAATAGGACTTACGTCTTCTTAAATGCCCGACCGATATTGTGTTCAAGATATCTTGTCGTTTTTTAATTTCATTTTTGATGATGTAGTAGGATGATATGATCAGTGTTGCACCCACAGTTCCCACCAATGCAATAAAAAAGCTTAATACTACTCCAGCTGTGGTATCATGATTACCCGCATGCCTTGAAAGACAAAAAAAGATGAAAATTTCATTTGACACCAGACATCTAACTAATCAATTTTGCTTACCAGTATCCGGCACACCCAAATGATCCAAACATATGGAAAGTGACTGCCAGTACAATCATAATTCCCAAACCACTGGCTTGGACTTTCCAATCAAATCTTCCCAGATCTAGAGTTTTTAATCGCACGACTTTCAAGTACATGTATATAGCAAGATTTCCGTGCATAATTTGTTGATAACTGTTGAAAAGTGGGGAAATTTAGTACATTTCAAGACAATGTTGCGAATATGAGAGCAATCTATAACAACATACCCTAGAAAATATAAGACATGAATTCCCAAATAGACTGCTCTAGGATCCTTTGGGTATCTTTGCTCCACGATCAAATAAAAATGATCTCCAAGGTGTACTGTACCCCATATGAAGTCGGCAATAGCTATGTACAGTGGGAATCGAATAGCCACTTCATTTCTGCGAGACTCACGAATTTTGCGGTCAATAAGGCTGTGAGATATGCAAAAAATAACAACCAGACAAGAAATCATTGACACGCTGATGCATGAAATACTGGAGCAGTGTAAGACGTAGAAAAATAAAAACTTTTTTCCTAAAACAGCGGTACACCCCGGTCCGATTTCCGAAGTGGAAATCAACCAACGAAATGTAGAATTGTCAAAATCCATTTGGGGCCATGACTGAAGTATTCAATGTGTTTGGTTCAACTGAGATCTAGAATTTACCGTCAAATGTAAACAAATTTTTGCAAGTGGGAATTCCAGAATCAGCTATTTTACATGCTCACTTTGATATTTATCAGTAGTGGTTAGCGCTTAGCGCTTAAAGTAAAATAGTAAACAGATTTGCCCTGGGAATTTTTGCTTGCATGGTTAGATGAACCACAAACCATTGAATGAACAAATGAACAACAAAAACTTTGGAATATGCGATATTCAGGCGTGCCGATATAATATCAAATTTCGGCAGTTGACATTGTTTTCCTGTGGTTCATGAATATCTTAATTGCCAAAAACTTCTTTTTCAATGTAGCACAAAGCCTACATCCTATCTTATCCTATCCTATATTATGTTTTACATTGCGAAGGCCTGGTACTGGCCAAGAATGAAAGATGCGATAGTTTGACATTCCGTATAAAGTGCCATCTAACGCCCTAAAAATCAACTTAAATTGTCGTTGGCTTGCAATTGCAACTTCAAACTTTACCGTCGACATCTTTGAAGTTTCACCATTGAGTTCAAACGTGGTGAAGAGATGAAAAAAATGTTACGTTATCATTGTATTAAAGATTTTGAATCTAAGGAAACTTTTGTTTATTTCCTAGGCTCCCACTTACCACATTTCGAAAACAAGAATCTTATACAGTATCGTTTCACGTGAATTGTCAACAGCAATATTATACCATGCGTAAATAAATTCTAGTCTCCTATCCATCTAAAATAAATATTCAAACTAAAAATGTCATCCCCTGTAAGTGGAAATTGTAAAAAAAAAACCTATTGCTTCCATCAAACAAATATAACATACAAAATTTTGTGTGCAGACTGAAACACCCGAAACTTTAGACTTGGCTCAAGCATTAAACAATGAAAAATCCGAATCTACTTCACCTGTGAGCCAATCAAGCATTACTGTGGCAGACGGAATGTCACACATTGCCAATAAAACTATTGTCCATAATGTGGAAGATGCAACAGACACGATTCACAAACCAGAGCATGATGACGTGGACGTGAGCACCAAAATTTTACACTGTGAAAATCATAATATGAAAAAGCACACTTCCAAAAATGGGAATGAAAGCGAAGAAAAACTTGGGAATGAAGTGAAATTCCGGGAAGTTATAAGTCGGACTTCATCCTCAGGAATTGAAATCATGAAAGACAGTGAAGGAAATATTCGCCGATTACGTAGACTGGATCACCCAAAATCTGCAGATAGCAGTAATTCCTCATCAGGCGAACTTATAAAATTGACATCGGAAAATCGATTGGGAACTATCACGTCTTTACCACAAGTTTTAGAAGAAACAGAAGATGATGGAGATGCTGTGCAAATTTTTGCACCTACTACAGGAAAATTCAGTTTGGAAAAAATTGGTTCATTCACAATGTCTCCTTGTCCGAAATGTGGGCGTAAGATTTCCCAAGGAGCCATGAAACGACATGAAAAATTTTGTTATGTGGAGACTCGCCCTTAAGTTTTGTATGGATGGTTAAAATGACATTGTTTATTTATCGAGGAATTAGGAATTTCCAAATTTCTAGTTACTAACAATAGATTACAGATTCAATATGGTTTTTTTTTAAATAAAATGGAGATTAATTCAAAGAACTGCTCGTTTTATTCACAATACGTTGCATCTCTAGTGGTCCATCTGATCCAGTTTATGAAAGCACTTACCCGGGTATACACTCCGGGATATTTCTTTATATGAATTAATGAAAAAAGTAGTCAAAATCAAAAAATCAAATGGAGGAAAACAAGTTTGAGCTTACTTCACTGCCGCATTCATATCCAAAAGAGACGACACCGATCTGCAAAAATTTTATATTGTATGTATAGAAACTGATGACCTCTGAATAACAGAGTTAAAATCGATACCTGGCTGTAAACATTGGTGTCATTTTGAAGTTTCGTAAATAATGGACTGCCAGAATCTCCTGGACACGAATCTATTAAAAACAAATGTAAATTTTGCAATACAATGTATTTTTAAGCCTAATTCACATGCAAACAATTGGTGGCACAAAATATTTTACCTCTTCCAGCCCCCGTTGCACAAATCATGTGCCTTGTTATGACTTCATCATCGAAGCGCCCTAAGTTTGAATAAGCATGTTGGCATTTCTCTTTTGGAATCACCTTCACCTTTGACAACAATATTTATTCATTGAATTCAAACATTGCTCATTTTATAGTCATACGAAAAATTAGCATACCACAGTCTGTCTTTCTGAATCTGTAGGTAATCCCCCAAACTGTAGTGCCCCCCAACCGATTAATATGGCCAGCATATTCAGATAGGAATTTTCATCCCGAGTTTTCGGTGGCAAGCAGATTGGAGACACGTTTTGAGAAAATTTCAATGTTTTATTCAGCTTGATTAGCCCTAAATCTTTGTCTTTTGTTAAAAAATTCCATCTGTGTAAAAAATACATTTTGCATGAGATTTTTAAGTCAGCTGTATTGCTAACAAAGATGGCAAAGATTGTACAAAATATTCGCTAAAACGCAAGTGTCTCTACTTTGGGTGAATAATCGTCCGAGAGATGCCGTAAGTATTCTCCTCTATTTCCACGTTGTTAGGCCTAGGCAACTCATTGGATCCAACTACCACAGCAAAAGCTGATGGATCGCCCATGATCCCAGGTATACAATGTGCCGCTGTGAGAATATATCGGTCATTGATAATGCTGCCACCGCAATGAATTACGGACGAATTTTCGTGAATCTAAACGCAAAGTATCTAAAATATATTTGTGCGTTTATGTCAGTTAGAAAAAAATACTTTTTTTAATGTCTCACCATAATAATTGCTGCAGCCCATGGCCACTCATGTTCATTAACTAAAACTCCTCCAGCAACTTTTGTCCGTTTCTCTGATTGTCTTCCGCACTGACAGCTTTGAAATTTAAAACAATGAATTAAATTGGATTCAAAACATGAAATGCTCAAATAATTTTTGTAAGGAATACTTAGAATTGGTATTCATATCTTGCAATGAACTATTGTATTCATTATCGTCTTGTGCAGTTGCAAAAATATGCAAAGAACATATTGCTACAGTGAGGAAAAGTATTTTTATGTAGAGCAACATGGCTAACAAGCTGAGACTATTTGTCAACGAAATTGGAGTAATGACTGACACGAAAGTAGCAATATTTTTCGTGGGATATTTGAGCCATGTCAGTTGCAAATTATACTACTTTTACGACAAGTTGTTGTACCAGGAGCTGAAACATAAAATCTAAAATAACCGGAGGGTAAACAACCGCTAAATAAATGCAATGCAATTTTACCAGAATAATTTTAGCATAAAGTTACGTTTGAAAAGTCGTAAAGACTGTCTGTGCATACAAACTATGAAAGTAAACTATATATAGGGTTCAGTTCTTTGTTCAAATTCTGCCCTGATTTTATAACTTTTGCAGTTGTATGATCCCGTAGTTTAAAAGCAATTTTCGGTAGCCTCTATTCCCAAATTATGTTAGCAAAAATGCATGTCCTACCTCCTGCCTGCAGCTTACATAAAAGTTACATGAAGGGCTGGCTACATAGTACTGCAAGTGCTTGCAAAATGCAGCAGCCTTTTTGACTCTGTTAAATCGATACAACTGCATTGAAAAGTTTTGCTCTCTTTGCAAAAGTTTCATCAGTCAAAATCAGAATTTCTTACGGCTATGTGAAAGAAAATTGTTAAATCGATATTACTCTTCAACTGACTGAAATTTGATTATATTTTGACTTGTCGTTGAAGAAATCCATTAAACACTGAAACTTGTTCACGCTAATAAATGGAGATGGAAGAGTCTGAAGTGCTAGTGCCGGGAATCAATAATATTAAATTACATCCACCAGAGTTGCCAGCTCCAACTCCTAGACGAAGTCCCAAACCTGAGATTCCCATTGAAGAACAACTTTTCTATTCTCATATGACTATTGGAATGCTAGAAAAATTAAGTATGGCCCTTAAACATATAATGAATGTTGCAAATAAGGTATATAAATACGTTGAAAAATTTGAACAGGAAGCGTGAGAATGACACGAGACGTGAAATTGGTAACAGCGGAACCAGTGGACCAAATAAAACTAAACACATGGGAAAGAAAACATGGAGTTAGTTTGCCTGAAGACTTGCAAAAATTCTATCTGTCCACGAATGGGCTAAAATTCACTTGGGCTATGGAATATTCCGGAAATGAAGATACAAATGGCGGAGAAATGAATGTGAATTCTTTAGAAAATTTGACAACACTGATAAACAAGGCTGATAAATCTTACAATGCTGATTCAACTACAGCTAGTAATCTGAAAGGCGCTGTGGGGAAAACAAAAGGCATTCGTATGGCTAGTGGAACCAGTAAGAATAAAAACGCAGGATCTTATGAATTGGAAATGAAACCTGGATCCAAAACTAGAGAGCCGGGTGTCTTGAAGTTATCGTTGAAAGAAATCATAGAAACTTTGGTAAAGTAAAATAAACAACATTCGGATTTGCACAGTTTTAGCCCAACACAGGGCTTATGGAACCGGCACTTTCTGTTGCAATGTCCCTATAACGGGATTTATAGGGACCTTGAATGTATCAATATTAGCTCCACTAAATTATGTACCATCGTTTGTTCGGCTGATAAAAAGCTTTCTTACGCAAACTTTGTAGTTTTGTTTGGTGAAAAGGACTTGTATTTACCAAAATTTAAGTACCATCCTGTGTTGGGCTCAGGCATGTAGTATAGTCTTGGCATTTTCAGCTAGCATGCGATAACATGGGAGAGTCATATGCATTTGTGTGTATTTGACGTACTAGCTGAAAATGCCAAGACCATACCTAGAAGTTTTCATTCAGTGAAAAACAAAAGCTTTATGTGATGTTAAATATGAACGGGAAATTTTATTTTTCAGAAAGCGGGCGATTCAAAAAATGCCGGATCTTCATTCCGTCCATCTTTAG
>Ga0210040_10006330_pt1 | contig 14771 bp, 11 predicted proteins | sample CryGeyCG12114_NA_FD_185462 | JGI IMG/M metagenome (GOLD analysis project Ga0210040, IMG submission 185462) | Groundwater microbial communities from aquifer - Crystal Geyser CG19_WC_8/21/14_NA (SPAdes) (version 2) | ecosystem: Environmental > Aquatic > Deep subsurface > Groundwater | place: USA... | reverse complement strand
TAGCAAAGGTATTTTTCCTTGATTTGGTAATAAATATGGAAAACATTCTTGAAAAAGCTTTTTATGCAGTATAATATTTCGTATTAATTTCGTATTAATAGTATTTTTGATTCATAAACGTAAAATCTGCATGTGAATTGCTATAATAACGCCATTGCAGACACAAGAAGTATAATATGTGAATATGTGAACAACGTACTTAAAGCAATGAATGGCAATAATTCGGAGAAAAAAGTATGTAGTTTGCAAAACTCTTTTTATTGACCACGATACATTCATTCATACATGCGGATGAAGATATGGAATATGGATAATAACGAACGAAAATAGGCCTATAACGACGCTAACAAATATTTGTTACTCGCGTCCCATAGTGAAAATATTCTAAGGAAAATTAAAAGTTATGAACACTAGAAATCAATTAGCATAAATATGATTTGTTAGTGACTTGATACATTTTGATCAATTCACGGTTATCAGTCCGTTTCAGTACCACCAGTGAGAAAATTCTGCTGATCTATACGATTGGCAAATATATATTGTTAGATGTACTAAATTCTCGTGAGTTGAGATCTACATCAGAATTAACATGCTTATTTTTTTCAAAGTTTCTAGTCAAAGTAGTTTTGCCAACTATTGTCGGAATCCTTAGCCCTTCTACCTCACAGTCGGGCACGTCTGATTTAGTGGATGAAGGAACTTCTTCTTGGACGGGAACAAGATTTGCTGTAACGATACTATTACTGTATGAACTATTTAGTTCAACGTTTTCCATAGAGATTTCATTCATTATGATTTCAGGTTCCATAACCGGCACCGATTTTACTGTCTCAATTGTAGGGATTGGGTTTAATTCCATTGGCTCTGCGGGTTCTGGCAAGATTTGGGGAGCTTCAGTTGATACCGAGTCATTCATGCATGGAGGTTGATCTGATGGCTGAAATACGATATCCACACCTTTCTCTGCCATTGCTTGAGCGTATAAAACTATAATAAAACATTTATTCATCAATCAGTTACGAATTTCTTAGATTTCTAATGGTAGCATAGTAACTTTGCTTTCATGTTAGTCCTAAAGTAGGAAATAATTACTCACCAGCATACTGTGGACAAACTTGGTATAATATTCCAGGGGGACAAAATGGATATGGAGTAGAAGGCTTAGGAGGTGGAGTTTCCCCATCAATACAATCATCCCCAAGCCCAGAGGATTTAAGTTTTTGTTTCCGTTTTTTACTACTACTGCTTTTCTTCTTTTTCTTTGGTGGCACTTTTTCTTTCTCTGAAGAGGGAGGAGGAGGAGAGTGCATATCTTCCCCTCCAGAGGATGATGTTCCATCTCCAGGATTTATACCGTCTTTGAATTTCACAGATTTCCCTTTTGAAGAAGAGTTGTCTACCAGACGCTCCCTAGTGAATATAGAAAACACTTTAGTTAATAACTGCTGTTTAAAACAACTAATTTGAACATTCCAGTTACTTACCTAAATCCAGCTACTACCAAAATTCCTTTGTCTGGAGGAGGTAGCAATGACACCTTTTTCAGTGGGGCAATCTCCTTGGGACCTTTGTCCGGAATAGGCTCTACTTTGGCATTTTCTTTAACGGCGTCAGTCGAGGAGGGTGCAGCTTCTTCAGGAACTTCTTCATATTCATCTGCTTCACGCATGTCGTCCATTTCATCTTTTGCACCAGCAGTGGGTTTGACAATCGCAGGATCCTCATCTTTGGTATCTGTATTAGTTTCAGCAGGTTTGGTGGCTTCACCCGGATCAGCAGATGGTTCCTCCGATTGTAGCTCCGAGGGAACTTCGTTTATTGCCTCCTATAATGTATCAATACAACAAGAACACGGGATAAGATTTTATTTTTCGTTTACTTTTAATGATCAAGAATTCCCAGCCGCTTTTCACACTACAGGGTGCCACTGTGCGGACTAAAACACGCATTGCCTAATCATTTTTATTGTTTTTAGGATCCTCAGGATTTTTGAAATCTTAATTCAATTTGTGAAATATCCTGGTGGAAACTAAACGTCATTAAAACGCTTAAATGAAAAAGATGCTCATGATCAAGCCTCTTGTGACTTCTTGAAAAAAAATTAAGAAACATGCAAGTGAAAATAAATGCGTTTTAGTATGCACAAGTGGACTCCAAATGCGATATTTTTTGGCATGAAAAGAGGCCTTCTACAACAATATTCATCAGCAGCTTCTCTCAATATATGATATTTTATTTGTCGATTCATCAAAACAATAATGCTCTCATATTCCAAAAATGTGACATTGTCATTGATAGTATTATAACAAGATGATGTCTCTAAATCTCAATCAGTCTCCAAATATATTCATTCAAAATGAACTGACAAGTTGCAGTAAGTCTAACAAAATCACCAATCACTTTAGAATGCTAGATATAAATCCAGTTTTAAATCTTGACATAAAACCACTTTTAATTACACATACTCCGCTAAAAGCAGTACTACTAACATGTTCATGATATGAATTGAATGTGCTAGTAGATTGACAATGCTTCCAATCTGTACAAAAACCTGGACATGCTTCAAATATTACAAGCTAACAAATATTACCTCCCAAACCAAAATAATTTTGTTCGAGGGCATTCTAATTTTAAATTAAATATACTACGGCAGCAATACTTTTTACATTCATTTCTGACTGACATGCAGAAAATATACAAATTCCAGGAACAGACTATACACAACATTGTGAGCTGATGAGGGAAACAAAACTAGAAGATAATATGTATTCCAAAATAGAGAGCCGATTTTCCTTTGCTTCCCATATGCATTGAAATTGATGCTGCAGCTAGCAGAGAAGATGCAATAACAAATGCAACAAACAATTTTTCCATCAACAGTTTCAAAAGTGCGGAGGACCAAAGGAGACAATGTACCTTCAGAAGTGTCATTTCTTCTTCGGTTATTTCTTCTTGGTCTTCACCCGTGACGTACTCTTTCTTTTTTGCATTCAGCTTCTCCTGCTCCTTTCTTGCCTAAAATACAAAAAAAATCGAGCATTAGTAGAATTCATACTTCTGACTGTCACCATCATCAAGAACTCGATTCTGAATAAAATTATTTTGGTTTTCAAGGTGAAATTATCAGGTTTGGGGTTGTTCCATATCGCAATACTGAATTACAATGGTACATGGTATATCCCAAACAAACAATGACGAAAAACAAGTAATTAATTTTGAGCTTACGATCTCTAATTTCTTCGCTGCTTCTTTAGCAAGTTTTCGCTTTCTTTTCAACTTCCTCACTTTTCGTCTCATTTTGGCCGCTTGAATTTCTTCCTCTTCCTGAGACGCCATCAAATTCATAACAGGCATCGTAAAGGGTAGTATGGGGACTTTGATGGTGACAACACGCTTCACAGGTATTTTCCCGTCCTCCTGAAATGAAAAAAATCAAGTTTAAATCTATCTAAATGATGAGTACGACCTAAAAACACAATACCACATGAATCCCATCATACACTTTCAACTGAAAAATACTAAAAAGCCATAAAATAATACGTTGAAAGCTTACTCTTTCTCCAGATTTAGATTTGTGGCCAGGATACGAAACTTTCGCCATAATCGTGATAGGGGCAATGGGCAGTTCCGCTGGTACAACTTGTAGAACATTTCCAACCTGCAAAATTCACAAAAATTGGTTAGCAACCAATTTCTTCAATTTCTAGGTAATTGGAAACCTATTGTGTTTTTTCCGTTCCGTTCGGAAACCCCAGATACGGAATTAGATACCACAAAACAAACTGCACAAGAAAATTAAAAATACAAACTAACCTGTACAACTTGACTCTGTGGTCTTGGAGGCTTCCCCATATTTGAAACCCCGGCTCCAGGAGGAGGCACCACTCCCATCTTAGCGAAATCAGGAGCAGGAACTCCACTGGGTACAGGCACAGGTCCCCAAGACTGTCCTGGGTATGGTGGGAAATTACTCGCCTGCCCGGGATGATAGCCTGGCGGCAACTGGCCCTGATTATAGTAGTAAGCCCTGTGCGCCTCCCCGCCATCATCCTTTAACTTGATTCCCATCTCCATTTCTAGTCGTTCATCCAAAGACAGCCGCCTAGGGGGAGAACTGTACTCGTCATACACAGTCATTTCGACACTATCATGACGAAAACCTGGTGGAGGTTCATGAATCGGAATATTCACTGGCATCTGAGAATATTCCACATTCGCGGACATGATGGGTTCCCGCATCTCATCAGGATTCATGCTAACTCCGTAGGACCCAGCAGCCGCAGCCAAATCCGAGTCGTTTGTAGTAGAATCAGCCATGTTGAGCTGAACGGGTGGAGATTTTTCATAAGTACGAGAAGCCTCTTCGTCCATGGTGTGATGAGTGTCATGTCCAGAATATCTTCTACTAGGACCACTACCATTTCCGTATTTGGAGTCCACGGGACTAAAATAATCAGGGGAAAGTCGACCCCTTTCATAATCTCGGCAGTCACGTTTATCTCTGGGTCCTCTAGATCGTCTATCATCCCTGTATCGTACATCTCTAAGCTCAATCCCAGGTCTCCGATGAAATACTCTCCTATCATCTCTTTCATCTCGTCTAAACAGTCGAGATGAGTGCGAGGGTGGACCATGGTAGCGATGAGAACGGTCATATCGTCTACTACGGGGACTTAATGACCGAGATCGAGATCTGGAAGATTCTCTTTCAATCGACCTAGAACATGAACGGCCATGTCTGCTACTAGGAGGATGATGACGGTGATGAAATTTGTCGTCGTGATGATGAGAATGGTGATGGAAATCACGATCATTATATCTTCTTCGGACTTCCAGGTCATCCTCTTTCTTTGAAGAACGGTAAGGTGGTGGCTGTTGACTATCAGAAGAACGAAATGACGTTCGGGAATGACTTGGCATTGCGCTAGTCTCCTGATGAGGCGAAAAAACTTCCATTTCAGTATTCCCTCGCTCTTCCCTTGGCGAGTGTGGAACATAAGGAGGAGTTTCTTTAGTTAACTGTGGAGTCAGCGTTTCTTCTGGTTCTCCACTTATCGTTGATAAAACAGATCTACTACATTCACTCTCCCCAGTGGCATAACCCGATGTGCTAAGTTTGGGAGTTTCTACTTTTTCCATACTGGAATCATTGCTCCAATGGCTTCCTTCTTTCTCCACAGAAGGAACCCCGAGAGGAGACAATTTTGCACTTTCTTTACAGGGAGCAGCAGAAATGCTTTGCAGCAAAGCTTCTGCACTCAACTCTTCATTTTTTAGCACGGAATTTAACAGATCATCATCATCAAATGCTAATAAGAGGTCACGAGCTTGTTTTTCAGACGAACACGAAGTGTTAGCACTGCTAGGGTTGGAGGAGCTATCTGATTTGCTGACATCCTTAGACTTTTTGACACAAGTCTCATTCAGCAAAGCTGCGAGCTCTAGGTTATCGTCTTCAGTAGATAAAAGAGTAGACAATTCGGCTTGTTCAGCTTCTACTGCTTCGAATGTAGCGGCTATCACTTGATCCACTGGAACGTTTTCTCCCAACTGTTCAAAAAGCTCTTCTAAGGATGGTCGTTTCCTACCACCACTGTGTTTCCTATCCTTGTCTCTTCTGTGATCACGATCTCGGTTTCTGTCACGATCTCTGTTTGAACGATCACGATCGTGATGCTCATCCCTATGTCTAGACTCTGAACTTTTTCCCCCGCCCGCGTCTCCACCACCCTTTCGAGGTCCTCCTTTGCCATCATCTTTTTTGCCATTATCGCCTTTAGATTTCGCTTTCTTCTTGGTTTTCTTCGTGTCTTCTTCATCTTCAGAAGATGAAGAGGAGGACGAACTTGTTGACGACGAACTGGACGATGAGTTTTCTTCCAAACGAGGTTTCTTCTTCTTCTTGGCTTTTTCCTTCTTTTTGCTCTTGGTCACTTTCTCAGTCTCCTCAGCCTCGTCTTCACTTGAGCTGGAAGAATCTTTTTTCTCTTTCTTTTTGTCCTTCTTTTTCTTACGCTCCTTTAGCTTACGTTTTTTCCCTTTGAGACGAGAAATAGAGGTATCTGCTTCCTCCTCTTCCTCAGATGACGAATCACTATTTTTATCACTATGTTTATTCTTCCGTTTTTTGGCTTTTTTGCTACTGCTCTTGGCATCCTTGTCCTTCGCTTTGTGCTTCTTTACTTTCTTCTTCTTGCTTTTCTTGGCTTTCTTTTTAGGTTTACTTTTCTCCTCATCAGTTCCACTACTACTGTCAGAGTGATGCTCTACAACCTTTTTAGCTTTGTCCTCTTCAACAGGGGCTTCAACGGCAGGCTGCTCATATGATTTTTTGAGTAATGGGGAAGGAATTGAATCCATGGAGTCTTCATGAATATCTTCCGATGGTGGTTTGGGATCCGGTAACTTGGTTTTTATTCGGGCAGAATCATCAGAATCCATTTCAGAGTCTTCAGAAGGTGGAGTTAGTGGTCCCTTTATAACTTTCTCTTTACGAGGCTCTTTTGAAGGAGCACTACCACTGCTCTTCTCAGACGACTTTACTTTCCACTTATCCTCGGAACTAGCTTCCATATCTTCATCATCAGAATACAAATGTGATATGACTATTCCTTTTGAACCTTGGGAAGGACAGAAGACCTTTTCAGAAGCGGCATACCACTTCTGCTGAGCAATTTTAAGAGGATCTTCTTTCTCATCAGATGACGTAGCTCCTTTTTGGTTCATGATCTCATTCATTGAAGCAATTATCTCTTGCTCATTCTCTTCATCAAGCACCTGCTGCCTTGCCTTATAATAACCAGCATATGATAAAGGATTCATACCAAAGAGAACAGCTGGGCGCGTTGTTGTTTTCCTCAGGAATGCAGTAGGAAACTGGCCCCGCTCTCCATTTGTACGTTCAATTGTAGTGCAATCCATCCCTTTGATTGATTTTGCAAGAGGTTTCGTCAGAGGTGTCGGCTGCTCCACTTCAGAGTCTGATGAATTGGGATGAGAAGGATGGCTACAATACAATCCAATAGGAAAAACACATTAGCCCAATGTTCATGTTTGAAATAAATCTTGTACCTTATAACCAAACAATACAGTAATACATAAATATCGCAACTGGGAAGTTTCATAATTTCATAATTGACTTACCCAGCTAATTTGGCCCATAGAAACCGAATGTCAGGAAAGTTGTACTGATGCCTCAAAAAGTCCGTCCAATCCTTGGGCATTCGAAGTTTTCGAACATGACTCGTACCTTCTTCAGTCGGCTCCAGCCGTTTTTTCTCCCCTAACTCTCTGTGTTTTTTCTCAGCCTCTTTTCGTTCCTTTTCTCTCTTCTCCTTATCCTTCAACTCAGCTGCTTCTTTCCTCTCCATCTCCTTTCTTTCTAACTCTAGTTTCTCCAGAGCTAGTTTTCTTTCTCTTTTGATCTTTTCCGCCTTCTCAATTTCTTTCTCCCTTTCCAAATCTTTGTCTTTATTTTTTTCCTTCGACTTGACTCTTGGGGAGCTACTGCGACTTTTACGTCCTTTCGAAGATTTAACCGCCTCAGGGGAATGATCACGTTTATCTTTATGCTTCTTTTTGAAACTTTTGGTATCCTTATCCAGCACCTCCTCATCGGAATATAATGAAGGCTTGACTGTAGGGGGAGAGACACTTCTACTTGAACTACGTTTACTTGAAAATCCCTTTAAATCTATAGACATTAAAGAGTCCAGTTCATGTGACTTGCCATTAGATTTGGATTCTGTGTGATCTTTTTTAGACACAGAATCTGAACGACTTCGATGTTTATCCTTCCTTTGATCTCTGTCTTTGTGCCGTTCTTTTTCCCTCACAGGACTTGGGCTCACTTTCCTTGCTTCCGGTTTCACAAGCATGGAATCCTTAGACCTAGTTTTCTCTACTACTTTTTCCTTTGATACACTTTTTTCTCGCCGTCGGTCCCGAGATTTACTTCTGTCCCTTCGAGGTTTCTTATCCTTTGAACGACTTCTATCCCTTCTTCTTTCCTTGGATCGACTTCTACCTCTACGTCGATCTTTTTCACGATCTCTACTATTGACACGATTTCTTCTATAATCCCTGTCGCGATGCCTCTCTCTTTCTCTGCTTCGACTTCTTGATCGGCGATCCCGCCTTTTACCTGTAGGTGATCTTGATTTAGACCTAGATCTACTGCTAGATGTTTTCTTACGCCTCAGATTTTTCGATGCATTTGAAGATTTTCTAATAAACTGGCTCTGAGGTTCTTCTAGCTTGCTTTCTTGAACGGGGACTGGAGAGGATATCATGACAGTTTCTGTGATTTTAGGAGACAACACAGTTGGATTTACAACTGCAGTAACTGGAGGAGGTTTGGGTAGACTAGTCGTTATAGCGTTCACTTGCTTTAACTTTTCGTTCAATATCGTGTTCATAGCGAGAATTTCTTTTAGCTTCGTTTCTTCTTCCTTTATAGATGCAATAGCTAACGGAGGATTTTTATCTTTGCTTAGTAAGTCTTTGCTAACAACAGTGACTGCTTTTAGTGGAGAGTACTTTTTTGAAGATGTGCTAGATACTGAAGCCAGTTTGGATGCCGAAAAAGCAAGCAATCGTTTTTTAGCTTGAGCACGATCCAAAACTTTAGCTGTAGCTTTCTTGTTAGGAGAGTAGTCACTCAAACTGTTTTTAACGGCACTACTTTCTGATGGAGAACAAATTTCTTCTTCCTCTGCTACTGCTGCTTGTGAAGGCGAATATTTTGAAGAGTCTGGAGGAAGTGGTATTTCGTGGTCGTCGTCTTCAATATCCATAGGGTATGGAATTTCGTCAAGAGAAGGCGGACAGGAAATATGTGGTGGCATCTCACTAGGTGTTGGAATCTTTTCGACATCCATGTCAACAGATTTGCCAGAATCAGAATCCCTTGATGGCGGAGGCAAAATGTGTGAGACATCATTAGAATCTCCATCGCTTTCTGAATCTTCAGGGGATAGAGGCAAAGGAAGCGCGACCTCATCCGAATCCGACATTGTTACTTTTCGGGGATAGTTTTAGTTAAGTTGGGCTAGAAGCGCAAAATGTAATTCGGTTTATCCTTCAATCCAACTATATAGCAGTCTTAAATCAGGAACAAGTTTTCACAAATGGAAAACATTTACAAACATTTGAAAGCAGTAAACAGAAAAGATACTGATAAAAATACAGGCCGAAATCCCACTTGGAGAAATTTAAAACACACAATCTTAATCTTGATTTTACTGAATAAACAAAATTTATGAATAATCAATACTTAAGGGAAAACATGTATTTTAAATTCAATTGAAAAACCCTTGCATAACATGCACTACCAAACCCCACCTAACTACCAAATAAAAAAGACATACCCACAAAACTATCCAAATTCAAAGCGTCATAATCGCAGAGTTAGTTGGGTCTGAATTCTTGAATTCGAACAGTTGGTGTACGTGACGTAACGTCCTGAGTTGTTTGGGATGTGAAGAGATCACTAAAATAAAAAATGTAAACAATTAAATCACGGTCTTAACTTCTAATCAATTATTAAATACAGCTTCGTTAATAGATTCCTGATCCTGATTCAATTCATATAACTAAAAAACAGCGTCGATTTCTACACACAATCGCTGTATAATTATTAATAATAGTATATGGCATAATTAAAAAGAGCCCATTCTCCATTCTTCAAAGAAAAACTCAATGCCAATTTTGTAGTAAGAAAAGATTGTTGTGTGGCTCAAAAATTTACATTGCCATAAAAAATGCACATCAATTTAATTATTTAGGGTATAGAAATAGAACACATAAGAGTTACAAATAATGTTCTTACACATTACGGACCACGACCTAAAAAGTACTTTCAAGAATTGGAAATTGAATTACTGTCCTCAGTCCTCATAGTTAGTTGATTTAAAACAATAATCATTTTTGGCTCACTCTATTATCGTATTAATTATCTTATCTATTTTCGTTCTATTTGTTGTTTGGTCCAGCGTCAGCAATCATCTCAGTATTTAACGGATCTATTAAAGGAAAATTAGCTTTAACTTAACTTAACTGTAACAATAAGTTATTTGAGTCCTTTTATGACATTAAATTGTTCTTGTAATGATTGATCCCCACCCCACTTCTCTACAGATCCGACTAACGCTCCATACAATCATCCCTTCATCTCTACAATACTCGATTCATCATTAATCGTGAAATGTTTACAAATCAATCAATTTAAACCTACCTTAATAATAAGTTTCAGTCAAGGCAAAGGGAGCCACGCGTTCCAGGTCCAGCAATATCCACAACACAACAATCCCACGAAAACAATCTTTCATATCACACAAATTTGAGCACTAGCTGGATAGTTTGTTTAATTCCTTATTTAATCCCCGATGCACAAAACAGTTTAACAATTTGGGACCGGTCACTGTATTTTCAAAAGTTTCAAAAACTCACGACAAATGTCCCCCACTCGTCAAGCTTGATTCTGCTTTCTTTTCAAACCTGAGCATTTTATTTGGTTTGCGCCATCCATCGAGTTGGGAATTTACTAGAGCCAATATACAATACACTTGGTTTTCTCAACTTGACGCCGTTCCCAAAGATTGTAGCAAAAGCAATTTCTAAGTAGGTCAACAAAGTAGGCTTCTAATGTCAGTGATAGATGGCTGGTAGAGCAACATCGGGCCGTGTATATAGTCGTGAGAAGTTTCCACCCAAACTTAAAGTTCCAAAATGCCCCACGGACAAACTTTTTTTAAAATTTAGTTTTAGTAGTTAGTATTGTAAGTTTCGATGAAATGTAAAAATGACCAATTCTTTTAAGTGTAGATAAAATGCAGGTCCTGAAAAGCCTTCTGCGGGATCCATTTTGCAAGCTAAACTTTAGCCAGTCTGAAATTGGAAAAGGGAATGATTTTGATAAACTGGAGATTATGCGAATTTACGCATTTAATTTTAATTTCATATCGCCATTTATTTCTACGAGTTTTGCAAATAATATGCAGCATAAAAGGAAATGGAAACAAATGAGTAATGACAAAAAACATTCTTATCTCTGTTATCATAATCAGCTATACGAATCACGGTCTTTTCAGATTACGTTATGTTTCTGTTTCGTATGTACATATTCAAGTTAGTTAGGTTGATAGTTATTTAAGGCAGTCAGTTGGAAAATTAAGAGCAATTCCAAAAATTTTGTTTTTCAGATATTTCAAATTATACTTTTAGTCAGTAAATAAAATGATTTCGAAAGAGATTAAGAGTTTTTTCAAATGCAGCATTTTGAAATCCGTTGTGACAGTTTGCGTGATCTGTACATTAGTTTCTCAATGTCACATCTCCAGTGCGAACCCGGTGTATGAAGAGCTTTCTAAATCCATAAATAAGACACTTTACGAGTCTTGGGATGGGTATGTAATATGTGATGAAACACACAGAGATCAGCGCTAGAATTCTGGACAACTTTTGATGCAGATTTTTTTTCTGTGTAGAGAATTTTACGACAACCGTGAGCGTCATCCTGCTTACGACACAAAAAAAGGCGACAAGGATGATGACGACGGAAAATTGTCGACGCTACATGTTGCGCTCATCACATTTGGAGTCCTTGTGGTCGCTTTGATCATCATTTCGTGTGTTGCGTATTGTTTGTGCAAATGTGCGCAAGATTTATTGTGCTGTTTGAAAGATGCCCTTTGCTGCTGCTGCAATTAAACATTTTCTAACTTTTTAATAACACTGTGGGATGACAACGTGTTATGTTCTTTTTGTTCTACTATTTGTATCGGGGAGTAAAAAGTCCCATCCGTTCAATTAGATTTCCATGGTTATGTTTTGAAACAGTCGCCTCAATAAAAGTATAGGGAGTATTATGAGTGTGTAAATATGAATTGGATAATCTTTTTGTGTATAACTCCATCCTCATTGTACGTATTTTCTGACTCGCCTCAGTTCTTGACTAAAAGAATATGAGGTGGTTACACAGAAAATACATGTAATTTCATATCGAATGAATTCATACAATTTCCACATATTAATTGTTCCAAGTTATAAAATCCAAGCTGTAGATGAAGCGTGTCAAGGAGTTAGCCGGCAATTCTAGCAGTAGCAATAATAATGGTAATGTTAACAGTAGCACTAATAATACACGTACATCGAATCAAACTGGGACAGGGCCGGAAAGCAGTCGTCATAAAAAATCTCCTTCGACATATACTCCACCCGCACGAGTATTTCCTTCCTCTTCGAAGGCAATTAAAGTGCCAGCACAGCCAGCCACACCTCTAGTGCGAAAAAAATCACTACTCAATGCCAATGATGAGAATAAAACGCAAAGAAAAGGAATGGCGAGCAAATATCATGGTGAGTTTGGCAAAAAAAAACAGTAGAACTTATTTTAGGATCGTGACGTTTGTAACGCAATGTGCAAGTCCATATATAATTAAATATTTCTTTCTTTCTTATGATGACAATTTTCAGGACCGCGAAACAAATCTCCTCTCCCAAAATTTTTCCAAAAGCGTAAAGTGAAAGTTTTCATTCCACACCAAAGAGAGCCAGGTGCAAATCCAGCGGCAGTCAAACCTCGAAAAATACCAAGTGGGACAAAACTGAGTGGAAGAAGTAAATCCAGGTCAAACGAGAAAATGCTATCGGGTTCTAAAATTATTCAGCCAGGAGCAAGTGCTTCAACCAAAGTAGAGGTTGAGGAAATTCCAAGTCTGACAAAACTTGCGAGCATTTGGAAGTATGCGGGACACAAAGCCCAACTAGAGGAAATGAAGAAAAAAAGAGCTAATGCTAATCTCAGTATTGCGAGTGATAATGTCGGTACTAAAAAGTCAAAAGTAGCCAAGCCTTCACCTGTGGAAAAAGTTAATACTCCTTATGTATGTAATCCTCATAGTCTTAATATACTGAAATGATTTGTGTCGTTCTCAAGTAATGCGTTTATTACAAACTTTATATGTATTTTCAATAGTTGCGGCACATATCAAACTTTACAAACCTCCATTCCGATAGAAAAAGCCCATCCCGTACGTATCAAAAGTTTAACACTGAAGAACTGAAAAAGACCATCTCTTCATTAAAAGAACGAAAAAACAAAAACTCCACTTTGGCCATGGAGAAAAAGCTAAAAGAGTCTCAAGCTGCATCAAATCCAAATCCAAGCTCTACTCGTTCTAGAAGTCTCAACATAACCCGTAGTCCAAAACTACCACCTTTGTTTGACAAAGATTTCAGCAAATCAAATGAGGATCCTATTGATTCGAAAACCACATTGAAAACAGAACTCAAAGACAATAAAACCACACCAGGTTTCGCAAAACCTGATGTGGAATCGCCCGAATTTGAAGACAATAACAACAATCTAGAAATACCCATTGTTGAAATAACTACGAAAAAGGAGGAAGAAAAAAATGAGGACAGTCAAATAGGTGAAAAAAGCATGGGAGATTATGCAGACCAGGAATCTGTGAAAGAATTGCCTCCTTTGCTAACTCCGGCCACTAGTCATCAAGAAATGCACAGTGTGATAAATACCAACTCCAATAATGATCAAGAAGTTGCCAAAATATTTTCGGAAAGTTTGCAAATCGATGACCACAAATCAGACGAAGAATCTTCTTCAGTCTCACTTGGCCCCGAAATTGAATTGCTACATGATAATATTAGCAAAATGGCAGAGTCTGTTTCTGAAGAGAATTCATCCTGTTTTTTAGAAAGCTATGCGAGTTCCGTCGGTGAAGAAGTTTTCCCGGCTAATTATGCAGACATTTTAGAAGCGGAGAAAATTAAAGCCAGCAAAGACACTGTAGTGGAAAGTTGTTCGCAGAATTCAACTGTCATTCTTTCAACTAGTGGTAGCAAGATATCGACTGCGGTTTCTTCTGGATCCAGTAGTGGCCGTGTTGTACCTAGTCCAACTAGTAAGGCCGCACTTTGTAGTCGGTGCAAGCTACATTCGAATAAGCAAATTGAGCAAGCTTCTACAATTCGGTCACTACAGAGGCAAAATCGATCATTAGAATGCATTATTGTCCAAAAGGTAACAATGTTTAAGATTAGTAAAAAAAACCATGTGTTGACGTATTTAACGCTGGGAACTATAATTGTTTCACGATAGAGAGAATTGTTAGAACAATTATCGAAACAAATCAGGGATCTCATTAAAGAAAACCAAAAGTTGGTCAAAACAGTGGAGACGGTGAAAAGTCAATTGGAGGAGACGAAAAAAACCCTTATTCAATATAAAATGTTGAATCCTAGCAGGGTATTTAAAATATTCACAGCAATTTTTTCTTTATTCAATGCAATTAATCACAGAACTGCAAAACAACATAATTATGTTTCACATAGCCTACAACACCAGTCCAAACTGTGCAATATATGGACCGAAATGGGAACCAGAATCTTCCAAATCTGAGTGCAATTCATAAATTGAACCCACACAGAAAGGTAGCCGTGTCTCCAGAGCAGCTAAACGAAATGGAGGAGAAACTGAAAAGCTTGGAGACTTCAAAAGATATATTACAGAAGGATTTTGATCAAACCAAATTGGAGCATTCTAAAATGCATAGATTTCTATCCGATCTATTGTACACATTGTGCTCCCGTGGGTACGAAACCATTACGGACCATGAAGGGAAAGAAATAAACTTGTTCAAATGCAAAGGGGATACTCTTCTGGAATTGAGAGGTAGAGACACTCGTCAAAGAACGGTAGTGCGTCGAATGACTCCACAAGAAACACTGATGAAAGCATATATTGGGAA
>Ga0210040_10006328_pt1 | contig 14773 bp, 13 predicted proteins | sample CryGeyCG12114_NA_FD_185462 | JGI IMG/M metagenome (GOLD analysis project Ga0210040, IMG submission 185462) | Groundwater microbial communities from aquifer - Crystal Geyser CG19_WC_8/21/14_NA (SPAdes) (version 2) | ecosystem: Environmental > Aquatic > Deep subsurface > Groundwater | place: USA... | reverse complement strand
CGGTGTGGCCGGCGACCACCTACGGGGCTGCGCTCGCCCGGGCGTTCACGGCCGTCGCGCCGCAGGCGCAGCACCGCATCCGCGGGTGGCGCGGCCGGCTGCTCGCCCTGGGGCTGATCGCGATGCTGCCCCTGGTGGTCTTCTGCGGGCTGGCCGCGATCTTCCTGGTGCCGCAGGTGGTCGGGCAGGGAGCGCTGCTCACCGTCGCGCTCGGCGTCGGCTCGCTGCTGGTGCTCGGCACGCTGATCGGCGTGCTGTACGCGATGTTCCGGCTGCGCGACACGAGCCTCGGCGACGTCGTGGTCGGTGCCGCCGTCGCCACCGGGCTGGTGGGCGTGGCCACCGCGGGCTACCTGGTCTACCTGCAGTTCGCCGACTTCACCCAGCGCTACGGCGCCACCGGTCTGGCGACGGCGGTGCTGCTGGGCCTGTGGCTGCTGCTCGCCAACGCCGCCCTGCTGGTCGGGTACCGGCTGATGCTCAAACGGGCCGCCCGCCGGGACCCCGCCGCCCCTGAACCCCGGCCGGCCGAGGAGACCGACGACCCGGCGGGAGCGGCGGCCGCCCCGGCAGCGGCCACGGCTCGGTAGCCGGGGCGGGGCTCAGAAGTCGAAGCCGCCGTCGAACCCGAACGGGTCGCCGTCGACCCCGAGGTCGATCAGGCCGGAGTCGCCGAGCCCGGTGTCGAACAGCGAGTCCACGAGCACCGAGCCGACGACGGCGGTCGCCACCCCGGCCAGCAGACCACCGACCAGCGCTCCACCGGTCCCGACGCCGGCGCCGCCGAAGACCCGCTCGAGGGTGCCCGGCCGGCGCACCTCGGCCCGGGTCGCCATCCGGGCCAGCGACCGCGGGTCATCGGCGGCGGCGATCCGCTCGCTGGTCGGCACGTCGGCCGCCAGCCCCTCCAGCACCTGCCGGCGCTGGCTGGGGGTCAGCCGGGCGAACGCCTCGGCGTGCACCTCCTCCAGCTGCGCGGGCGTCGACGTGCGCAGCAGGTAGCGGTACCGCTCCACCTCGGTCCGGTCCTCGGCCGGGATCGACCCGCCGGCCGGCCGGGCCGGCACCCGATCGGTGCTCCCGTAGCCGGTGCTCCCGTAGCCGGTGCTCCCGTAGCCGGTGCTCCCGTAGCGGGCTGCGGGCTCCTGGAGGAGCTGACGCACCTTGTCCAGCAGGCTCATCTCGCACGTTCCTCTCACTCGTCGCGCCATGCGGACCAGGCCGGTCCGGTGCGTTCCGGGAACGACGATGCCGAGTGGAGCTCTGCCTGCCCCGAGCGGCCGCTGTGCAGTCCCTGAGCGCCGGGCCGGCGCGGTCTGCGGGCTCGACGGCGCGCTGGTTGACTCCGAGCACGGTCGCGCCGCTGCGGGCGCCCGATCCACGACAGGAGTTCCCCGTGCCCACCTGGTTCATCACCGGCTGCTCCACCGGCCTCGGCCGCGCCCTGGCCGACGCCGTCCTCGCCCACGGCTGGAACGCGGTGGTGACCGCCCGCGATCCGGGCGCCCTGGCCGACCTGGTCGACGCCCACCCGGACACCGCGCTGGCGCTGCCGCTGGACGTCACCGACGCCGGCCAGGTCACCGCGGCGGTCACCGCGGCGCAGGAACGCTTCGGCGCCATCGACGTGCTGGTCAACAACGCCGGGTACGGCTACCGGGCGGCGCTGGAGGAGGGCGAGGAGGCCGACGTCGCGCAGCTGTTCGCCACCAACGTGTTCGGGCCGGTCGCGGTGACCAAGGCGGTGCTGCCCGGCATGCGCGCCCGGCGCAGCGGCACGATCGTCAACGTCTCCTCGATCGGCGCGCAGATCTGCCCACCGGGGTCGGGCTACTACAGCGCCAGCAAGGCCGCGCTGGAGGGGCTGTCCGGTTCGCTGCGCCGGGAGGTCGAGCCGCTGGGCCTGCGGGTGGTCGTGGTCGAGCCCGGCGCCTTCCGCACCGACTTCTCCGGCCGGTCGATCGCGGAGTCCGCGACCCCGATCGCCGACTACGCCGACACCGCCGGGAAGCGCCGCAAGGCCACCGACACGACGCACGGCACCCAGCCCGGCGACCCGGTCAAGGCGGCCGAGGCGATGATCACGGCCGTCACCGCCGACCAGCCCCCGGCGCTGCTGCTGCTGGGCAACGACGCGGTCAACGCCGCCGCCGCGGTGCTGACCGACCGGCAGGCCGAGCTCGAGCGCTGGCGGGAGCTGAGCACCAGCACCGACCTCGACGGCTGAGCGGCGGGCCGGCCCGGGTGGCCGGCTGGAGAACGGGGGTACGACGACGGACGTGCGCGAGGAGGTCCGCTGGGCCGCGACCCACGGTGCGGTGCGGTTGGCGATCCGGGCCCGGATCGGCGACGTCGACGCGCTGGTGCGGCACGACGCGGGGGTCCGTACCGGCACTACGTGCAGCTGCGCACCCCGGCTGCTGACCCGGATGGACGACGGCGGCTACGCCGTGGCCCGCCCGGAGCCCCGCGACCCGGGCATGCCCACCCGCCCCTGCCTGGACTTCGCCGCGGGTTACATCACCCGCGCGGTCGACCAGCTCCCCCGGCAGGGCGACCGGGCTCCCTGGACGACCTCGATGGACTACCGCACCGACGTCGCGCTGCTGCGCGAGGGGGACGTCGCCGACCCCGAGCTGCAGCTGTCCCGGGTCGGCGCACCGGCGGCGGTGTCGGCGTGAGCACCCCCGAGGACGACCGGTTCGTCGACCTGCCCGCCGGCCCGCGGCTCTGCTACCGGGTGGACGGCCCGGCCGACGGCGTCCCGCTGCTGCTGATCGCCGGGCTCGGCATCGACCTGACCTCCTGGCCGAAGCGGATGGTCGAGGGCTTCACCGCCGCCGGCTTCCGGGTCCTCCGGTTCGACAACCGGGACATCGGCCGGTCCGGCCGGATCGACACCCCGCCGCCGGGGCGGGTACGGCAGCTGCTGGCCCGCCCGCGGCCGGACGCCTACGACCTGACCGACATGGCCGCGGACACCGTCGGCCTGCTGGAGCACCTGGGCGTCGACCGGGTGCACCTGGTCGGCATGTCGATGGGCGGGATGATCGCCCAGACGGTGGCCGCCCGGCACCCGGCCCGGGTCGCCAGCCTCACCTCGATCTTCTCCACCACCGGGCACCGGCGCATCCTGGGCATCAACCTGTTCGGGGTCATCCACGGCACGAAGGCGTTCCTGCCGCACCTGATCGCCTCCGGCGACGGGCACGTGGTCAACGTCTCCAGCCTCAACGGCGTGCTGGCCCAGGCCGGGATCAACGCCTACAGCGCGAGCAAGTTCGGCGTCCGCGGCTTCACCGAGGCGCTGCGCAGCGAGCTGCTGATGGCCGGGCACCCGGTGCAGGTGAGCGTGGTGCACCCCGGCGGGGTGCGCACCAACATCGCCACGGCCGCCTTCGCCGAGGCCCGGGGGCGCGGTCTGGCCACCCCCGAGGACGAGGCCCGGCTGCGGGTCTACAACGAGAAGCTGCTGCGGATGCCCCCCGAGCGGGCCGCCCGGATCGTCGTGGACGGCGTCGAGGCGGGCCGGCCCCGCATCCTGGTGGGCAACGACGCCAAGGCCGTGGACCTGCTGGTCCGGCTGCTGCCCAGCCGCTACCCGGCGATCGTCGCGAGGATCGCCGCCAAGCGCGCCGGGGGCTGAACCACGCGGCCGACCACCTGTGAGCAAGCACACCGACCACCGTGGTGGGCAGACCGACCACACTGGTCGGGGCGCCGGTTAACGTCGTCGGGTGAGCTCGACGTTCCGGCAGCAGGCCGACGCGCAGATCCTGGACCGAGCAGCGGCGCTGTTCGCCCGGCACGGGTTCGAGCACACGTCCGTGCAGGCCGTCGCGGACGCCGTCGGGCTCTCCAAGGCCGGCCTGCTGCACCACTTCCCGAGCAAGGACGCGCTGCACGCCTCGGTGCTGGAGCAGTCCACCGGCCTCGGGCAGCAGATCGTCGACCAGGTCGAGCACCTGCCGCTCGGCGCCGACCGGGACCGCCGTGCGGTCGAGGCCCTGGTCGACGTCGCACTGGCCCACCCCGGCATGGTGGCGCTGCTGCTCGCGCCGGTCACCCGGGGCGACCCGGCCGGCGTGGACCCGGTACCCGACGGCGCGGGCGCCGCCGCCGCCGCGCTGCGCGCCTTCGGCATCGACGCCGAGCCCGGCACCCAGGACGCCGATCCGGAGCGGGTGGTCCGCGTCCTCGGCACGCTGGCCGCCCTCGCCGTGCTCACCCTGACCGCCCACCAGCACGACTCGACCACCGCGTGGCGACCGTTCGTGGTCGCCACCTGCTCCGACGCGCTCGGCCACCGCCGTCCCGCACCCAGTTCCCACCAGGTGGAGGCCTGATCCCCCATGGCACTGCTGTTGTCCCGACTCGGGGCGTTCTCCCACCGGCACCGGCTGGCCGTCGTGCTGGTCTGGCTGGCCGTGCTCGTCGCCGGGGTCGTCGGCGCCGGCACCCTGGGCGGTGAGACCACCAGCTCGTTCTCCATCCCCGGCCAGGAGTCCACGGTCGCGCTGGAGAAGATCAACGAGGAGTTTGGTGCCGGCGCCGGCGGCACCACGGCCCAGGTCGTCGTCCAGGCCCCCGACGGCCAGACGCTGACCGGCGCCTCGAACGCCGCGGCACTCGAGGAGCTGGTCGCCACCCTGCAGGGGCTGCCCGGCGTCGTGTCGGCCACCGACCCGCTGGACGCCGCCGTCCCGTCGGTGAACGCCGACCTGACGACGGCGTACAGCACGGTCACCTACGCCGCCGAGCAGGGCGCGGTCCCGCTCACCCAGCAGGACGCGCTGGTGGCCGCGGTCGAGGACGCCGGGGACGGCGGGCTCACCGTCGCGGTCGGCGGCGAGGCGCTGAACACCGCGCCGGCGATCGCCGGGATCGGGGAGGTCGCCGGCGTGGTGGTCGCCCTGCTGGTGCTCAGCCTGACCTACGGCACGCTGGTCATGGCCGGGCTGAACCTGCTGACCGCGATCATCGGCGTCGGCATCGGCGTCCTGGGCATCACCATCGCCACCGGCTTCCTGGAGCTGTCCTCCACCACGTCCGCGCTGGCCGGCATGCTGGGGCTGGCCGTGGGCATCGACTACGCGCTGTTCATCATCAGCCGGCACCGCCAGGAGCTGCGCCGCGGCGCCCCGGTCGGCACCGCGGTCGCCACGGCCACCGGCACCGCCGGCTCGGCGGTGGTCACCGCGGCGCTCACCGTGGTCATCGCGCTGGTCGGGCTGTCCGTCGTCGGCATCCCGTTCCTCACCCAGATGGGCATCGCCGCGGCCGGCACGATCGTCGTCGCCGTGCTGATCGCGCTCACCCTGGTGCCGGCGGTGCTCGGCTTCCTCGGCTCCCGGGCGCTCCCCCGCCGGCTGCGGAACGCACCGCCGGAGACGACCGACACCCCGGCCCGCGGCCGCGGGGTGCTGGCCGGCTGGGTCGCCACGGTCACCCGGCACCGCGTCGTGTCGCTGCTGCTGGCGGTGCTGGTGCTGGGCGTCATCTCCATCCCGTTCTTCTCCATGCGGACCACGCTGGTGCAGAACGCGCCGGAGGGCAGCACCCAGGCCCTCGCCGAGGAGCTGCTGGCCGACGGCTTCGGCGAGGGGTTCAACGGCCCGCTGACCATCCTGTTCGAGGGTTCCGGCGCGGCCGAGGCGGCCGCCTCCGCCAGCGACCCCATCGCCGGCCTGGCCGACGTCGCCACCGTGACCGCGCCGGTGCCCAACGCCGATGACAGCGCGGCGCTGCTGACCGTGCTGCCCCGCTCGGGGCCGACCAGCCAGGCCACCGAGCAGCTGGTGGACGACCTGCGCGACCAGCTGGCCTCCGTCGACGGCGTGGACACCTACGTCACCGGCACCACTGCGGTCAGCGTCGACGTCGCCCGCTCGCTGGACCGGGCCCTGCCGATCTACCTGGTGCTCGTCGTCGGCCTGGCCCTGGTCCTGCTGGTGCTGGTCTTCCGCTCGATCCTGGTGCCGCTGATCGGCGTGCTGGGCTTCCTGCTCACCATCGGCGCCGCGCTGGGCGCGACCGTCGCGGTGTTCCAGTGGGGCTGGCTCGCCGACCTGATCGGGCTGGACACCATCGGGCCGCTGATCAGCCTGACCCCGATCCTGGTGATCGGGATCCTGTTCGGGCTGGCGATGGACTACCAGATCTTCCTGGTCTCCCGGATGCACGAGGCGCACAGCCACGGTGCCCCGGCGCTGGGGGCGGTCCGCACCGGCTTCCGGCAGGCGGCGCCGGTCGTCGTCGCCGCGGCGCTGATCATGTTCTCGGTGTTCGCCGGGTTCGTGTCCGGCGAGGACGCCACCATCAAGTCCATCGCCTTCGCGCTGGCCACCGGCATCGTCTTCGACGCCTTCGTGGTGCGGATGGTGCTGGTGCCCGCCGCGCTCGCGCTGCTCGGCGAGCGCGCGTGGTGGCTGCCCCGCTGGCTGCGCTGGCTGCCCCAGCTGGACGTCGAGGGGTCGGCGCTGGAGCGGACGTCGCCGGTGCACGCCGAACCGGTGGGCGCGACCGAGCGCTGAGACCACCTGCTGGACCGAACGGCCCCGGGGCGCCGCGCCCCGGGGCCGTTCTGCTGCGCACCCACCCGTCCCGGACGGCGCACCCGTCCCGTTCCGGACGTAGCCTGGCCGGGGTGAGCGTCGCCCCCGCACAGACCGTCGTCCTGGACAACCGCTTCGCCCGGGAGCTGCCGGAGCTGGCCGCGCCGTGGCAGGCCGATGCGGCCCCCGATCCGCAGCTGCTGGTGCTGGACGAGCGGCTGGCCACCGAGCTGGGCCTGGACCCCGCGTGGCTGCGCAGCCCCGAGGGCGTGGGCCTGCTGGTCGGCACCGACGTCCCGGCCGACGCGCACCCGGTGGCCCAGGCCTACGCCGGCCACCAGTTCGGCGGGTTCACCCCGCGGCTCGGCGACGGCCGGGCGCTGCTGCTCGGCGAGCTCACCGACCCCGGGGGCCGGCTGCGCGACCTGCACCTCAAGGGCTCCGGCCGCACACCGTTCTCCCGGGGCGGCGACGGCCTGGCCGCGGTCGGCCCGATGCTGCGCGAATTCGTGATCAGCTCGGCGATGCACGCCCTCGGCATCCCGACCACCCGGGCGCTGGCCGTCGTCGCGACCGGGCGCCCGGTGCGCCGGGAGACCGTGCTGCCCGGCGCGGTGCTGGCCCGGGTGGCCAGCAGCCACCTGCGGGTGGGCAGCTTCCAGTACGCGCGCGCCGGCGGGGACGGCGACCTGCTGCGCCGCCTCGCCGACGTGGCGATCGACCGGCACCACCCCGCCGCCGCCGAGGCCGAACGCCCGTATCTGGCGCTGTTCGAGGCCGTGGTCGCCGCCCAGGCCGAGCTGGTGGCCCGGTGGATGCTGGTGGGCTTCGTGCACGGGGTGATGAACACCGACAACATGACCATCTCCGGGGAGACCATCGACTACGGCCCCTGCGCGTTCCTGGACGCCTACGACCCGGCGACGGTCTACAGCTCGATCGACACCGGCGGGCGCTACGCCTACGGCAACCAGCCGGTGGTCGCCCAGTGGAACCTGGCCCGGCTCGCCGAGGCGCTCCTCCCCCTGGTCGCCGAGGACCCCGACGAGGCGATCGCGCTGGTGGTCGGGGTGCTGGAGACCTTCCCGGCGCGCTACCAGGCCGCCTGGTCCGCCGGCCTGGCGGCCAAGCTCGGTCTGCCCACCGGGCTGGACGAGGCGGTGGCCGGGCCGCTGGCCGAGGAGCTGCTCGGGCTGCTGCAGGCCGACCACGTCGACCTGACCTCGTTCTTCCGGCTGCTGGCCGGCGCCGCCCGCGGCGACGTCGAGCCCGCCCGGCTGCTCTTCCTCGACCTCGCCGGCTTCGACGGCTGGCTGGCCCGCTGGCGCGCGCTGGGCCCGGACGCCGACGCGATGGACCGGGTGAACCCGGTCTACATCCCCCGCAACCACCTGGTCGAAGAGGCGTTGACCGCCGGCACCGAGGGAGATCTGGCGCCGCTGACCCGGCTGCTGGACGCGGTGACCCGCCCCTTCGAGGAGCGCCCCGGCCTGGCGCGGTACGCCGAGCCGGCGCCGCAGGACTTCGGCGCCTACCGGACCTTCTGCGGCACCTGAGCCCGTCGGCCGGGCGCTCGCGCCGGCTCAGCCGGCGTGCGCCTCGGCGACGATGTCCAGGGCCGACCGGGACACCCCGCGCCCGTCCGGGCGGGGCCAGTGCACGCTGACCTCGTCGATGCCGGCCTCGGTCAACCGGCCGAGCGTGTCCGCGTACCGCTCCCGGCTCTGGAATGGCCAGTACATCTCCAGCCCGAACTGGGCGCTGCGCCGCAGGGCACCCGGCTCACGGCCCTGCGCGGCCAGCGCCCCGGTCAGCCGGCGGGACTGATCGGCCACGGCGGCGAACCACTCCTCGGGCTCGACCGCGGCGCCGTACGGGCCGTAGGTCACCCAGCCCTGCCCCTGCCGGGCGGCCAGGGCCAGTGCCTTGGGCCCGGTGGCGGCGACGGTGAACGGCAGCCGGGGCTGCTGCACGCAGCCGGGCAGCTGGTGGGCGTCGACCGCGGTGAACCGCTCCCCGTGCACGGTGGTCACCGGCTCGCGCAGCAGCACGTCGAGCAGGTCCAGCCACTCGGCGAACCGATCGGCGCGCTCGGCCCGGGTGCGCGGCGGCTCACCCAGCACCAGCGCGTCCGGGCCCTCGGTGCCGGCACCGACCCCGAGCTCGAGCCGGCCGCCGGTGAGCTGGTCGAGGGTCATCAGCTCCTTGGCGAAGGGCACCGGGTGCCGGAAGTTGGGCGAGGCTACCTGGGTGCCCAGCCGCACCCGGTCGGTGACCATCGCCGCGGCCGCCAGCAGCGGGACGGCGCCGTACCAGGGGCCCTCGGCCAGCAGCGGCCAGGTGAGGTGGTCATAGGTCCACACCGCCCGGACGCCGGCCTGCTCGGCCTCCCGGACCTCGGCCAGGAACACCTGCACCGGGTGCCGGTCGGGCAGCACCAGCGCGGACAGGGTGGGGCGGGGCTCGCGACTGGTCACCGCTGGAGTCTCGCCCACCGGTGCCCGGGCCCGGGCACCGGTGGGCGGACCGGCCAGACCAGCCGCAGCACCCTGGGGGCCTGCGCCGCCAGCCGCACCTCACCCGGCGCCGGCGCCGGCGGGCTCAGCCGCGGTAGTTCACGTGCACGTGGTCGTAGTGGTTCTCGGTGACGCTGCCGCGGTCGGCCATCGGCTGCCAGGAGCCCCCGGGCGAGGAGAGCATCCGCTGCTGCCAGATCACGTACTGCACGCCGAGCGAGTCCCAGTGGTCGCGGTGGTACTGGGCGATGGCGTCGCCGAGCTCGTCGTCGCTGAGCACCATGTAGTCCAGCGCGAGCCCGGAGGGATGGCCGCCGGGGTCGGTCGCGCTGGCCCGGGTGCCGCCGAGGGTGAGGTCGTCGGCACCCGGGACGTGCGAGACCACCTGGTCGGCCGCGGCCTGCACCTGCGGCCGGACGGCGCCCCGGGAGTTGCTGATCCGGGCGACCGCACCGGCTCCCGCAGCCGCGGCGCCCGAGCTCCCTGCGTCGGCGTCCCCGGTGCGGGGCTGGTCCACCGCCTCCGCGTCCGCGGCGGCCGCTGCCGCTGCCGCTGCCGCCGCTGCTTCGGCCGCCACAGCTTCGGCCGCCACAGCTTCGGCCGCCAGGGCTTCGGCCGCTGCGGCTTCGGCCGCCGCGCGGGCGGTCACCTCCGCCTGCTGCTGGGCGAGCACGGCCTGGTCCGCGGCGGCCTGCGCCTGCTGCGCCACCGTCTCCTGCGCCTGCCGGCTGCTCCGGCTCGCCGCCAGCTGCTCCAGCAGCGCGAGGTCGGGGATCCCGCCGGTCGGCGCGGTCTGCGCGGTCTGCGCGGTCATGTCCAGCTGGGCGGCGACGCTGACCGGCTGGTCCTCCGCCGGCGCCCCGGGCACCGCACCGGTGAGCACGGCCACCAGCCCGGCACCCACCGCGGCCGTACCGAGCAGCAGCCCCGGTCGGCGGGGGCCGGCGGGCGGTCGCCGGGAGGTCGGGCGTGGCATCGGGACGGGAGCTCCGGGGGACGAGCGCTGGGCCGGGGTGCAGCCGGGGGCGCGTACGGGTGCGGCGGAGGCCAACTGCGTGCGGTACCGGCCGGAACGCGGACAGTGACCGGCCGACCCGGACCACGTTAGCCGCCGTCAGCGGACCTGGCCACCCGCCGGCTCAGGTGGTGATGTCGGGGTAGGGCATGGTGACGTGCTCCATCGCCTTGCCGTAGGCCCGCTGGTACTCCATCGGCCCGTGGTCGCGCTCGAACATGGCGATGAACAGGGTGAGGGTCAGGAACGGGTGCGCGCCGAGGGTGAACAGCGCCACGTGGTCGTGCTCGCGCAGCGCCCGGCGCTCCTCGTCGGTGAACGACAGCCACGTCGTCCGCTCGGCGGTGGTGCAGTTGAGCAGCGAGTTCGCCAGCTCGGCCTCCCACCACCCGACCAGGCCGGCCGGGTCGACGCGGTACCGCTCGGTGAGCTCGGGGTCGCGGTCGACGGTGAAGAGGAACTTGTCCAGCAGGTACTTGCTCATCGGGGATCCCCCTGCGGGTACCAGGTGAAGTAGGCCTCCATGGTGTGGAACAGGTCCAGGGTGTCCACGTGGTCGGCCTTGGCGCCCGCGCCGGCGGCGCCCATCATCAGCATGAAGTCCATGAACCCGTGGGTGGCGTTGCCCGGGTGGTGCAGCGACTCCAGGGAGACCTCGGCCAGGCACCCGTCGATGTCGCCGTTGGCGATCCACTCCACGGCCTTGCGGTCGAACTCCGGGTCCGGGCCGGTCTCCCCGAACTGGCGCGGCCCGCCGAGCTCCAGGGACAGGTGGCCGGTGCCGATGATCGCCACCCGCTTGTCGCTGTCCCAGGACTCGACCATCTCCCGCAGCGCCCGGCCCAGCTGCACGAACCGCTTGGGCTGGGGCATCGGCGGGGCGAAGATGTTGGTGTAGACCGGCACGATCGGCAGGTCGGCCTCGGGCCGCAGCGTGATGATCGGGCAGGTGATGCTGTGGTCGATCCGCAGCTCGTTGCTGAACGCCAGGTCGAAGTCCCGGTCCAGCCCGTCCCGCAGGATGTGCGCGGCCAGCTCCTCCTCGCCCCGCAGGGTCATCCTCGGCAGCCCGAACTCGCGCTCCTCGTTGTGCCAGTTGGCGTCGAAGAACGGCGCCTTCCCGACCAGGAACTGCGGCATGTTGTCCAGCCACAGCTGGTGGAAGTGGTCGCTGCCCACCATCACCAGCACGTCCGGCGCCGCGGCGGTGAGCGTGGCCCGGAACCGCTCGATCTTGGCCACCCACTCGTCGGCGAACGGCGGCCGGTCGGCGCCGGTCGCGGTGCTCGCCCGGTGGTAGAACGGGTGGTGGGTGGACGCGATGACCGCGACCAGTTCAGCCATGACGGCCTCCGTCGGTGTCGGGCACGTAGGGGTCGGGGTCGACCGAGCGGTTGTTCAGGTCGACGGACAGGAAGACGTCGCCTGCCACCGGGTGCCGCAGCTCCTCGGCCAGCTGCCCGATCAGCCCGGCGGTGCGGGCCAGCAGCGCGAACCCGCGCAGCAGCTCCAGCGGCAGCCCGAGGTCGGCCAGCGCCGCACCGCAGACCCCGGCCCCGTTGAGCGGCAGCGTCTTCCCCAGCACCTCCGGGTGCACCCGGCCGATCGCGGCGAACAGCGACAGGTGCGGGCCGAACCGGCCTTCCTCGGTGGCGATCTGGAACAACCGGGGGGTGCGCGGGTCGCCGTCCTTGTGCACGTGGTGACCCAGCCCGGGCACGAACCGCCGGGCCGCGCGCTGGGCGGTCACCGTCTGCAGGGCCAGGGCGTCCCAGCCGGCGTCGTCGGTGGGCAGCTCGCCGGCCACCCCGGTGAGCACGTCGTGCAGGAACCGGCCGCAGTCCTCGGTCACCCCCAGGAACCGGGAGCCGCCGCCCAGCAGCCCGGCGGCCAGCGCGCCCTGCACCGAGTCGGGCGCGGAGAGGTAGGTCAGCCGGGTGACGATCGCGGTCGGGGTGAACCCGTGGTCGGCCAGCGCAGCCAGCACCGCCTCGAACACCCGGGTCTCCCCCGGGGTGGGACGGCGCTGGGTGGCCAGCCAGAAGGCCAGCTCGCCGAAGCCGACGCTGCCCATCACGTCCCGGGCCAGGTCGTGCCCGAGCAGGGTGATCGCGTCCCGGCTGGACGCCCCCAGCGCGGTCGGGTAGTCCGGCGTCGTCATGCCTGCTCCTCGGGGGTCGCCAGCCAGGCCCGTATCTCCGCGCCGTGCTCGTCCAGGGCCGGGGGTGGCAGCCGGTAGTCCGCCGGGGTCTCGGAGAAGGTGATCGGGTTGCGCACCGACGGGATCGCGGCGGCCCCCTCCCCCACCGTGACCACCGGGTCGAGGCCGATCGACTCGGCGAACGCCACGCCCTGGTCGACGGTGTTGATCGGCCCGCACGGCACCCCGGCGGCGATGATGTCGGTGAACCAGTCCTGCTTGCTGCGGGTGCGCAGCCGGGCGACCAGCAGCGGCCGCAGCTCGTCCCGGTTGGCCGTCCGGTCCTCGTTGCGGGCGAAGCGCGGGTCGTCGGCCAGCTCCGGCACGCCCAGCACCTGGACCAGCTTGCGGAACTGGCCGTTGTTGCCGGCGGTGATGACCAGCTCGCCGTCGGCGCACGGCAGCGGCTCGTAGGGGAACAGGCTGGGGTGGCTGTTGCCCATCCGGAACGGCACGACCTCGCCGGCGACCACCGCGCTGGCGTGGTTGACCAGGCCGGACAGCGCCGAGGACATCAGGTTCACCTCGACGTGCTGGCCGCGGCCGGTCTCGTGCCGCAGGTTCAGCGCGGAGAGGACGCCGATCGTGGCGTGCAGCCCGGCCATCACGTCGAAGACCGAGATCCCGGCCCGGAACGGCTCGCCCGCCGGGTCGCCGGTGAGGCTCATCAGCCCGGAGATGGCCTGCACGATCAGGTCGTAGCCGGGCAGCTCCGCACCACCGGGCTGCGGACCGAAGCCGGTGATCGAGGCGTAGACGACCCGGGGGTTGGTGGCCGAGACCGAGGCGTGGTCCAGGCCGAACCGGGCCAGCCCGCCGGTCTTGAAGTTCTCGATGACCACGTCGGCGCGGCGGGCGAGCTCCTTGGCGGCGGCGAGGTCGGCGGGGTCCTTGAGGTCCAGCGCGACCGACCGCTTGTTCCGGTTGACGCCCAGGTAGTAGGTCGATACGCCGTCCCGGACCGGGGGCTGCCAGCTGCGGGTGTCGTCGCCGGTCGGGCCCTCGACCTTGACCACCTCGGCGCCCAGGTCGGCCAGCAGCATGGTGGCGTACGGGCCGGCGAGGATGCGGGAGAAGTCGGCGACCAGCAGCCCCGCCAGCGGCCCGCTCCGCGGCGGACCGCCCGGAACTGCGGCAGGTCCGGTCATCGGCTCGACACCCCTCGTCGTCCACGGCACGGACGGTCGTCCGGTCACCGGGTCGGAGTCTCGGGCGGCCCGCGAGGGCTGTCAAGCGCACCGACGATCCGCTTGACATGTGGCCGGCGTCACCCGAGGGTGGGGGCGCCCACCCGGCTGACCGTTCTGCGGACGTCTGTCCGCACCGCCCGGGTGGCGTGCCAGGAGGAGCCCATGTCCCACCCCGACACCGACGTCGCAGCGCCCGCAGCCGGCCGGCCCGTGGTGCTGCGCGGCGGCACGGTGCTCACCATGGACGACGCCCGCACCGTGCTCACCGATGCCGACGTGCTGGTCGTGGACGGCCGGATCGCCGCCGTCGGCACCGCGCTGGACGTGCCGGCGGGCACCGCGGAGATCGACGCGATCGGCGGCATCGTCATGCCCGGGATGATCGACACCCACCGGCACATGTGGCAGACGGCGATGCGCGGCTACGGCGCCGACTGGACGCTCACCCAGTACTTCGTCTGGTACTACCTCGAGCACGGCAAGGCCTTCCGCCCGCAGGACGTGCACGCCGGCAACCTGCTGTCGGCCTGGGACGCCCTGGAGGCCGGGGTCACCACCACGGTCGACTGGTCGCACGGGCTGCAGACCGTGGAGCACGCCGAGGCCGCCGCCGATGCGCTGCTCGCCGTCCCCGGCCGGTTCGTGCTGGCCTACGGCAACATCCAGGCCGGCCCCTGGGAGTGGACCGCCGACCGGTGCGTGCAGGCGTTCCTGAAGCGCCGGCAGGACGAGGGCCGGCTGGGGCTGCAGCTGGCCTTCGACGTGACCGGCGACCCGGCGTTCCCGGAGCGGGTGGCGTTCGAGGTGGCCCGGGAGCTCGGCCTCCCGGTCACCACCCACGCCGGCGTGTGGGGGGCCACGAACGACGAGGGCATCCGGTTGATGCACGAGCACGGCTTCATGACCCCGGAGACGGTGTACGTGCACGCGGCCACGCTGACCACCGACTCCTACCACCGGATCGCCGCCACCGGTGGCTCGATCTCGGTGTCCACCGAGTCCGAGCAGAGCGCCGGCCAGGGCTACCCGCCCACCTGGCAGGTGCGCCGGCACGACATCCCGGTGTCGCTGTCGATGGACACCAGCGTGTGGTGGAGCGGCGACCTGTTCTCCGCGATGCGGACGACGCTGGGCGCCGACCGCTCGCGGGAGCACCTGGAGGCGCACGCCCGGGGCGAGACGGTGACCCACGTGCAGCTGCGCGCCGAGCAGGTCGTCGACTGGGCCACCCGCGGCGGCGCCCGGGCGCTGGGCCGGGACGACCTGGGCAGCCTGGAGCCGGGCAAGCGGGCCGACGT
>Ga0210040_10006327_pt1 | contig 14778 bp, 11 predicted proteins | sample CryGeyCG12114_NA_FD_185462 | JGI IMG/M metagenome (GOLD analysis project Ga0210040, IMG submission 185462) | Groundwater microbial communities from aquifer - Crystal Geyser CG19_WC_8/21/14_NA (SPAdes) (version 2) | ecosystem: Environmental > Aquatic > Deep subsurface > Groundwater | place: USA... | reverse complement strand
AGGCCGACCAGACGCCGAGCCGCTACCACGTGCTGGTCGACGCGCGCAGCGGCGCGGTGCGCTCGGCGTACGACGAGGTCGAGACGGGCAGCGGCAGGTCGCTCTACGACGGCACGTTGGCGTTCTCGACGAGCAGGAGCGCCACCTCGGGGCTGTACGAGATGAAGGACCCGACCCGCGGCGGCAACAGCACGACGGACCTCAAGGGTGCGACGAGCGGCACGGGCACGCTGTTCACCGACGCGGACGACGTGTGGGGCAACAGCGCGACGAGCGACCGGGCGACCGCCGGCGTGGACGCCAGCTACGGCGCGCAGACGACGTTCGACTTCTACAAGAACGTGCTCGGCCGGGCCGGCATCTACGGCAACGGCGCGGGCGTGCGCTCGCGGGTGCACTACGGCAACGCGTACAACAACGCGTTCTGGGACGGCACGCAGATGACGTACGGCGACGGCCCGTCCAACGCCCGGCCGCTGGTGTCGCTCGACATCGCCGGCCACGAGATGAGCCACGGCGTCACCGAGAACACCGCCGGTCTGACCTACTCGGGGGAGTCCGGCGGGCTGAACGAGGCGACCAGCGACATCTTCGGCACCTCGGTGGAGTTCTACGCGGCCAACGCGAGCGACCCGGGCGACTACCTGATCGGGGAGAAGCTCGGGACGCCGTTCCGCTACATGGACAAGCCGAGCCGCGACGGCGCCTCGCCGGACTGCTGGAGCTCCACGGTCGGCAACCTCGACGTGCACTACTCCTCCGGCCCGGCCAACCACGTCTTCTACCTGATGGCCGAGGGCAGCGGCGCCAAGACGATCAACGGCGTCGCGTACAACAGCCCGACCTGCAACGGCTCGACCGTGACCGGCATCGGGCGCGACGCGGCCGCCAAGATCTGGTACCGCGCGCTGTCGGCGTACATGACCTCCTCCACGAGCTACGCCGGCGCGCGCACCGCGGCGGTCAAGGCGGCGACCGACCTGTACGGCGCCACCAGCGCGCAGTGCGCGGGTGTCGCGGCGGCCTTCTCGGCCATCAGCGTCGCCGGGACGACCTGCACGACCACCACGCCGACGCCCACGCCGACGACCGGCAACCGCGTCGCCAACCCGGGCTTCGAGAGCGGCGCGACGTCCTGGACGCAGTCCTCCGGCGTCATCAGCAGCGACAGCACGCGGGCGCACGCCGGCTCGTGGGAGGCGTGGTTCGACGGCTACGGCAGCGCCCACACCGACACGCTGTCCCAGTCGGTGACGCTCCCGGCCGGCAGCACCGCGGCGCTGTCGTTCTGGCTGCGCGTCGACAGCAGCGAGACCGGCACGACGGCGTACGACACCTTCAAGGTGCAGGTCGTCAGCGGCACGACGACGACGACGCTGGCGACGTACTCGAACGTCAACAAGGGCGCGTACGCCCAGCGCACGCTGAACCTGGCGAGCTACCTGGGCAAGACGGTGACCCTGAAGTTCGTCGGGGTCGAGGACTCCTCGGTGGCGACGAGCTTCCTGCTCGACGACGTGGCGGTCACGACCGGCTGAGGCGCCGGGCGCTCGGCGGCTACCTCTGCGCGGCGGTGCGGGGGCGGGACGGGCCGACTAGCCCGGGCGGCCTGCTCGCGAGGTCGCGGCCCCTGGACCGTCGGCGCCGGGCGAGGGGCAGCCCGGCGAGGCAGACCAGGCACGTGAGGACGGTGAGGTAACCGGTGTTGATGGTGTTGCCCCGCGCCAGCACCGGCGCGAAGGCGGCCAGGGCGACCACGAGCACCAGGCGGCCGGCGTTCGCGCTCGCCAGCCAGCTGGGGTACCGGCGGAACAGCAGGCCGAGCAGCAGGCAGCCCACGAGCACCCCGGGCAGGGCGAGGTCGTACAGCAGGACGCCGAGGACGGACGGGACGGGGCAGACCACCTCGGTGCAGCCGCCGCCGAAGATCGAGGTCAGCAGCTCGTTGCTCCACAGCGGTGCCGGCGCGAGGCCGGCCGGGAACGGTGCCAGCAGGGCGTCCCCGACGGTGCCGCGTCCCAGGCCGTACGGGATCCCGTTCCCGAGACGGGGCGCCAAGTAGGACACGTAGCTGAACATCTCGGTGTCGTACGACGTGAAGACCGGCCGCAGCGTCCCGATCAGCCCCTCCCGCTGCACGTACTCGACGACTGCTCCCAGCAGATCGGTACGGCCCTGGCGGGAGCCCGTGGTCCGCACGAAGGGGACGACCGCGAGCAGCGCGAACGCCACGAAGGCTGCGACCGCCAGCCGTGGGCGGACCACGCGGCCGTAGGACGGTGCCGTGGTGGCCACGATGCTCGCCACCAGGCAGGGCAGGAGGAAGCGGCGCCCGCCTTGGCCGAGCGCGGGCAGCACCGCGAGGACGACGACGGACCAGAAGGCGATGCGCTCCGTCGCCCGCAGCCGGCGCTGCCGCTCGATGAGGATCCGGACCGTCGCGACGAGCAGGGCGCTCGCCACCGGGAAGGCGGCGACGACCACCGGCAGGCCGGCCAGGGCTGCGCCTGTGCTCGCGCTGCGCCCGGCGAACACCTGGGTGAGGAAGCCGATGCTCCCGCCCTTGACGATGTTGGCGACCAGCCAGGCCAGGACGAGTCCGGTTCCGACCAGACCGGCGCGGTACATCGAGTAGCCCGGGGCCGGTGCCGCGGTCCTGCTCGGGGCTGTCCTGGCCCTGCTCGGGAAGAAGTAGCCCGCCGAGAGCGCGAGGATCCCCGCGAAGCCGACGAAGGCGGCCTGGTCGAAGCCGGTGACGACGTCGAGCCCGTAGAACTCGAAGTCGCGGTCGTGGAGCATGAACAGCGGGCGCACCGCGTAGATGGAGATCAGGACGAGCAGCGTGATGCTGAACGGGGAGAGCACGTCGCCCCGACGGCCACGGGTGCCGACGGCCCAGGCGAGCAGGCCGCAGACCAGCGACAGCACCGGCCACAGGGCAGAGGGCCCGTCCTGCTCGGAGGCGGCGGCAGCGGTGACCGGACCATCGCGGACCAGCAGGTAGCAGACGATCGCGACGAGCACCGCAGCCCCGCCGAGGCACCAGTCCCGTGCGGGGAGCGCCGGTCTGCGCGCGGCCGCCGGCGGTCCTTCCTGCACCGTGGGCCGCACGTCAGAGTCGTGCGTCACGGGAGAAGTGGTCGCGGAACCAGTCGTAGGTGGCGCGCACGCCGTCCTCGAGCCCGATCTCGGGCTCCCAGCCGAGGTCCCTGAGCCGGGTGACGTCCAGCAGCTTGCGTGGCGTGCCGTCGGGCTTGCCGGTGTCCCAGAAGAGCTCGCCGTCGTAGCCGACGACGCGCTGCACCAGCTCGGCGAGCTCGCGGATGCTGACGTCCTCGCCGACGCCCACGTTGATGGTGTCGGGGGAGTCGTAGTGCTCGAGCAGGAACAGCGACGCGCGGGCCAGGTCGTCGACGTGCAGGAACTCGCGGCGCGGGGTGCCGGTCCCCCAGAGCGTGACAGCCGCGTCGCCGCGCTGCTTCGCCTCGTGCATCTTGCGGATCATCGCCGGCATGACGTGCGAGCCCTGCAGGTCGAAGTTGTCACCCGGCCCGTAGAGGTTGGTCGGCATGGCGCTGATGAAGGAGGCGCCGTGCTGGCGGCGCAGCGCCTGCACCTGCAGGATGCCGGCGATCTTGGCGATGGCGTACGCGTCGTTGGTGGGCTCGAGCGCGCCGGTGAGCAGGCTGTCCTCGCGGATCGGCTGCTCGGCGAGCTTGGGGTAGATGCAGGACGAGCCGAGGAACAGCAGCCGCTCCACTCCCGTGCGCGCGGCCGCGTCCATGACGTTGACCTGGATGCGCAGGTTGTCCGACAGGAAGTCGGCCGGGTACGTCGCGTTGGCGAGGATGCCGCCGACCTTGGCCGCGGCGAGCACGACGTGCGTCGGCCGGACCTCGTCGAAGAAGGCGTCCACGGCGGCGCGTTCGCGCAGGTCGAGCTCGGACGACTGGCGGCCGAGGCGCTCGACGTCCCGCGACCCCAGCGCCCGCCACACCGCGCTCCCGACGAGCCCGCCGTGACCGGCGACGTAGACCTTGGCCGGGGCGCCGTCACGCGCGTGCCGCAGGTCCCTCACGGTCATGTCTGCCTCCCGCCGCGCGTCGTCGCCACGACAGTACTAGCGCGCTGTGCACTTGCCGGTACTCTCCGCTACGAGGGGGAGAGGTGACATGTCCAAGACCGCGCTCATCACCGGCATCACCGGGCAGGACGGCAGCTACCTCGCCGAGCTGCTCCTGGCCAAGGGCTACGAGGTGCACGGCCTGGTGCGGCGGGCCTCGACGTTCAACACCGACCGCATCGACACCATCTACCAGGACCCGCACGACGAGCAGCGGCGGCTGTTCCTGCACCACGGGGACCTGACCGACGGCACCGGACTGGTCAACCTCGTGCGCGAGGTGCAGCCCGACGAGGTGTACCACCTGGCGGCGCAGTCGCACGTCAAGGTGAGCTTCGAGATGCCCGAGTACACGGGCGACACGACCGGGCTGGGGACGATCCGCCTGCTCGAGGCGATCCGGCTCGCCAAGCCCGAGACCCGCTTCTACCAGGCGTCGTCCAGCGAGCTGTTCGGCTCAACGCCGCCACCTCAGAACGAGCAGACGCCCTTCCACCCGCGGTCGCCCTACTCCGTGGCGAAGCTGTACGGGTACTGGGCCGTCGTCAACTACCGCGAGGCCTACGGCCTGCACGCCACCAACGGCATCCTGTTCAACCACGAGTCGCCGCGGCGGGGCGAGACGTTCGTGACCCGCAAGATCACGCGAGCCGTCGCCCGGATCAAGCTGGGGCTCCAGGACGCGCTGTGGCTCGGCAACCTCGACGCCGTGCGCGACTGGGGCTTCGCCGCCGAGTACGTGGAAGGCATGTGGCGCATGACGCAGACGGGCGAGGGCGACGACTACGTGCTGGCCACCGGGTACGCGATGACCGTGCGCGACTTCTGCGCCCAGGCGTTCCGCCGCGCCGACCTGGAGTGGGAGCGTTACGTGAAGCACGACGAGCGCTACGAGCGCCCCAGCGAGGTCGACGCGCTGATCGGCGACGCCTCGAAGGCGCAGCGGCAGCTGGGCTGGAAGGCGCAGACGTACGGCCCGGCGCTGGTCGACCTGATGGTGGACGCGGACCTGCGGGCTGTCGAGGACGAGCTCGCCGGCAAGAAGATCCGCATCGACCGTTGAGCGGCCGGTCGGCCGGTCGGCGGGGGAGCAGGCGCACCGTGCGATGACGCGGGCCGGGCAGCGGATGTACGGCCAGATCGCGTGGGTCTCGGCCGGTCGTCTGGTCGCCGCCGTCCTGCAGGCTGTCGGCCTGGTCCTCGTCGCCCGCTGGGCGGGGCCGGACCGGTTCGGGGCGCTCTCGGTGGTCCTCGGCATCGCGACGGTGGCACAGACCACGGCCGACCTGGGCCTGTCCACGCACGTCGTGCGCGAGCGGGCCGCCTCCCCGCACAGCGGGGCCGTGCGACGAGCTCTGGTGCTCAACGACCGGGTCTCGCTCGTGCTGGGTGCCACAGCGGCTCTCGCGCTGCTGGGGGTGGGCGCAGGTCTCGACCGCACCTACTTGGCCCTGCTGCCGCTCGCCGTGTGGCTGGCCGCGGAGCGCAACGCGGATGCCTGGCTGGGCGTGGCGATCGCCGACGGTGACGCCAGGCTGAACGTCGCGTCGCTGCTCGGTCGTCGTCTGCTGCTGCTGCTGGGCGTGCTGGCCCTGACCGCCGCCGGCGTCGACCCGCTCCTCGCCTATGCCGGCACGGCGGCGGTCGCAGCCCTCACAGCGTCCTTCTCCGCGCGTCGGGCGATGCTCCCGCGGCTGCCTGCTGCCGCTGCCGTGCCGCTGCGCTCGGTCCTGCGCGAGACCTGGCCGTACTGGCTCAACTCGCTGGCGACGCAGGCGCGCAACCTCGACGTCCTGGTCGTCGCGGCTCTCGCGGGGGCGGCCCAGACCGGCTACTACTCCCTCGCCAGCCGCGTCACGAGCCCGCTCCGCATCCTGCCGACCAGCATGGCTACGGTCCTCGTCCCGGCCGCTTCGGGTGCGTCAGCGGACGAGCTGCGCCCGCTGGTGAGCGTCGTCCGGCGCATGGTGCTGTGCATGACGGCGCTGTACGTCGCTCTTGCGCTGCTCGTGCCCGTCGGCCTGCCGCTGCTGCTCGGCCCGGCGTACGCGAACGCAGTCGGGCCGGCGCAGGTCGTGGTCCTCGGGCTCCCCTTCGCCGCGAGCGCCTCCCTGCTCGGTGCCCTCCTTCAGGCGCGCGGCGCCAAGACGTTCGTCGCCCAGGTCGCGCTGGGCACGACGCTGTCCTGCCTCGCCTGCGTGGCCTGGGGAGCAGCCGAGGCAGGAGCGCTCGGCGCCGCCGCCGGGCTGGCCAGCTCGTTCCTGCTCCAGTCCGGCGTGCTGGTCGTGCGGCTGGTGCGCGTGATGCACCACGACCGTGCCGACGACCCGGTCGTGTCCGCGTGAGCGCTCCTGGAGTCCTGAGCAGCCTCCCGCCCCGCCGACCGCCCGTGCTCTACAGCCTGGCGGCGCAGGTCGACAACCTCGGCGACATCGCGATCCGCAACGCCCTGCTCGACTGGTTCGCCTCGGCGCCTGTCCAGCTGCACCTCTACGTGGCGGGCGTGCCCGCCTCCTACCTCGACGCCTTCGACCTCCCGCCCGGTGCCCGGCTCCACCGGGGGGCGCTGGGGTTCCAGACGCGGCTGCTCGGCTCTGCCCTGCGCGGCGGGGCCGTCCTCGTCTTCGCCCCCGGGCCCCTGCACGTGGGCCGTCGCCGGCGCGACGCCCTCAAGTCGCTGGTCAACCTGGTGAACGCGCTCGCCGTGAGAGCGCGCGGCGGAGCGGTGGTGGCCTACGGCCGGAGCCTGCGGGGGGAGGGCGCCCTGGCCCTGGGCCTGGAGCGTGCCCTCGTCGGCGTCGCGGACGCCTTCGTCGTGCGCGACACCTCGTCAGGACCTGTGCTGGGCCGGCAGCTGCGGGTGGAGCCCGACCTGGCGTTCCACCGGTCCGCACCTCGAACGGAGCCGTCGGGCCGAGGCACCCTGGTCCTGTCCTTCCGCGGCGACCGCGCTCCGGACGAGGAGGGCCTGCGCGCGCTCGTGGGTGCGGCGCGCGAGCTCGGGCTCCGGCCCTGCCTGGTCACCCAGGTCCAGAGAGACGACGCGCAGCACCTGCGGCTGGCCGGGCTGCTCGGCGTGGAGGTCCAGGCCTGGGGCGACCGAACGCACCGGCAGCAGCTGCACGCGGTCCTCGAGCTGTACGCGGGGGCGTCGATCGTGGTCAGCGACCGGCTGCACGCCCTCGTCTTCGGGCTGCGCAGCGGGGCAGTGCCCCTGGCCCTGCCCACGCCCGGCTCGGACAAGCTCACGTCCACGCTGGGGCACCTCGTCGAGCTGCACACCTTCGACCTGCAGGCGCCGGACGCGGCCCGCCAGGTGCTCGTCGAGGCCCTCGAGCGCAGCGCGGCCGTCGCTGAGCAGGTGGACGCGGCGCGCGTGCGGCTCGACGGCCTGCGCGCGGACCTGCTCGCCGTGCTCGCGCGGTCGTCCAGCCGAGGCGGGAGCGACGGAAGGACATCCGACCGCTAGGGTGACCGTCCGACTACGGGGGGCTACCGCCCCGGTGAGGCCGGCTGCAGGACCCGGCCACGTCCGGCAGCTGCCGCCCCGGTGCAGGACGAGCACGGTGGACAGCACGGGAGGTCGAGGTGGGCACGGGACAGCCGCCCCAGCGCCTGCGGGTGCTCTGGATCGCCGACCTGGCCCCTCCGTACCGGGTCGCGCTGTGGCGCGAGCTGGCACGGCACTGCGATCTGCACGTGCGCGTCTTCGCGGACAACTCGCCGGGGCGCAGCTGGGAGTTCCCCGAGCAGGTGCCGGACGTGGACACGGCGCTGTGGCGTACGAGCCGCCTCGTCTGGCGGGAGTACCACCTCTACTTCGCGCGGCCGCAGGTCCTCCGCCCGGACCTGGCGGCCTGCGACGTCGTGGTCCTCGGCAACTGGGACTCCCCGGCCTTCTGGCTGGCCCTCGTCCTGGCCAGGCTGCGCCACCTGCCGGTCGTCATGGTGTCGGGGGCGACGCAGGACAGCCAGCGCTTCCGGGGCGGCCCGGTGGCCCTGGTGCGCAACCGCCTGCTGCGCGCGTGCGACGTGGTCCTGACCTACGGCAGGGGCGCGACGGCAGCCGCCGAGGCCGCGGGCGTGGAGCGGCCCCGGATCGTCGAGGGCTTCAACGGGGTCGACGGGAGCGGTCTTCGTGCCGCGGCCCTGCAGCACCGGGAGGCGAGCCTCCCGCGACCTGGCCACCGCTTCCTCTACGTCGGCCAGCTCCTCGAGCGCAAGAACGTCACGACACTGCTGCACGCCTTCGCGCTGGTCGCCGGACCCGGCGACGAGCTCGTGATCTGCGGGGACGGGCCCTTGCGTGCCCCGCTCGAGCGGGAGGCGGCCGAGCTGCGAGCGGAGGTGCGCTTCCTCGGTCACGTCGCGGGCTCCGGGCTGGCGCAGGTCTACGCCGAGGCCCAGACGCTGGTGCTCCCGTCGACGAACGAGGTCTGGGGCCTGGTGGTGAACGAGGCGCTCGCCTGCGGCCTGCACGCTGTCGTGAGCGAGCGGGCGGGTGTGGCGGGCGACGTGGCCGGGATGACCGGCGTGCACGTCGCGGCTCCCTCGGCGCACGGGCTGAGCGCGGCCATGCGTGCGAGTCGGGAGCAGTGGACCGGATGGATCGACGACCCGGCGATCCTCGCCTTCGACGCGGCCTGGTTCGGGCGCCGTGCGTACGACGCCGTGCGCCAGGCGGCCACGGCGCGCCGCGGGGAGGTGGCGCGGTGAGTCGTCCTCCCGCGGGCGTCGGGAGCCGCAGCCTGGCGGCCTTCACCGGGGCCGGCTACGACAAGGGCCGCCCGGTGGCCGTCCAGGCGCTGTGGTTCGCCACCAGCAACCTGCTCTTCGCGAAGTGGTGGTGCCCGGCACGGCTGCGCCCCGTGCTGCTCCGCCTGTTCGGTGCGCGGGTCGGCACCGGCGTGTTCATCCGCCACCGCGTCCGCGTGCTGTGGCCGTGGAAGCTCGTGGTCGGCGACGACGTCTGGATCGGCGAGGACGCCTGGCTGCTGAACCTCGAGCCCATCACCCTGGGCAGCGATGTCTGCCTCTCACAGGGCGTCTTCCTGGTGACGGGCAGCCACGACTGGAGGTCGCCCTCCTTCGAGTACGACAACGCGCCGATCACCGTCGAGGGAGGAGCCTGGGTCGCGGCTCGTGCCACCGTGCTGCGCGGTGTCACGGTCGGGGCGCGGGCCACCGTGCCGGCCGGGGCGGTCGTGTCGCACGACGTACCGCGCGGGACGCTGGCGCAGCGGTGAGGATCGTCCACGTCGTCACGCTGGCCAGCCAGGACGGCGCGTACGGCGGGCCCCTGCGCGTGGCCGTCAACCAGGTGGGCGAGCTGCGCCGACGCGGGCACGACGTGGTGCTGGCCGCCGGCTGGCGGGGCCGGAGCCCGGCTCCCCGTGAGGTGGACGGCGTGCCCGTGCGGCTGTTCCCCGTGCGGCAGCTCGTGCCAGGAGCCGGCTTCAGCGGCCTGTTCTCGCCGGGACTCGTGACGTTCCTGCGGGAGCGCAGCGCCGTGACCGACGTCGTCCACGTCCACGCCGGCCGGGACCTCGTCACGTCGACGGCGATGGCGGTCGCCCGCCACAGGCGCGTCCCGTACGTCGTCCAGACCCACGGCATGGTGGGCGTGGATCAGCGGTCGCGAGCCAGGGCGATGGACGCATTGCTGGTCCGGCGCCTGCTCGGCAGCGCTGCACGACAGCTCGTGCTCACCGCTGCCGAGGCCCGGGACCTGCCGCTCGTCATGCGCCGCCCGGGCCGCGTCCAGCGCCTCATGAACGGCGTCCCGCTGCCCCTGGACCCTGCTGCGGGGGGCACCCAGGTCCTGTTCTGCGCGCGGTTGCACACGCGCAAGCGCCCCGTCGCCTTCGTGGAGATGGCGGGACTGCTGCGGGACCGGGGCGTGCGCGCTGACCACCGGATCGTCGGTCCCGACGAAGGGGAGCTGAGCGCGGTGCGCAACCGGGTCCGCGACCTGGGACTCGCTGCCCAGGTGCAGTACGAGGGCGCACTGCCCTACGAGCACGTCCTGGACCGGATGCGGGCGGCGGCCGTCTACGTGCTGCCGTCGGTCGACGAGCCCTTCCCGATGAGCCTGCTGGAGGCGCTCAGCCTGGGCGTGCCGTGCGTGTGCACGGACAGCTGCGGGATCAGCGACCTGCTGCGGGAGCACCGGGCCGCGATCGTCACCGACGGCTCCCCGGCGGCGATGGCGGTGGCAGTGGAGGGCCTGCTGGCCGACGCCCCCGCGCGCGAGGCCCTCGGCGCCCGCGGCCGCCGCGCGGTCGAGCGCGTCTTCTCGCTCGGTGCCGTGGTCGACGCTCTCGAGCAGGTCTACGGGGAGGTGTCGGAGCAGGGCAGCCCCGGGGCGAGAGGGCGACCGGCGCAGCTGCGACATGGGTGAGCGCAGGGCGACGATGCGATCACTCAGAGAAACGACTATGGTCCCCTCGACTTCTCCACCCAGTCGACAGAAGTGGGGCCCGGTGGACACCCAGGACTACCTGCGCGTCCTCCGGTCGCGTTGGCGCCTCGTGGTCGTGGCGGCCCTGCTGGGCCTGGCGGCCGGCGCTGCCGCCACAGCACTGTCGTCCGTGGCCTACGAGGCGCGGGCGCAGCTGTTCGTCAGCACTCCGGGGGAGGGCGCCGCCGGGCTCCAGCAAGGTGGCCAGTTCGCGCAGCAGCGCGTCAAGTCGTACGCCGAGGTGATCGACAGCCCGATGGTGACGCAGCCGGTGATCGCCCAGCTGGGGCTCGGCCTGTCCCCGACGCAGCTGGCGGACAAGATCGAAGCGTCCGCGCCGCTGAACACCGTCCTCATCGACGTGACCGTCCGGGACTCCTCGCCCGTGGGGGCCCAGCGCATCGCCAATGCGGTCGCGCAGCAGTTCTCCACCGTCGTCGACACGCTGGAGCGCTCCTCGACCGGTGACGCGCCCGACGTGAAGGTCAGCGTCGTCCGGGAGGCGGAGCTGCCGGGCGCCGCGGTCTCGCCCCGGCCGCCGCTGAACCTGGCCCTGGGACTGCTGGTGGGCCTGGCCGTGGGCGTGGGTGCCGCGCTGCTGCAGGACGTGCTGGACACGACGGTCAAGGGCCCGACCGAGATCCAGGACCGGCTGGGGCTGCCGACCCTCGGGCTGATCACGTTCGACCAGGAGGCCGCGAAGCGCCCGCTGATCGTGCAGTCCAGTCCGCACTCCAGCCGGGCCGAGGCCTTCCGGCAGCTGCGCACGAACCTGCAGTTCATCGACGTGGACAACCCGCCGTCGTCGATCGTCCTGACCAGTGCCCTGCCGCAGGAGGGCAAGTCGACGACGACGTGCAACCTCGCCATCGCTCTCGGCCAGGCGGGGCTCCGGGTGGCCCTCGTGGAGGGGGACCTGCGGCGCCCGCGGCTGGCGGAGTACCTCGGCATCGAGGGCGCGGTCGGCCTGACGGACGTCCTGGTCGGCAGGGCCGGTCTCGAGGACGTGCTGCAGCCGTGGGGGGACGGCCAGCTCGTGGTCCTCCCGAGCGGCCCGACTCCCCCGAACCCGAGCGAGCTGCTCGGCTCCCAGCAGATGCAGGACCTGCTCAAGGACCTCGAGGGCCGCGTCGACCTCGTGCTGCTCGACGCCCCGCCGCTGCTCCCGGTGACGGACGGCGCGATCCTCGCGAGCCAGGCCAGCGGAGCCATCGTCGTGCTGCGGAGCGGCAGGACGACACGGGAGCAGGCGCAGCGCGCGACCGAGACGCTGCGCGACGTCGGCGCACACATCTACGGGGTGGTCCTGAACATGGTGCCCGCCTCCGGGCCCAGCGGCTACGGCTACGGCTACTACGGCTACGGGCACAACGAGGCCAGCAGCGCCGACACCCTCGCCCCCGTGCGGGTGGCGACGCGCTGACACCGTCGTGGACCGAGCTCTCGCGGCGCCCTCCGTGACCCCTGCGGACGCCCTGTCGCGCAGCCGTCCGGGCGGTCGGCCCCCGGTGATGCTCGTCTCGCGGGGCGGGTGCGCCCCCGGACGCCTGCTCTACTGGTCGCAGGTCGAAGCACCGGAGGTCCTCTGCGGCCTCGCGCTCGACCTCGACCACGAGGGGCGCGGGCGCCGACGGCCGCAGACCCCACCCTCGCGGCGCCGTACTTCGACCCCCCTCCGGAGGTGGGCACCATGACCGCATCGACCATCGGGCTCCGGCAGGACGTGCGCCCCGCGCCCGTGGGCCTCGGGACCGCCGGGCTGGTCGACGAGCCGCCGGTCCCTGCGACCGACCAGCGGGCCGCCTTCAGGCAGGACCTCGAGAGCTACGGGCCGCACGCCTTCCTGCGCGAGCGCTCGGTCTACGCCGTCGCCCTCTACCGCCTCGGGCGCTGGAACGACCAGCGGTCAGGCGCCGCACGGGGCCGGCGGGCGCTCAGCCGGCTCTACTGGCCGGCCTACCGCGCGGTCGAGGCCGTCACGGGGATCTCGCTGCCCAAGGAGGCGGCGTTCGGACCCGGGCTGCGCATCCACCACGCCGGGCCGGTCGTCGTCCACCCCGAGGTCGTGGTGGGTGCCAACTGCGTGCTCCGGCACGGCGTGACCCTCGGCGAGCGGGCCGGCAAGGGCGCCCCGGTCCTCGGCGACGACGTCGAGCTCGGCGCGTACGCCCAGGTCCTCGGACCGGTCCAGGTGGGCACGGGTGCCAAGATCGGGGCGCTGGCCCTGGTGCTGCACGACGTGCCGGCCGACGGGGTGGCCTACGCCCCCGTGGCCACGATCGTGGCCCCCCGCGGGGAGCGCCTCACCGACCGGTGACGGCGCCCGCCAGGGCGGCCAGGGCCGGCGCCGAGGCGAGCTGGTCGTAGGCGTACGCGCTGGCCGCGCGGCGCAGGCTCCGGCGCAGGTCGTGGTCCTCGGAGAGGGTGACCACGCCGTTGAGCAGGGCGGCCGGCGCCTCCGGGGGCACCACCACACCGCCGCCGGAGCGGCGCACCTCCGCGGCCGTGCCGCCCTCGACCGGCACGGCCGCGAGCACCGGCATGCCGGCCTGGAAGTACGACGTGAGCTTGCTCGGCAGGCTCATGTCGACGGCGCTCGCCCGCTCGTTCACGAGCAGCACGTCGGCGGCGGCGAGGAAGTCCGGGAACTCCTCGCTCGCGGCGGGCGGCAGGAACTGCAGCGTCGGCACGTCCGCGGCCAGCCGGGCCAGGTCCTCGCGCTGGTTGCCGTCGCCCATGAGCACGAAGCGCACGTGCGGGGCCTGCTGCGCGGCGAGCCGGGCCGCCTCCACGACGTTCTCCAGCCCCTGCTTGAGGCCCATGTTGCCGCTGTGCAGGGCGACGACGTCCTCGCCCCAGCCGAGCCGGTCGCGCACCGCGGCCCGGTCGCCGCGCGGCGGCTCCACGTGCGTCCAGTTGGGCCGCACGACGATGCGGTCCGGCGCGACGCCCGCTCCCTCGGCGTAGCGGCGGAAGTTGTCGTTGAGCACCAGCACGACGTCGGCCGCGCGCAGGACGGAGCCCTCGATGCGCCCGGTGAGCTCGGCGACGCGCCCGCCGCCGGCGATGCCGCTCTGCGCGGCTGCCGGGCCCATGAGGTCCTGCACCCAGACCGCCAGCCGGGCCCCGGTGCGCTTGGCGATCCGGGCCGCCGCGACGGCGCCGAACAGGCTCGGCACGACGGCGAGCACCACGTCCGGCGTCCACGGCAGGCGCTGCGCCAGCACGTGCGCCCCGAACGTCGACTCGTACGTCGCCCGCTTCAGCGCGGACTGCCGGCCGGGCACGGTGTGGCGCAGCCGGCGCACGACCACGCCCTCGCGGCGGACCTCGTCGACCCGCAGCCGCCGCCGGTAGGTCTCCGGCACCGACCAGTGCGGGTAGTGCGGGACGCCGGCCAGCACGAGCACCTCGGCGCCGCGCCGCTGCATGTCCTCGCAGGCGTGCGTGGTGTACGGCGAGATGCCGGTGTGCTCGGGGGCGTAGTTGATGCCGACGACCAGGACGCGCTGACCGGTGAGGTCGGGCCCCAGGACGCCGGCGGGAGTCGGAGCGGGCCGCAGGTCGAGGCTGGTCATGAGGCCTCCCTCGGCAGCCGGAGGGCAGACCTTGAGCCCCCGGACGAGGGAATCCGCGAGCCTGCCCGAACCCGTCCCCGGGACGTGCCGGCGCCGCTAGTGTCCGGGCGGGCAGCAGGGCCCGGACGTCGACGGGAGGCAGTGCGCGTGCGGCTGCTGGTCACCGGCGGTGCCGGCTTCATCGGCGCCAACTTCGTGCTCCAGACCCGGCGCGAGCGCCCGGACGTCGAGATCGTCGTCCTCGACGCCCTCACCTACGCGGGCAACCTCGCCAGCCTGGAGCCCGTGCGCGCTGACGTCGAGCTCGTGCGCGGCGACGTCGCGGACCCGGAGCTGGTCGACCGGCTGGTGGGCCGGGTCGACGCCGTCGTGCACTTCGCCGCGGAGTCGCACAACGACAACAGCCTGCACGACCCGGCGCCCTTCCTGCGGACGAACCTGGTCGGGACCTACACGCTGCTGGAGGCGGTGCGCCGGCACGGGGTGCGCCTGCACCACGTCTCCACCGACGAGGTCTTCGGCGACCTCGAGCTGGACGACCCCGAGCGGTTCCGGGAGACGACGGCGTACGACCCGTCCAGCCCGTACTCCGCGACGAAGGCGGGCAGCGACCTGCT
>Ga0210040_10006326_pt1 | contig 14779 bp, 16 predicted proteins | sample CryGeyCG12114_NA_FD_185462 | JGI IMG/M metagenome (GOLD analysis project Ga0210040, IMG submission 185462) | Groundwater microbial communities from aquifer - Crystal Geyser CG19_WC_8/21/14_NA (SPAdes) (version 2) | ecosystem: Environmental > Aquatic > Deep subsurface > Groundwater | place: USA... | reverse complement strand
CAGACATACCTGGAAACGTGGCCGCGGTGGTACTAAAATTTTCTGATGCTTTAGACAAACATATTCAAAATGATCTCAGCTAAATCTCAAGACAAAGCAACTCAAACTATTACCTACACTGGTCTCTTGTTGCAATCTATTTATGTATTTGTAAACATGAAATTTTAAACTGTAATGAGCTTCTGATATACAAACTACTGTAACATTTGTACACCCTACATCTGTATGTTATTCCATTTGTACCAGATTTATAGCTTGTTAATTTTTAATAGCAACTGTGTGGCAATGAATGTTTTAAAGAATTTAACCAACAAATTGTAATAGATTTGAAATGAATGATAAAATGTCAAAGTGTAAAACACGATTTATTCATTCCGAGATTTTATAGAATAGATCTCATCACACATAACGAACAGACTTTCATCGGTAACTAACTTACGATGCAGAAAGCAGTCTTAAATAATAAAATGGTAATTAAAGCCCTCCTTTCTGCGACTCTCTCAATAAATCACAATATAAAGTTCCCCAAAGGCACCCATTTTCCCCACCGTCCAATATAAAGAATCAGTCCATACATAAAAACATTTGGATTTAGGAGTTCATATGTCAATGCTATCACACAATGACTTTTACAGTACATACACAGGTAATGTACAACAGGACGGGTGAATGGACACTACCTACAGTATTTTCTACAACTAACTAAATAATAATACAAATAAAAATACTGCGACAAGATTTGAAGACAAGACAAAATGCTAAATCCTTAAAACTACCGGGTAAGTACATTTCAGTGCGAAAAAAAGTCGGCAACTTAAAATTACATTTGGACACACTTTGAAGTCAGTAGTTAGTTACATTAATGTATTTGAACGCGTATATATTTTATCTTCGCAAGAGAAAATATGATTCATATTTCCCAACAGATATATCATTATCGCAATTTACCTACCTGCATTGTGATTTGAGAACCTTGACAATGGTTTTTTTAACATTGCGTGATTTTTGTCATGAGGACTTAGTTTGTGCATTAGGTTTCCTTTAAATCGTATATGGATTGCGTTAATTAGTAAAAATTACAAATACAATAGTTAGTTGGCTTAAGAAGATTTCGATGGTTTGGGTGAGCTTTAGAGATCACAGGAGAGGAATATCATCGAATTTACTAGTTTTCGATTTACTTTTCATCCCAATAAAGTCAACATCCATATGTTCCTCTTGATTTTCCAGCAAAGTGTCTGTTTTCACACTCCTTGTTCCACGGCCCATAAGCTCGTTCACAACTCTGCGGGAAAATATTGTGATTTTGCATAAAATTTTCCCAATTTTGAACAAAACACATGAAGTAAAAGCGTGAAAATTTAAAACATAACCTGAAGTCTCCCCATGTTGCAAAATCCATGTGACTGACTGACTGACCATTTTTGTACCAACGAACTTACTAGATATGCACAAATGCAATTTGCATTGATAAACTAGTTAATTTCTATTCCATGCTATGAACATCTGCTATGCTGCCATAAAAAATACTCGTAAGATTGTGATTTGCCTTTTACATTAAAAATTACATTCATTACAGCAATAGTCTAAAAAATTAAAATCATGTTTGTTTCGTAAATAAAGTAAATATTGTAATTGTGACTTAAATGGGATAAAAATCATATGAGATTGTAAATCTCCTCTTGCGCTTCTTGTGACTGGAATTCTGGACCAAGTCGAACGCTACTTTTAAATCCATTTCGAATCCGTCCACCATGTTTCTTTTCGACTACTACTATAGGTGCTGTAGAACTTGTGGTCAATCTATTACATTAATTCATTGAATGAATCACTATTTCTCAAAAAGTTCCCAAAATCATCAAATCCCGATAAAAGCATTACTAGCTACAACCCAAAGGGACAGTAATAAAGACAACTCACGATTAGTTGATGCATTCTAATCTTCCTTTTATTCATAGACAACCATTAAATACTTCTACAATGTTTCTCAAAATTCGTAACGCAGACAGACATCCCATTTCAATAAATTGGTCCCATAATAAAGCGTTTTAGATTGGTTTTGTTTGATTCTACTCAACTTTGTTCCCTTTGCAAGTCTCAAGTTTCTATACTAGATAACTACAATTTCCTACAATGACTATCTGGTCTGTGGAGTTGTGTTTTTTATCAGATGTTTTGTTCAGCCATATAGATATTCCCAAACTCGAACATAGCGATGTACTTTTTGGGCATACCTAGTGGTTCACAAAATGAACGCACCCATACAATAATAATAATATACCAACCACTAAAATGATTGGATGAAGCAATCATAGGCTATACATTGAAAGCTTCTTGGGAAGCAAAGTAAAATAAATAACTTTCGTATGACAAAAGTTATTTTAAACATAAAAAATCACTATTTTTAGGCAGCTGTGTAACTTTCCATACATTTTTAAAGACGCCATGCTATTAAGTGGAGCACATGCTTCCCATTTTGAAACTCCCTATGAAAAGTTCCCTTAAAAAGATATCATGCAATCCAAATCAACATACTCTCTTTTCCGAAATTGAAATATAAATAAAACATGACAAGTATGTTCCAGCGATTCCCATAGAATGATCAGTCAGCCAGCCTACATGTATTCCATGCATGCAGCATACGGGATGCAGAGCCCACAAGATAAAAGTTTAAAAAAAAACACGAACCTGCTGATGGTGCTACTAGCTCTGGAGAATTTTGATGTGTCAATTGGTGGTCCCATATCATCCAAACCTCGATGAACCGATACTTGTTCCATGTCACGTGAAGTATGACGAGCTTCCATTGCTTTCAAATATTCTAGAGTGCTCAGACTCTCTCTCGTGGGTTTTCGGAACCTATGCAATCAATGAATGCATAAGAAACCACGTATTTCCACAATACAGGTAAAATTAACAAGAGAAAAAACATACGTTTTGATAAGAAGGGAAGAACAAACGACAGAAACTGAACTCAAAGCCATAGCTGCAGATCCCATCCATGGCTGCAAAAAATATTCAATAGTTAGAAACCACAGGTCCATAATACTATAAAAACCAATTTCGTTTAAAATAAAAGCAAATACGAACCTGTAAAGAAAATCCCCAATGACTAAATAGACCAGCGGCTAGAGGGATGCCAATCAGGTTATAAATGCTGGCGAACACAAAATTCATACGAATTCTTTTCACCGTGGTTCGACTCAAGTCAAAACATCCAATCACGTCAATCAGATCATTCTAGAATATCCAAAAAATAATAAATTAAACCCCACGCTTCACAAAAAAATACATACATTTTTCCCTTTTTGCACATACTCGAACGAGAACTACATCTGCAGCCTCTACAGCTACATCTGTTCCAGAGGCAATGGCAATTCCAACATCAGCTTGAGCTAATGCGGGAGAATCATTGACTCCATCACCCACCATAGCCACTTTCTGTTTCAGGGCCTGAAGTCGTCGGATTTTTTCAACTTTGTGAGATGGCAACACTTCAGCAAATACTCGTGAAATTCCAACTTGCCTAGCAATGGCAGCCGCAGTCTTTTTGTTATCCCCTGTCAGCAGAACCACATTCAATCCTCGTTTTTTCAGAGTGTACACTGCAAGTGAGGCTTCAGGTTTCACACTATCAGCAATGGACAAAAGTGCAGAAAGGGTCCCTGTAGTAAAATAAATAGACTTAGAATTTACTTTGAAAGTACTTCGATTTCATATCATTATATAGATCTTTACCATTTATGGCACACAAAACAACAGTTTGTCCTTGTTCCTCTAATTCAATCATGCTCAAATCAACCATTTCTGGAATAGAAATGGCATTTCGTCTCATCCATTCTCGGTTACCCACAAGTACCTGAAAATAGAATTCCTGGGAATAAGTACATGTTTTCAGCCTATTAAAAAAAGGTGAAAAAATGGGAATCTCACTTGATAATTCTGAACATCATTGCCTTCAGATCTGTCTCCAAGAGGACTTGAAGTTTGTTGCAGTAAATCATCTACAACTGGTACAGACGGAGTGTGCATTCGTGACAAATGGAGCTCATTGTTTGGAAACGTAAACATTACTTGGTCGTAAATATAATTGGGGCTACAAAAATAAACAGAAGACAATCGTTGTAAAACGGCAACTGAACTAATAAAGAATGCCATTAGGAGTATACAATGCAATAGAACATAACATATTGCTACTCAAACTCACCTTCCACTCAACATTGCATTTCGACAATTTCGAAGCTCTTGTGACTGGTCCGCAGTATTCAACATGGTCTCAATATGTGACACGGTAGTTTTTAAACCACATCCCGGTACAATCTGAAAGTTTTCTGATTTCCCTTGAATTTCAGCCGTCACAGCTTTCTTTACAAACCTCACGATGGCTAAAAACAAATACAATAACAATCAGCCACTATACGAATTTCAAACATGCTATAACCCAACAGTGAATCGGTGAATCCTTATACTATCAATCATTTTCCACTATTCACCTGTTCCAATTGGATGTTCACTATTAGATTCGGCCAGTCCCAGGATTACAAGCAACTTGTTTATGGAGCAAAAACTCTCACTCACAAGAACAGAAATTTTCGTTAGCATTGGAATCCCGTGTGTGATGGTCCCAGTTTTGTCAAACACAACCGTATTGATCTGCAGAGATAATTTTTTAATTAAATGACTATTAAACTTCACTAGTTGGTTACTGCAATGGCTATACCCACTTTATGAGCATTTTCCAAAGGTTCTGCACCCTTGATAAGAATTCCATTGATAGCACCAACTCCAGTTCCAACCATAACTGCCGTTGGAGTCGCCAAACCCAGAGAACATGGACAAGCGATCGCTAACACAGTAAGAGTATATCGAAATGCATGCTGAATAACAATTTCGCCGTGAGTGAATCGTTCTTTTTCGTAATGCTGCAAAATCCATAGGTTAATTAGTTTACATGCCATATGAAGTCAATAATATATCTATATGTCATCCAATTTGCTCACCTTCGCAGAAATACTTTCAGGGTACACGTAACCCATAATAATCCATCCACATAAAGTCATCAAAGCTACTGAAACCACAACTGGAACGAAAATGCCTGCAATTTTGTCAGCTAGCTGTTGAATAGGAGCTTTGGATGTTTGAGCTTCTTGTACAAGTTTCACAATTTGTGCCAATGTCATTTCCTCGCCCACTTGTGTTGCTCTAACTAGCAGTAATCCATTCATGTTCATGGAACCACCAATTACCATTGAATCTACAGAATAAATTGCTCTTATATAAAAAATTTTGTTATACACAAACCTTTGCGAATTTGAAATTCATAATTTGAAGCTATTTACCTCTCTTTTTGACAACCGGCATGGATTCTCCAGTAATCAAAGACTCGTCACACATAGATGTTCCATGCACTACTTTTCCATCCACTGGAACTTTGGATCCTGGCAAAACCTGTGTTTACAAAATGACAGTGCAAATTGCCGCAAAAACACATTGTCACAATAAATCTACCGTCTAAATACAAACAACAAATACCTTTAAAATGTCTCCTCGCTGAACCAAATCTACGTTGATTTGACGCTCTGACAAAACTTCAAAATCTTTACTGATTTGAACGATGATTGCATCAATGGCTTTTAGCGACATCAGTTTAGCTAAAGCTTCAGACGTTTTTCCCTAAGTAGAAGATACAAATGTTACAATGTAAATCTAAAGCATTCGTTCACACTGTTTTTATAATACTTTTTACGACCTACTTTGGCTATATGTTCAAGCCATCGGCCCAAGGACACAAACATAAGAAGCATGGGAGGAGTGTCAAAGAATGTCATTGGACTCGGATCATGTTGCAATATGATTGCAGCCAGTAGAACGATAAAAGAGTAAGTATACGAGATGGTTGTCGCCAACATAATAAGAACATCCATATTAGTAGTTCGATGCTTCAGTGCTTTCCATGCGGCAACGTAAAAATGTCGCCCACCAATGAACTATGGGTAAAAATGTGCTCTCAAAATGAAACGTACTATTTTCTTTAGCTCTTTCTTTGTAGTTTTACTATACATACCTGAACAGGCGTAGCCAGTAGGAACAGAAGTAAGTTCTCTAATGACAACCCAGAGATGATACACATTGGCAATTTGCACTCCACTACATGTTCCATATCCATATCCATACCGAGCATGAAAACCATCATGACAATCATACTAGGAACCCCAAAAATCGTAGAGACTAGAAACGCATTCCTCCACTTTCTTGTCATATCTCGATGATCTATACTATTCAGAGTTGTGGTGGCATCTAAACTTGCTTCGAATCCCATTTCCTACAAAATACCAAAGAATCCATGATTTGACCTTTCAAATAGAATCCACAAAAGTAAGTGAAAACCTACTTCCAACTCATCGATGATATCCCGAGGGCCAGTGACTTCTGGATCAAATTTAAAGCGACCCATTTGCAGACCAAGAGACACAGATGCTGAAATGACACCCTTCATTTTCTGCATATTTGTTTCTATTGAGTTTACGCACGAAGAACAAGTCATCCCTTTGATCTGTGATATAAAATGTTTTCAATAAAGTCCAATATGTTAATACTGTTTTGGAAACCCGAAAAAAGTGAGTAATTGTTCAACTCACACTTAATTGTACTTCGCCTTGACCAACATTGATCTCTTCAATGACATCGCATGCAAATCCCATATCGGAAATTTCATTGGCAATCTGTGAAGGTAGTATAATAGATGCATCGTAAAACACCTCAGCTTTTGCGGCCATCAGGGATACAGCGATTTTCCGAACACCTGGGTTTTGAAGGAAAACATTAGAGAGGCCACTTTTTTGCAGAGCTAATGATTTTGGAGGGTATTTAAGAAGGCAGAGAGGCGCATAACAATAGCATGATGCGTTTTATTGTTAAAAAATATTCATAATGCGGCCTAAATATATAGTAAACGATTCAGAAAACGCCTACTTACCGTCAATTTTCTTGGACTGTTTCTCAATAGCAGCAACACAGGACGCACATGTCATCCCCTGTATACTGACCATACATCGGTCATACTCCGAATCATCTCCAGCTTCTTCATCCATTTTATTTGACGTGGTGGTGACAACCACAGCTGGTTCCTTTTTCGCAATAAAAAGAGAATTCAACATTTTACTACAAATTGTTTACACAAACCTACAAGAATAACACTGACTAATTATGTTTCAATATTTTCTAGACTATTCACAATTTAATTTCATTATTCCGGTTCAAATGACAGTTATTGTTCAACTATCAGCATTGAAATTTTCAGCATCAAATGGTTCGCTGGTTAAATTTAAACTTTCAAACAAAATAGGCCAAGGGGTTTCCTTGACAACATTTACAAACATGGGGTATTTACCAAAATGAGATCTTTGAAGATGTGAGTGAACTTTGGAAACTATTTTTTCTTACTACGCTATGCACGCACTGACTACTAAAATACTCTGATGTATTGATTTTGCTCCCACGCTTGAACTGAATCCACAAGTGCCAATAGCATTACACACATATCCACATGGTTGAAAATAAAATTTCCCACAGAAGTACACGAAAAAAGCTGTGGAGATCACAGTCGATACCCAGAAAAGCCAAGTACAGAGGATATGCTATCTATACAAGTTTCAAATGCAGACTGATTGATACGATTGGGGCATTCAAGGATTTTAATGAAAATGTTGGTGTGATGACACACAGATAACTGTGCATCCAACTAACTTCCAATGCCAGTAATATGGTTCATCTCATATAAAACATATATGTGTGAAGCACATGCTACGGACTGAATGAAGAGATAACTGCGAGATTATCAAAGCCCTAACTAACTACCTAACTGGATTGATAATACAACCACAAATACATAACGTACGCAGGAATGAAATATCTATCATAAATTAAATGTCAGGTTCCTTACAAGGATTATCATACTGCTGATGTTGATTTTTTCTCTACCAAAATATATACAAATCGTTAACATAAGTAAATAGAAACCCGCTGTATCTATTTATTACTATTGACGATTCACAAAGAGAGATCGCGAACTTGAATTGTTTTCATAGAACATCAACAATGACTGGATAGTTCAACCCCAGTGTTTGCGGTTTTCAAGTAGACATTAGGCAACTGAGCTTAAAAGCTTTGCTGATTCTGGTTGGGGATTGATTGAGGTCTAAACCAGAAAAAGAGCAACAAGAGGCAAGACTTACTTACGGCCAATTAAAGACGACGCCTTCTTCTTGTTTGCTTCAACGAGTGTCTACGCAATTCAAAAATCACGGAACAACACTCAGGTTGCAATTTGGCGCAGAAAATATTTAAATATTCTTTAATCAATAATGCGAACTATTTATTACTACTCGCTAGTTTTAAAAAATTTGGAGCACTTATTTCAAATAATGACGTTTAGTTTCAATTAACTAAAATTGGTTGTTGCTATCGATCAAAATCGCACTATTGATTCGAAAACGTGAAGCGAACGGTAACTAAATATTTGGTTTTCTAAAATAATTTCAATCTCAGCAACAGTAGTGCATTTTTTAACTTTATTCACAAAATTTTCAAGTTTATTTCCATATGTGAGTTTAAAAAGTGAGCCAAAAGGGCAGCATATGATTTCTTGTTGTTTCAATGCTGTATACAGTGTACAAGCTTTGTTGATTTTGCCCGTACGGCAACTTTATACGTGATGTTGAGCATGACGCCAAACTTTAACGTCGTTGGACGTCGTTGCCTAAAACTGAACTCTAATTCTGACCTTAAGGGATAGAAGTTTCGAGAATCCAAGGTCATAGAAGGGTTACGAAAATGTGATGCAATAATATCTGAGATGAATAATCCCAAAATTGTAGATAAATCAAGAGTACCCTTAATCCTTCATCTAGAGTCTAGATTGATCCAGGATCCTGAATATAGGCCTGGGTGCGATTTCAGTAAGGCATTCAGGAACTTGTAGATTGGTAAAAATGAGCGTTAAGGGACTGAAAATTAACAAATTGAATTAATATTTAGTGCGAGCTTGCAAAATATTAGCATAAGTGCCTGTATTCCCTGTACTCATTCCAGTCTATTGAACACTTGAAAAATATGGCTGGCTGTTAGCATTGGCACTGCATAAGTGCATAAGAAATAAGGATACAAAATTGGCTTGACGTTATTTTAACATGCTATCGCTATGTGAGCATTTGTACTTCAGTCTGGTTCAAGTTATAGCTATCGGTAGAAATTTTTGGTGCTTAATTGTAAAATTACGTGTATGATTGTTTTTCTATATGCAGCAAATAAAGTTGGTGTGTCCTCCTAATGTTACAAGATTTATCAGTAGCAAATAGCATATCCCATTACATGCCACTTGTCTACGTAACGTATATATGAAGCGACCGCATAGAACTAAAAACTTTGTCCTGACAATTTGTATATACAATATGAGGGTGAAACAGGAAATTAACGATACATATTTTTTGGCTTTATTTATTCAACTGCTTTACATTACTTAATAACTTAAACGTATAAAATAAATTACTTACTGACATGGCAAATAAAATATGTCTGTATTTACAAACAGAAACAGAATGCAATGCTACTCTAAAGGTTACAATAATTTGTGCACATACATATCACGAATGAAATGCAAAGTAAAAAAAATTCATATCCGCTGTACACAATGAACTCTACATGGCATATGATGACAATTACTACTGTAGCTTGAGAAACTTTACAGAGAAAGAAGAAAATACAATTTTGTGAATGGAAAACTCAAAATTGTTGACAAATGATAGTCTATTGAAAGTCTGCCAACCTGAAAAGACGCCATGTTGCAATATCCCTAGTATATTTTTTGCATTGTATTTTTTCATAGATACCATAATGTCATCACTTCTTGTACTAACTAACCAACCATGGTGCGTTTCGCGAATAATAGTCCAGTCTTTCGTCACCTTAAATACAGCTCAAAAATATCTGTGTAGGTTTCTTGAATCCTTTTGTTGTGCAAATTTTCTCAGTCAGTTCCATATCTCAACTCTTTATTGGCAATACTACTAACTAACCTTAACTACGACATGCTTCTGAATACGCATATTGAGGAGATCAGTCCAAGAATCTGGGGAACACATAAACACAACAATTACTTCACATTTAGCCCCAAATTTTTTGTGTTTTAAATGCAATTCCATACCATAAGACAGCTAATTCCGATTGCTACGGCTCCAACTACTTGGGCCTCATCTTTCAACTTGACAATGCAACCTTCCACCCACACTTGATCTGCGGTTGGATGGATCTCACAGGTAGGGACCTGAATACAAGGCATGTGAAAACGTTTGATATGCACACTGACTGAGTTTCAAATTTCTATAGTCTTCATTCACTAATTAACTATAAACTCACCTCCTCTTGTCTTTTGCAGCAGCTTGGAGGCACTTTGATGTTTTCCCCTTTTTCAGTGAAAACATACTCCCAGTCTGCATAGCTATCAACTCCACAACATTGGAACTGGAACATATCAAATTGTTAGTCAGTTTTGGCTTGTTTGACGTAGATATTTGTGATTCTGAGTATGGTTAGTTAGTTAGTTAGCAGGCTTTGACTTTACCAGGGTTTGCACATCGTCCCAATGATGCCTTGTGGTGTCACTTGTGTTGTATGATTTCATTGTGTTCATCAAGTCAATTTTCATGGGTTGGGAGGATTTTCCACGAAATACGTAGCCCAGTACGCCACCAATTAGTAGCACCACGAATACAATTAGCAGGGATATTATGTACTGGAATAAAGAGTGAAAATGTTGGGTTAGATATTCAACTGAAATGAAATGCAAACAAAATATTGCCTCATCTCAAATTGGACTAGAAAGGCTACAGAATGCTTTGAAGGCTAATTGAGACAAAATCTTAGATATCCCCGTAGAAAAAAGCAACATTTTTAGCCATACTGCCTGATGGACTAAATATTTGTATGCATATACATACCATGAGTAGAAAAAAGCGGACTTCTTTGATCGCCCCATAGAAGCCAAAAGCGACAAAGATGATGATGAACACTCCACAGCCGATGAGTACCCATGATGTACTTTTGAATAGCTCATCATTCACTAATTGATCAAAAACATGTTGGTCCCTCAATGTCACCGCTCCCACACAAGTCACTACGATTCCTCCTATCTGTTGTTCCAAACCCAACCAAGTTGATATTACAAATCTCCAATGAATCACCACATGCCAAATGGCTTTACATATACTGTCAATTCATATGCAGCCACATACCAATATTAAGAAGTTGGAAGCGAATAAACTATATTTTAAAAGCTGACGACACCCATTGATCTTCATTCCAGACCCCATCTGCAAAACATTCAAAAAATAATTAAACTGACCGAGTAAGCACTTTTTTAATGAACTAACTCTAATGGAAAAGTGTTTTGATTTTATTATCTTAACCGTATGCTCACTAACTAACTAACTAACTAACTAGCTTCACTCACATAGCAAATAAAATGTTTGCTTCTGCATCATAGTTGTTTGTGAATTGTGACCATGGCCATGACCAAATGATTCATAACATAGCCTTGTTATTTTATTGTTAGAGCATTTTACAAATGCAAGCGTTCACTACAACAATTAATAATGTTAGTTTGTCAGTTGGTGCGGTACAAGCTACATGATGATAATAATGCAATGAGTGAGTATAGCATGTGACCAAAGTGTCTATCAATTTTTATTACGGGGTACTTCCAACTATAAGAGTACATGCTACAATCACTATAACTAAGAAAGTTTTCCATCACTTCCGGAAAACACCTGTGCAACCTAAGGAACAATATAGTTGACCTTTTTCACTCCCTCTGTCTGTGGTGAGCATGGCATAGTAAATTATATTGTTATGAGTAGCAATAAAATTTGAAATCAGTCCGGCGTCATATATGGAGTGAGTGTGCCAATAAGTTGTGTTAGTTAGTTAGTTTGAGATGAATAATTTAGTTATTTGAGTCATTCACGTGTTAATTTAAATAGTTTACGTTTCTCTGCCTGCCCACACTATTTCCTGTGTAAATTTTGTCTGTTTGATTATCAAATTTGTTTCTGTATCTTTATTCTGTATTAAGATGATATAAAGAAAGAAAATATGTCAGTCATTCATGTGATGTAAGATATATAAAAGTTGTCTGGCATTGTATTTCCAATATTTTTTATGCGTGAGGTTTAACGATATTTTGTGTATATTTTCGCATTTTGTAGTAGCTGCAAACAAACGAAATCTAATATGATTCGGATTTTGTAGAGTCAGAAAAGACAATGATATGGAACCCACGGAAGTAAAGACGATACTACGTAATAATGTGAACTGATGAGCTCACATATTTAGTTATGGCAAAGTGTTGTTGCACATGTTTGTGGGAGTTCATTCATGTTTTATGCACAAGAGCTCATGAGACATTTTTAGTTAGTGCAATTTACAATCGCAAAATTCGTGTTTTTACAATAGACTCAAAAGCTTAAATTTGTATTCCTAAATGTGTCGCCTTACATGAAAAAAAAGGACAATCTTTTCATCTACTGAGTTATAATGTCACTTAAATCCTTCAACTTCAACTAAACATTATGACTAAATCAAAACAAATTGGTTAAAAAACTATAGTTTTTATGAAAAAATATAAAAAATTTTAGTAAAAAAAGCAAAAAAAAAGTTTGCACATACCACAAACAATAACAATGCATGCATAATACTCACCTTTTTAAATCACCCTAAAAACTTAACTTTTGAGAATATCACACTATTCGTCTTGAACCACTAAAGCACATGAACTTACACAGCACTCAAAATACATAAAAATCACTTCAAAACGTGTCACAACAAATGTAAACATTTGTCACTCTCAAAATCAATGAGCTTACTCTGCGTATAGATTCCAGCAAATCTATTTTTCACAAATCAAAACTAAACAGAGAGCTTGCAATCAGCATTCTCAATTCATTAACCCACGAGAGACGTCTGTGTGCAAAATCAGCTCCAATCACAACTCACTCACTAGGTCACTACTAAATAGTTGTTGCTCCATGCGATTTTGTATACCTATGGGAAGTACGTACATTTCAATTTGAAGAAGAACTGTCCACAAAGAGCTAGCTTATTGAATATCAATGGAATGGCCAGAGCAATAATTATACAAACTAACTATCACTGTATTTTGTTCAGGAACTGACTGACTAACTAACTAACTGCAACATATTGTGAGTAGTGTATACCTATTGTATATGTGTTCACATCATTGCATTATGTCTGACTGACTTGCTTGCTACAGCTCCTTTAGTCAGTTAGTTAGACCTCATACAATGGGCTAGGTATGGATCAAGCAACAATGAAAGAGAACTGTGTCATCATAATATAACACGCAGCCTCATCAGCTATGTAGACAAGGGGGGAAGGGGGCTGAAAAGAAAACGTAATTTTAGAGAGAGGTACTTTATATATGGAAAGAAATGATAGGATTTTTCATTCCAACTTCATCATTTAGTTAGCTAGACGCTAGACCATGTGCTAAATTCGTTTTCCAAGATATGCCGTACAGATTATTTTCAGCCGTGTACGTACGGAAACGGAACATAATTATTTTGTATGTGCAGATGCGGCCTGGTTTTTGGAAAATCTTGATGATTTTATTGAGACTTAATTTTTATTGGGACATATTAATGCATCAATTAAGGTAGAAGGGGGTAACTAACTAACTAACTAACTATATCTGTAGGACGAAAGGGGTAGGAAAAAATTCGTTCATTATTGAGCATTGCAAGAGGAAGTATGTGTAGACGCCACAAAGAACAATGAAGATGATGAAAGACTGCGTACACGTATACAGAAGTTAGTTCGAGATGCGGCTATTAGTTAGTCACATATTTTCCTTCCGTAAGGAGCCATAATTGGGAATAGGAATTGGCAATCAAGAATTAAATGCGTAGTGATAATCTGACATTGAGGCGAAGAAATGAAGCATTTCAAAATTTTGACCAATGATTGTTGCTAAATGTCCCTATCCAACTATAGCTATACGAACGAAAGTAAAAGTGGATAAATGAATAAACTCGGCTTGACAAAGACACGATTGAATAATGCATTTCAAAGTCTACATGCATATTAACATGATGTATAGTTTAGGTGGCTTGTTTGCATGTTAGTGTGCTAGTGCAGTGCTATACTTGAGACCGTGTATATTCATACTTGGGTGCTCCAAAGGATGGACCCATATTTATTCGTAGTTAGTTGTTTACGGTTACAGCAAAAGTTTCTAACTTTATGTTTGTGAAAGGGTCTAGCATGTACTTCTTTTAGTGAGTTACTTAGTTCGTTAGTACTAGTAGTAAAATGTTCATATTTAGTTAGTTTGTTAGTTACTGCCACCAAGGTGAGTGACTTGCTCGAGGGCAACAAAAATCCTTTGCAATAATATGATAAGCACAACTTGGTCGTGGTTTGCATATTGCGCCTCTAGACCATGCAACAATGTACTAGGTAAACATTTTCCTTTCATTTACAAAGGTAACCAAAAGATTCAGTGAGTCAGTACAGTATATTTATTCAGCAATAGTTAGTATAAGGTTTTCCAGCAATTCAAAATTGCAGGTGAATTTTACACTTATGACTCAATTACGAACTATAAACAGTTTGAATGATGGTGGAATATAAAAAGTGAGGACGTAGAATAGTCACATCGCCCCAACAAATGCATTTTTTGCACTAAACTGGAAAATAACTCACTCGT
>Ga0210040_10006325_pt1 | contig 14779 bp, 18 predicted proteins | sample CryGeyCG12114_NA_FD_185462 | JGI IMG/M metagenome (GOLD analysis project Ga0210040, IMG submission 185462) | Groundwater microbial communities from aquifer - Crystal Geyser CG19_WC_8/21/14_NA (SPAdes) (version 2) | ecosystem: Environmental > Aquatic > Deep subsurface > Groundwater | place: USA... | reverse complement strand
GATCGGCTGTGGGGCAGGCTGTGCGACCGGCTGGCTCGTCGATCCCACAGCTGATGTCCGCCGTACGCAGGTGATCGCCTGTGGGGGTTGCTGTGCGGTCGGCCGGCTCGCAGGTCCCACAGCTGATCCCCGCAGCGCGCCAGGCTGATCAGCTGTGGCGGAGGCCGTGGGGTGGGTCGGCCTGGTGGTCCCACAGCTGAGCTTCGGGGTCGCTCCCGGTCGATCGGCTGTGGGGAGGGAGGGCAGCGCGTCCCGCGGGAGGCCAAGGGCCCGGTTGAGCGGCTGTGGGGAGGGAGGCGCAGCGCGTCCCGCGGGAGGCCCAGGGCCAGGTTGATCAGCTGTGGGGAGGGAGAGCAGAGGAGCCCGTGGAAGGCGCAGCGGGATCCGTGCGTTGAGCAGAGCAGTGCGCCGCTCTGGCACACTGGTCCCCTTCGAGCACCGGTTCCCGTCGCGCGCGGCGCGGCGACCCGGCGGCTCTCGACCGAGAGGCAACGCCGTGAAGTCCGACATCCACCCCACGTACGTCGAGGCCAACGTCTCCTGCACGTGTGGCAACACGTTCACCACCCGCAGCACGAAGGGCGGCGACACCCGCGTCGAGGTCTGCGCGGCGTGCCACCCCTTCTACACCGGCAAGCAGAAGATCCTGGACACCGGTGGCCGGGTCGCGAAGTTCGAGCAGCGCTTCGGCAAGCGCGCCGGCAAGTAGCCGTACGGCGGCGCCCGTCCTCCGGGACGGGCGCCGCTGCCGTGTCCAGACCGGTCCCCAGACGCAGACCCCCGACCCCTACGCAGGAGCAGCCGTGGCCGACCCGCTCGACGACCTGCTCGCCGAGCACGCCGACCTCGAGCAGCGGCTCGCCGACCCCGCGGTGCACGCCGACCAGGCCGTGGCCCGCGAGCTCGGCCGGCGCTACGCCGAGATCGGCCCGACGGTGGCCACCGCCCAGGAGCGCGACGCGCTGCGCGGCGACCTCGCCGCCGCCCGCGAGCTCGGGATGGACGACGAGGTCCCGGAGCTCGAGCAGCGGATCGCCGCGCTCGACGCCCGCATCCGCGACCTGCTGATACCGCGCGACCCCACCGACGCCAAGGACGTCCTGCTCGAGGTCAAGGGCGGCGAGGGCGGCGACGAGGCCGCGCTGTTCGCCGGGGACCTGGTGCGGATGTACCTGCGCTACGCCGAGCGGCAGGGCTGGAAGACCGAGGTCGTCAGCGCGACCGAGGGCGAGCTCGGTGGCTACAAGGACATCCAGCTGGCCGTGAAGAGCCGTGACCCCGCGCACCCGGTGTTCGGCCGGCTGAAGTACGAGGGCGGCGTCCACCGCGTGCAGCGCGTCCCGGTGACCGAGTCGCAGGGCCGCATCCACACCTCCGCGGCGGGCGTGCTCGTCCTGCCCGAGGCCGAGGAGGTGGACGTCGAGATCGACCAGAACGACCTGCGCATCGACGTCTACCGCTCCAGCGGCCCCGGCGGGCAGAGCGTCAACACCACCGACTCCGCCGTGCGCATCACGCACCTGCCGACGGGCGTCACGGTGAGCATGCAGAACGAGAAGAGCCAGCTGCAGAACCGCGAGGCGGGGATGCGCGTGCTGCGCGCCCGGCTGCTGGCGCGGGCTCTGGAGGAGCAGGCCGCCAAGGACAGCGCGGCGCGCGGCTCGCAGATCCGCACCATGGACCGCAGCGAGAAGGTCCGGACGTACAACTTCCCGGACAACCGGGTGGCCGACCACCGCACCGGCTACAAGGCCAACAACCTCGGGCAGGTCCTGGACGGCGACCTCGACGCGGTCATCCAGTCGCTCGTGGACGCCGACTCCGCCGCCGCCCTCTCGGGAGAGACCCCCGCATGAGCTCCCTGCAGACCGCCCTGCGCGACGCGTCCGCCCGGCTCTCGGCCTCCGGCGTCGAGTCGCCGGAGCACGACGCCCGGGCGCTCGCCGTGCACGTGCTGGGGCTGTCCAAGCCGGGTGACCTGGTGCTCGTCGACGACCTCGACGAGCAGCAGGCGTCCGCGTTCGAGGGGCTGGTCACCCGGCGCGCCGAACGGGTCCCGCTGCAGCACCTCGTGGGCACCGTCGGGTTCCGCCACATCGAGCTCGAGGTCGGCCCCGGGGTGTTCGTCCCGCGGCCGGAGACCGAGTCGGTCGTGCAGTGGGCCGTGGACGCCCTGCGCGGCGTCCCCGACCCGCTCTGCGTGGACCTGTGCACGGGCTCCGGCACCATCGCGTTCGCGCTGGCCAACGAGGTCCGCGGCGCCACGGTGCACGCGGTCGAGCTCGACCCGGACTCGCTGGCCTGGACGCGGCGCAACGCGGCGAACCGGGTGGCCGCCGGCGACCCGGAGGTGCACCTGCACCTCGGCGACGCCGAGCACGCGCTGCCCGAGCTCGACGGGCAGCTGGACCTGGTCGCGAGCAACCCGCCGTACGTCGCGACGACCGAGGCGCACATCCCCGACCCCGAGGTGATCGACCACGACCCGGGCATCGCCCTGTGGGCGGGGGAGGACGGCCTGGACGTGATCCGGCTGGTGGAGAAGGCGGCGCGCCGGCTGCTCAAGCCGGGCGGCCTGCTGGTCGTCGAGCACTCCGACCGGCAGGGCGCGAGCGCCCCGGCGCTGCTCCAGGCGACGGGCGGCTGGAGCGAGGTGCAGGACCACCGCGACTACGCCGGCCGCGACCGCTTCGTCACCGCGCGCTGGACGCCCTGACGTGAGCACGACGTACGACGTCCGCGAGGGGCACGACGCGACCGCGGGGGTGGAGGCGGCCGTGGCCGCGCTGCGCCGCGGGGAGCTCGTCGTGCTGCCCACCGACACCGTGTACGGCATCGCGGCCGACGCGTTCAGCCCGGCCGCTGTCGCGGCGCTGCTGGAGGCCAAGGGCCGCGGGCGCGACATGCCGGTGCCGGTGCTGGTCGGCGCGTGGCGCACCCTGGACGGGCTCGCGGAGGACGTCACCCCGCGGGTGCGCAGCCTGGTGGAGACGTTCTGGCCGGGCGGGCTGACGCTGCTGGTCAGGGCCGCGCCGTCGCTGCTGTGGGACCTGGGCGAGACCCGCGGGACGGTCGCGGTGCGCATGCCGCTGCACCCGGTCGCGCTGGCGGTGCTCGAGCAGACCGGGCCGCTGGCCGTCAGCAGCGCCAACCGCAGCGGGCTCGCCCCGGCGCCGGACGCCGCCGAGGCGGCACGCCAGCTCGGGACCGCGGTGCAGGTCTACCTGGACGGCGACCGCACCGCGGAGCCGGTCGCCTCGACGATCGTCGACCTGACCGGGGCCCGCCCGCGGCTGCTGCGCGCCGGCGCCGTGAGCGAGAAGGAGCTGCTCGAGGTGCTCCCGGACCTCGAGCCGCTGCCGTGAGCGCGTTCCGGGTGCTGCACGTCTGCACCGGCAACATCTGCCGCTCCCCGATGGCCGAGCGCCTGACCGTCGCGGGCCTGCAGGAGCGGCTGGGTGCGGGCGCGCTCGCCGTCGAGGTGGCCTCGGCCGGGACGTGGGGACACGCCGGCAGCCCCATGGAGCCGTACTCCCTGACCACGCTCGCCGAGTACGGCGTCGACGGCAGCGACTTCCTGGCCCGCGAGCTCGTCGCCGAGCACGTCGCGCAGGCCGACCTCGTGCTCGGCGCCACGCGGGAGCACCGGGCGGCCGCGGTCGTGCTGCAGCCGCGGGCCTCCGCGCGCACGTTCACGCTGCGCGAGTTCGCCCGGCTGAGCGCTGCCGTCGACCCCGCCGCGCTGCCCGGGGGGGACCTCGCCGAGCGCGGCCGCGCCCTCGTCCGGCTGGCCGCCGCCCAGCGCGGCCGGGTGCGCCCCGACGCCCCCCGCGACGACGACCTCGCCGACCCCTACCGCGGTCCCGCGTCCGGCTTCGCGGCGTGCGCGGCGCTGGTGCACAGCAGCCTCGCCGGGCCGCTCGACCTGCTCGCCGGCTGAGCCGGGGGACGGGGCGTGCCCCGTAGACTCGGCGGGCCGCCGCCACCTGCCAGGGAGCCCCGCCCATGACCGCACCCGGACCCGACACGACCTACTTCGGGCCGCGCTTCGGCGACCTGCAGGCGCAGGACCCGGAGATCGCCGGCGTCGTCCTCGACGAGCTGACGCGGCTGCGCAGCGGCCTGCAGCTGATCGCCAGCGAGAACTTCACCAGCCCGGCGGTGCTCGCGGCGCTCGGCTCCACGCTGTCCAACAAGTACGCCGAGGGCTACCCCGGCCGGCGCTACTACGGCGGCTGCGAGGTCGTCGACGTCGCGGAGAACATCGGCATCCAGCGCGCGAAGGACCTGTTCGGGGCCGACCACGCCAACCTGCAGCCGCACTCCGGCGCGAGCGCGAACCTGGCGGTGTTCGGCGCGTTCCTGCAGCCGGGCGACACGGTCCTGGCGATGTCGCTCCCGCACGGCGGGCACCTCACGCACGGCAGCAAGGTCAGCTTCAGCGGCAAGTGGTTCAACGCGGTGCACTACGGCGTCCGGCCGGACGACGGGGGCGCGCACAGCGAGGACGTCGACTACGACCAGATGCGCGACCTGGCGCGCGAGCACCGGCCCAAGATGATCATCGCGGGCGGCTCGGCGATCCCGCGGACCATCGACTTCGCCGCCTTCCGCGAGGTCGCGGACGAGGTCGGCGCGGTGTTCATGGTCGACGCCGCGCACTTCATCGGCCTGGTCGCCGGCGGCGCCGTCCCCAGCCCCGTCCCGTACGCCGACGTCGTGACCTTCACCACGCACAAGGTCCTGCGCGGCCCGCGCGGCGGGATGCTCGTGTGCAGGGCCGAGCACGCCGCCAAGCTCGACAAGGCGGTGTTCCCGATGATGCAGGGCGGGCCGCTGATGCAGTCCGTCGCGGCCAAGGCCGTCGCGCTGAAGGAGGCGGCGACCCCGGAGTACGCCGCGTACACGCGCCAGGTCGTCGCCAACGCGCAGGCCCTGACCCAGGGCCTGGCCGCGGAGGGCATGCGGCCCGTCACCGGCGGCACCGACACCCACCTCGCGCTGCTGGACCTCCAGGGCATCGGGGTCACCGGCGCCGAGGCCGAGGCGCGCTGCGACCGGGCCGGCATCGTGCTCAACAAGAACGCGATCCCGTACGACCCGCAGCCGGCGTCGGTCGCCAGCGGCATCCGGGTCGGGACGCCCAGCGTCACCACGCAGGGCATGGGCGAGGGCGACATGAAGGAGGTGGCCGGCCTCATCGCGCGCGCCGTGCGCGACGCGGACGGCACGGACGCCCCCGAGGTGCGGGCCGCGGTCACACAGCTGGTGACGGCGCACCCCGCCTATCCGGATCCGGACTCCGGGGACGGTCCCGGGAACTAGTCTCTCGGCGTGCGGGAGTACCTGCTCGTCCTGTTCGTCGCCGCGTCGGTGACGTACCTGCTGACCCCCGTCGCCCGCCGCCTGGCCGTACGCGTCGGGGCGCAGGCCGAGCCCCGCGAGCGCGACGTGCACGTCGTCCCCACCCCGCGCCTCGGTGGCCTGGCCATGTACGCGGGGGTGGCGGCGGCGTTCCTCGTGGCCTCCCGGCTCCCGCACCTGGAGAGGGTCTTCGTCTACTCCGACGTCGAGGCGGTGGTGGTCGCCGGCGGTGTCATCGTGCTCGTCGGGGTCGTGGACGACATCTGGCCGCTGGACGCGCTGACCAAGCTCGCGGGCCAGGTGGTCGCGGTCGGCGTCATGATCCTGCAGGGGCTGCAGCTGATCGGCCTGAACCTGCCCGGCATCGGCTACACCTCCCTGGGGCCGGAGGGCGTGCCGCTGACCGTGCTGCTCGCCCTGCTGACCGTCAACGCCATCAACTTCGTGGACGGCCTCGACGGGCTGGCCGCCGGCGTGGGGGCGATCGCGGCGCTGGCCTTCTTCGCGTTCTCGTACTCGCTGTCCACCGGCCTGGTCACCGGTGGGGTCCAGCTCGAGCGCATCAGCAGCCCGACGCTCATCGGCGCGGTCCTGGCCGGCGCCTGTCTCGGCTTCCTGCCGCACAACTTCAGTCCCGCGCGGATCTTCATGGGCGACAGCGGCTCGATGCTCATCGGGTTGATGCTCGCCGGCTCCGTCACCAGCCTCACCGGCCAGTTCGACTTCTCGAAGCTGCCGACGACCACCACCGTCCCGGCCCTGCTCCCGCTGCTGCTGCCCTTCGCCGTGCTCGCCGTGCCGTTCGTGGACCTGCTGCTCGCGGTGGTGCGGCGCACCCGCTCCGGGCGCTCGCCGTTCGCCCCCGACAAGGCCCACCTGCACCACCGGCTGCTGGAGATCGGGCACAGCCACCGGCGCGCCGTGCTGATCATGTACTTCTGGACCGCGCTGCTCGCCTTCGGGGGAGTGGCCGCCAGCGTGAGCCAGGGGCCGGCGTACGTGCTGACGGCCGTGGGCGTGCTCGCGCTCGTCGGCGTGGCCATCGGCGCGGTGCCCCGGCTGCGCGCCCGCACCCGTGGCTGAGCGCCGGCTGCCGCAGCACGCGGTGGCGCCGCTGGTCACCCTCGCCGTGGGCGTGCTCTGCGCCGCGGTCGCGGCCGGCACCGTGGGCGGCCGCGGCGTGCCCTCGGCGCTGCTGGCGACGGTCGTCGTGGCCGCCTTCTTCTGGTCGGGGCTGGTGCCGCTGCTGGTGGCCCGGGTGGCGCCGGAGTCCGCCGGCCTCGCGATGATCATCTTGCTCACCAACTACGGGCTGCGGCTGGTCCTGGCGCTCGTCGTGCTGGTCGCCGCCACCCGCGCGGGGCTGGTCGACGCCGGCGCTGTCGGCCTCACGCTCATCGTGTGCGCGCTGACGTGGACCGCCACGCAGGTGGCCCTGCTCACCAGGTCCGGGGGCACCTAGTACGCTGCCCGCACCATGCACCCCGACAGGACCGGCTCCGGCCCCGCCGGAAGCGGTCGCAAGGGCGAGCAGGACGCCTGGGGGGCCTTCGGGCTCGTCGTGTCCGGCGTCCTGGTGTGGGGTGTCGTCGGCGGCCTGCTGGGCCGCTGGCTCGACAGCCGGATCCCCGTCCTGGTGGGGCTGCTGGTGGGCATGGCGGCAGGGCTCTACCTCGTCTGGTTTCGCTACGGTAGGCCGTGATGTCGAGCTCCCGGAACACTCCGGCTGCGGCTCGTAGAGGAAGGACCTCGTGAACACCTTGCTGCTCGCGGCGAGCGACACCTTTGTGCCTCCGGGCCCGCGGGACTTCGAGTTCCCGGGGATCGGCGGCTCGTTCTTCACCAAGCCGATGCTCATCATCGTGCTGGGCACCCTGCTGGTGGCGGTGTTCTTCTACTTCGCCGCCCGGTCCGCCCAGCGCGTCCCCGGCAAGCTCCAGTTCGCCGGTGAGTCCGCGTACGGCTTCGTGCGCAACTCCATCGCGCTGGACGCCATCGGCCATGAAGGGCTGCGCTACGTCCCCTACCTCGCCACACTGTTCTTCTTCATCGCGACGCTGAACATCTTCGGGATCATCCCGTACTTCCAGTTCCCGGCGACGTCGAAGATCGCGATCCCGCTGTTCCTCGCGGTCATCTCCTGCGTCATCTTCAACGCCATCGGCATCCGGCGGATGGGCTTCGGCGGCTACTTCAAGGCCATGATGTTCCCGCCCGGGATCCCGAAGCCGGTCTACGTCATCCTGGCGCCGATCGAGTTCGTGTCCACGATCCTGATCCGCCCGCTGACGCTGTGCCTGCGACTCACGCTCAACATGTTCGCCGGCCACCTGGTGCTGCTGCTGTTCGTGCTGGGCGGCGAGTACCTGCTGCGCGACTACGGCGGCGCGGTGGGCATCGCCTCGGGCGCGGTCGCGATCTTCGGTAGCATCGTGCTGACCTTCTTCGAGGCGTTCGTGCAGCTGCTCCAGGCGTACGTCTTCACGCTCCTGTCCGCGCTCTACATCGGCGGCGCCCTGCTCGAGGAGCACTAGCCGCCGGCCGGCGCTCCGGAACACCTGCACCCCCGCACCACCCCACTGACCTGCAGAACACGACGCACTCGGAGGAAACAGCAATGGACGGCAGTCTCAACATGGTCGGTTACGGCCTCGCGGCCATCGGCCCGGGCGTCGGCATCGGCCTCATCTTCGCCGCGTACATCAGTGGCGTGGCCCGCCAGCCGGAGGCGCGCGGCGTGCTGCAGAGCATCGCGATCCTCGGCTTCGCCCTCGCCGAGGCGCTGGCCATCATCGGCATCGGCCTCGCGTTCGTCCTCTGACCGTGGACAGACTGCTGCTGGCGGTCGCGGAGGAGGAGCCCAACCCGCTCACCCCGCACCTGTCCGAGCTGATCGTCGGGCTCGTCGCGTTCGTCCTGCTGTTCCTGTTCCTGCGGGCCAAGGTCTGGCCCATGTTCGAGAAGGCCTTCGCCGCCCGCACCGAGGCGATCGAGGGCGCGATCGCCAAGGCCGAGCGCGACCGGGCCGAGGCGCAGCGCCTGCTGGGCCAGTACCAGCAGCAGCTGGCCGAGGCCCGCGACGAGGCCAGCCGCATCCGCAACGAGGCGCAGTCCCAGCGCGCCGAGATCGTGGAGGAGGCCCGCGTGGAGGCGCGGACGGAGGCGCAGCGCATCACCGAGGCTGCCACCGCCCAGATCGCCTCCGAGCGCCTGCAGGCCCTCACCGAGCTGCGCCGGGAGGTCGGCACGCTCGCCGTCGACCTGGCCGGACGCATCGTCGGGGAGTCCCTGCAGGACGAGGCGCTCCAGCGCCGCAGCGTCGAGCGCTACCTCGACGAGCTCGACGGCCCGCGCCGCCAGGGGCAGCCCGCCGGGACGGCCGTCTGATGGACGGCAGCAGCCGGGAGTCCATGCGGGGCGCCCTGGGGCGCCTCGAGGAGCTGCTCGGCACGCAGGCCGATGGTCAGGGCGCCGCGCAGGTCAGCGAGGGCCTGTACTCGGTGGCCGGTCTGCTCGACCGGGAGCCGTCCCTGCGCCGCGCGCTCACCGACCCCGCCTCCAGCCCGGACAGCCGTCGGGGCCTGGTCGACGCACTGTTCGGCCGCCAGCTCTCCGGGCTGCCGCTATCGGTGCTGCGCGGCCTGGTGTCCTCCCCGTGGCACAGCCCGGCGGACCTGCGCGAGGCCGTCGAGACGCTCGCCGCGCAGGCGGCGCTCAGGGCCGCGGAGGGCAACGGGGTCCTCGACGACGTCGAGGACGAGCTGTTCCGCTTCGCGCGGCTGCTCGAGCGCGAGCCCGAGCTGCGCACCGCGCTGACCGACCCGGGGCTGCCGGACGACCGCAAGCTCGGTCTCGTCCGGGGGCTGCTCGCCGACCGCGCGCAGCCGGCCACCGTGCGGCTGGTCGAGGTCGTCGTCACGCGCCCGCGCGGCCGCTCTATCGAGAACGCGCTCGAGGAGCTCTCCCGCCTCGCGGCCGCCCGCCGCCAGCGGCTCATCGCGGAGGTCCGGGTCGCCCGGCCCCTGGAGCCGCAGCAGGCCGAGCGGCTGTCCGCCGCGCTCGCCGGCATCTACGGGCGGCAGGTGCAGCTCCAGGTCGCCGTCGACCCCGCGGTCCTCGGCGGCGTGCAGGTGCGGGTCGGTGACGAGGTGCTCGACGGCACCGTCGCCCGCCGCCTGCAAGACGTGCGCCGCAGGCTCACCGCCGGCTGACCGCCCACCCGCCAGCTCCATCCCGCCAGCCCCCGCCGGCGAGCAGACCCACACCTTCCAGCAGTAGAGAGCAGGGAACGCAGATGACGGAGCTCAGCATCCGGCCGGAGGACGTCCGTTCGGCGATCGAGCAGTACGTCACCTCCTACACCGCGGAGACCACCCGCGAGGAGGTGGGCACCGTGACCGAGGTCGGTGACGGCATCGCCCGCGTCGAGGGGCTGTACTCCACGATGGCGAACGAGCTGCTCGAGTTCGAGGGCGGGGCCCTCGGCCTGGCGCTGAACCTCGACGCGCGCGAGGTCGGCTGCGTCATCCTCGGCGACCCGAGCGCCATCGAGGAGGGCCAGGCGGTCCGGCGCACCAACGAGGTCCTGTCGGTCCCCGTCGGCGACGGCTTCCTCGGCCGTGTCGTGGACCCGCTGGGCAACCCCATCGACGGCAAGGGGGAGATCGTCGCCGAGGGGCGGCGCATCCTCGAGCTGCAGGCGCCCACCGTCGTGCAGCGCCAGCCGGTGGGCGAGCCGCTCCAGACGGGCATCAAGGCCGTGGACGCCATGACCGCCATCGGGCGCGGCCAGCGCCAGCTGATCATCGGCGACCGGCAGACCGGCAAGACCGCGGTCGCGCTCGACGCGATCATCAACCAGCGCGACAACTGGCTCAGCGGCGACCCGAAGAAGCAGGTCAAGTGCATCTACGTCGCGGTCGGCCAGAAGGGCTCGACCGTCGCGGAGCTGGTGGGGCGCCTGGAGGAGTCCGGCGCGATGGAGTACACGACCGTCGTCGCGGCCCCCGCCTCGCAGCCGGCCGGGTTCAAGTACCTGGCCCCGTACACCGGCTCGAGCATCGGCCAGCACTGGATGTACAACGGCCAGCACGTGCTCATCGTGTTCGACGACCTGTCCAAGCAGGCCGACGCCTACCGCGCGATCTCGCTGCTGCTGCGCCGCCCGCCGGGCCGCGAGGCCTACCCCGGTGACGTGTTCTACCTGCACTCCCGGCTGCTCGAGCGCTGCGCGAAGCTGTCCGACGAGCTGGGCGGCGGGTCCATGACCGGCCTGCCGCTCATCGAGACCAAGGGCAACGACGTCTCGGCGTTCATCCCGACCAACGTCATCTCCATCACCGACGGGCAGATCTTCCTCGAGACCGACCTGTTCAACTCCGGTGTGCGTCCGGCCATCAACGTCGGCATCTCGGTGTCCCGCGTCGGCGGCTCCGCGCAGATCAAGGCCATGAAGTCGGTGTCCGGCCGCCTGCGCCTGGACCTGGCCCAGTACCGCGAGCTCGAGGCGTTCGCCGCCTTCGGCTCGGACCTGGACAAGGCCTCCAAGCAGCAGCTCGAGCGCGGCGCACGCCTGGTCGAGCTGCTCAAGCAGCCGCAGTACTCGCCGTTCCCGGTGGAGCGACAGGTGGTCTCCATCTGGGCCGGCACCAACGGGCACCTCGACGACGTGCCGGTGAGCGACGTCCGCCGCTTCGAGGGCGAGCTGCTCGACTTCGTGGGCCGCTCGCACAAGGGCATCTACGACTCCATCCTGCAGACCGGCAAGCTCGGCGACGACGTGGTGGCCGAGCTCGACCGGGCCGTCGGCGAGTTCAAGCGCCAGTTCCAGACCGGCGAGGGCCACGGGCTCGGCACCGAGGCGCCGTCCCAGCCGCTCGAGGACGGCCAGCGCGGCCAGGAGACCATCACCCGGCACGTGCAGCCCGAGGGCGGCAGCTCGCGGATCGACGGCAACCACGGCGCCACCCCGGCGAACGGCTGACGGGTGGCCGCACAGCTGCGCGTCTACCGCCGGCGCATCCGCTCGGTGCAGTCGACGAAGAAGATCACCCGCGCGATGGAGCTCATCGCCGCGTCCCGCATCGCCAAGGCGCAGCAGCGCGTCAACGCCGCGCAGCCGTACGCGCGGCAGATCACCCGGGTGATCTCCGCACTGGCGACGCAGTCGACGATCGACCACCCGCTGGTGTCGGAGAAGCCGGAGCCCTCACGGGCCGCCGTGCTCGTCGTGACCAGCGACCGCGGCCTGGCGGGCGGCTACAACGCCAACGCCCTCAAGCAGGCCGCGCAGCTCGAGGAGACGCTGCGCCGCGAGGGCAAGCAGAGCGTGAGCTACCTCGTCGGGCGCAAGGCGGTCAGCTACTACCGCTTCCGCGGGCGCCAGGTCGAGAAGGACTGGACCGGCTTCTCCGAGCAGCCCAGCTACGAGGACGCCAAGCAGGTCGCGGACGCGCTCATCGCGGCGTTCGTGCGCCCCACCGAGGAGGGCGGCGTGGACGAGATCCACGTCGTGTTCACCGAGTACGTGTCCGCGCTGACGCAGAAGCCGGTCGCCAACCGGGTCCTGCCGCTCGTCATCGAGGAGACCGACGAGCCGCCGGCCGAGGGTCCGCTGCCGCTGTACGAGTTCGAGCCCTCCCCGGACGCGCTGCTGGACTCGCTGCTGCCGCGCTACGTGGAGACCCGGGTCTACGCCGCCCTGCTGGAGTCGGCGGCCTCGGAGTCGGCGTCCCGGCGACGCGCCATGAAGGCCGCGACCGACAACGCGGACGAGCTCATCAAGTCGCTCACCCGAGCGGCCAACTCGGCCCGGCAGGCCGAGATCACGCAGGAGATCAGCGAGATCGTGGGCGGCGCCTCCGCGCTGGCCGACGCCTAGACCGAAGCACGAGGGAAGAGGCAGTCATGACCGTCACCACCCAGAACCCGTCGGGTCGCGCGTCCACCGGCGGCACCGGCCGGGTCGCGCGCGTCATCGGCCCGGTCGTCGACGTCGAGTTCCCGCCCGACGAGATGCCGGAGATCTACAACGCGCTGCACGTCAGCCGCGTGCTGGGCGGCGACACCGCCACCCTGACGCTGGAGGCCGCGCAGCACATCGGCGACAACATGGTCCGCGCGATCTCGATGCAGCCCACCGACGGCCTGGTCCGCGGTGCGCCGGTGCGCGACACGGGTGCGCCGATCTCCGTGCCGGTCGGGGACGCCACCAAGGGCCACGTGTTCAACGCGCTCGGGCAGCCGATGGACGTCGCGAGCATCGACGCCGACACCTACTGGCCGATCCACCGCCCGTCGCCGCCGTTCGACCAGCTCGAGAGCAAGACGGAGCTGTTCACGACCGGCATCAAGGTCGTGGACCTGCTGGCGCCGTACGTCGCCGGCGGCAAGATCGGGCTGTTCGGCGGCGCGGGCGTCGGCAAGACCGTGCTCATCCAGGAGATGATCTACCGCGTCGCCAAGGAGTTCTCGGGCGTGTCGGTGTTCGCCGGGGTCGGCGAGCGCACCCGCGAGGGCAACGACCTGTTCGGTGAGATGACCGAGTCCGGCGTCATCAACGACACCGCGCTGGTCTTCGGCCAGATGGACGAGCCGCCGGGCACCCGCCTGCGGGTGGCGCTGTCGGCGCTGACGATGGCGGAGTACTTCCGCGACGTGCAGAAGCAGGACGTGCTGCTGTTCATCGACAACATCTTCCGCTTCACCCAGGCGGGCTCGGAGGTGTCGACGCTGCTCGGCCGCATGCCGAGCGCGGTCGGCTACCAGCCGACGCTGGCCGACGAGATGGGCGTGCTGCAGGAGCGCATCACCTCCACCCGCGGGCACTCGATCACCTCGCTGCAGGCGATCTACGTGCCGGCGGACGACATCACCGACCCGGCGCCGCACACGACGTTCGCCCACCTGGACGCCACCACGGTGCTCTCCCGCTCCATCTCGGAGAAGGGCATCTACCCGGCCGTGGACCCGCTGGACTCCACCAGCCGGATCCTGGACGCGCGCTACCTGGGTGAGGAGCACTACGCGGTCGCCCGCGAGGTGCAGCGCATCCTGCAGCGCAGCAAGGACCTCCAGGACATCATCGCCATCCTCGGGATCGACGAGCTGGGCGAGGACGACAAGGTCCTGGTCAACCGGGCCCGTCGCATCGAGCGCTTCCTGTCCCAGCCGTTCTTCGTGGCCGAGGCCTTCACCGGCCAGCCGGGCAAGTTCGTGCCGCTGGACGAGACGATCGCGTCGTTCAAGAAGCTGACCGAGGGCGACTACGACCACATCCCCGAGCAGGCGTTCTTCCTGTGCGGTGGCATCGAGGACGTCGAGGCGAACGCCAAGCGGCTGGCCAGCTCGTAGCCTGCACGCCGCCTGCTCCGGGCCGGGTCACCTCGTCGAGGTGCCCGGCCCGGCGCCGTTCCCGGCCGCTAGGATGGACGTACGGCTGCGGAGCACTCCGCGCCGCGGATCTGCGGAGGCACAGTGGCGGAGCTGCACGTCGAGCTGGTGTCGGTCGAGCGCGAGGTCTGGAGCGGCGAGGCCAGCTCGGTCATCGCGCGCACGACCGAGGGTGAGATCGGCATCCTGCCCGGGCACGCGCCGCTGCTGGGCGAGGTGGCCGACGGCAGCACGCTGCGCGTGGTGCAGGCCGGGGGCGGCGAGGTCGTGGCCGCGGTCCACGGCGGCTTCCTGTCCGTGACGGACCAGGGCGTGACCGTGCTGGCCGAGGTGGCCGAGCTGGCCGAGGACATCGACCAGAGCCGGGCGCGCAGCGCGCTGGAGCGGGCGCGGTCCGAGGGTGACGAGTCGGCGGTGCGCCGGGCGGAGAGCCGACTGCGGGCGGCGGGCTCGCCGGTCTGAGCCTGCGGGCGCAGGGTCTCGGAGTCCGGTGCGCGGCCTCGAGGTCGGGCTCGTCGTCGCGGCGCTCGTCTGCGTCCTGCCGCTGGTCGCGATCCACGTCCGGCGGCGGGTCCTGCAGCGCAGCGGCGGCACGATCGAGCTCTCGCTGCAGCGCCGGCGCCTCGCGCACGGCCGCGGCTGGGCGTTGGGCATCGGGCGCTTCCAGGGCGACGAGCTGCGGTGGTACCGGGTCTTCAGCCTGGCGCCGCGGCCGCGCGCCACGCTGTGCCGGCGCGACCTGAAGGTGCTCAGGCGCCGGCAGCCGGCGGGCGGGGAGACCCTCGCGCTGCTGGACGGAGCCGTCGTCCTGCACTGCGAGAACGCCCGCGGCCCGGTGGACCTGGCGATGGACCCGTCCGCGGTCACCGGGTTCCTGGCCTGGCTGGAGGCAGCTCCACCGGGAGGCCTCCCTCCCGGCCCGTAGGCGGCCCTCCGGCTAGTCGCCCCCGCCCGGCTTCCACATGACGTCGCCGCCCGGGTTGCTGATCCGCGACAGGATGAACAGCAGGTCCGACAGCCGGTT
>Ga0210040_10006324_pt1 | contig 14779 bp, 15 predicted proteins | sample CryGeyCG12114_NA_FD_185462 | JGI IMG/M metagenome (GOLD analysis project Ga0210040, IMG submission 185462) | Groundwater microbial communities from aquifer - Crystal Geyser CG19_WC_8/21/14_NA (SPAdes) (version 2) | ecosystem: Environmental > Aquatic > Deep subsurface > Groundwater | place: USA... | reverse complement strand
GATGAAGATGTCCGCCGCCATTCGCGCCTTTCCTTGTCCCATGGGGCCGGGCTTGTCGCAGTGATGCGAGCGCGGTCAAGCGATAGACTTGGAGCGATTTGCCGGTAGAGGCATGCGCATGGCCGCCCCCCGTCCCTTCGTGCTGCTCGACGATGCGCGAGAGGAGGGTGCAAGCGAGGCGCTGCTGTTCGAGGACCCGGCGGAGCTGTTCGTGGCGCGCCGGCCCGAGGAGGTGCTTCCGGTGCTGGCGACGGCCGAGGCGGCGCGGGTGGCGCGCGGCGGAACGCTGGCCGGTTATCTCGCCTATGAGGCGGGGCTGGCGCTGGAGCCGCGGCTCTCCCGTCGCGCGCCGGGGCGGACCGGGGCGAGCGGGCCGCTGGTGTGGTTCGGCCTGTTCGCAGAGACGCGGAGCATTCCGGCCGCTGAGGTGCCCGGCTGGCTGGCGGCACGGGGTGGCGCGGGCGCTGCGTCGATCGGCCCGCTGGAGCCGCAGCGTTCCGTCGCCGCCTATCTCGACGCGTTCGAGCATCTGCAGCAGGCGATCCGCGATGGCGACATCTACCAGGCGAACCTGACCATGCCGCTCGCGGGCGGCGCGACGGGGGACCCGGTGGCGCTCTACGCGGCAATCCGGCCGGCGGCGAAGGCGGGTTACGGCGGGCTGATCTTCGACGGATCGCATTGGCTGCTGAGCTTCAGCCCGGAGCTGTTCTTCTCGCTCAAGGGCCGCGCCGCCAAGGCCAAGCCGATGAAGGGCACCCGCCCGCGCGGTCGGGACGTGGCGGAGGATCGCCTCTTTGCCGAGGAACTCGCCGCCTCCGTCAAGGACAGGGCCGAGAACCTGATGATCGTGGACCTGATGCGCAACGACCTCTCCCGCGTGGCGAAGGCCGGCACGGTGCGGGTGGAGAAGCCCTTCGAGGTGGAGACCTACCCGACGGTGCACACGATGGTCTCGACCGTGCGCGCCGAGCTGGCGGACGGGCTGGGCGCGATGGACATGCTGCGCGCGCTGTTCCCCTGCGGCTCCATCACCGGGGCGCCGAAGATCCGCGCGATGGAGCTGATCGATACGGTCGAGCAGGATGCGCGCGGGCCCTATTGCGGCGCGATCGGGCGGATCGGAACGGGTGCGGATGGGGGCGCGGATGCGGCGTTCAACGTGGCCATCCGCACGATCCGCCTGACGCCCGGCGAGAACGAGCGGCACCAGGCGGTGCTCGGCGTCGGCGGCGCGATCGTGGCGGACAGCGACGGGATGGCGGAATGGCGCGAGTGCCTGGTCAAGGGCGGCTTCGCCCGCGGTGCAGCGGGTGGCCACGACCTGATCGAAACGATGCGCTTCTCGCCTGCCGAGGGCGTGGCGTGGCAGGACCTGCACCTCGATCGGCTGCAGCGGAGCGCGGCGGAGCTGGGCTTCGCGTTCGACCGGGCGGCAGTGCTGGCGCGGATCGAGGCGCTGCTCGCAGGACTCGCCCAGCCGGCAAAGCTGCGCCTGCTGCTGTCGCGTGGCGGCGAGATCGCGCTGGAGAGCGGGCCGCTGCCTCCGCCACTGGCCGATCCCGCCCCCTGCATCGCGCTGCCGCTGCCGGTGGTGCCTGGCGACTGGCGGCTGCGGCACAAGACCACGGACCGCCACTTCTACCAGGCGGCTTTGCAGGTCGCGCGGGATAAGGGCGCATTGGAGGCGGTGTTCGTGCGGCCGGACGGGCTGGTGACGGAGGGCAGCTTCACCAACATCTTCGTCGAGCGCGACGGCCTGCTGCTGACGCCGCGTGACGAATCGGGCCTGCTGCCCGGCATCGCCCGCCGTGCGCTGATCGAGGAAGGCCGCGCCTTCGAGGCGGACCTGACGCCGGATGATCTCGCTGGCACCTTCCTGATCGGCAATGCCCTGCGAGGGCTGATGCCAGCGAGGCTGCTGTAATGAACGACGCGTCCCTCAGCCCCGCCCTCCGGCGGATCGCCGCCTCGCCCACCACGGCAATGACCGACCGTGCCACCCAGCTGCGCGAGGAAGGGCGCGACATCATCTCGCTCTCCGTGGGCGAGCCGGATTTCGCCACGCCGCCGCATGTGCTGGCGGCGGCGAAGGACGCGCTGGACGCGGGCGCGACGAAATACACGCCGGTCACCGGCACGGCGGCACTGAAACGGGCGGCGGCGCTGCACTTCTCGCGCGACCTCGGCATCGCGGCCGATCCGGCGCAGATCATCGTCACCGCAGGGGGCAAGCAGGCGATCTTCGAGGCGCTCGCCGCGACGGTGGGAGAGGGGGACGAGGTGATCGTGCCCGCGCCGTGGTGGGTCAGCTATCCGCAGATGGTGCGCTTCGCCCGGGGCACGGTGGTGCCGCTGCACACCTTGGCGAGCGAAGGCTTCCGCTTCGATCCGGCCGCGCTGGAGGCGCTGATCAGCCCTCGCACCAAATGGCTGCTGCTCAACAGCCCGGGCAACCCGACCGGCGCTGTCTTCCCGGCGCGGATGCTGGAGGGAATCGGCGAGGTGCTACGGCGGCATCCCCAGGTGCTGGTGCTGTCGGACGATATCTACGCGCCGCTCAACTACACGGGTGCGCCGCATGCGACGCTGGCGGCGCTGTGCCCCGATCTCGCCTTGCGCATCTGCACGGTGTCGGGCGTGTCCAAGAGCCATGCGATGACCGGCTTCCGCATCGGGGTTGCAACCGGGCCGCAATGGCTGATCGAGGCGATGGGGCGGCTGCAGTCGAACGCCTGCGGCAACCCCGCCTCCATCAGCCAGGCAGCGGCGGTGGCAGCGTTAGAAGGTCCGCAGGATTTCCTGGAGCAATGGCGCGAGACCTTCCGCCGCCGGCGTGACCTGGTGGTGGGCGCGATCAATGGTGTGCCAGGCCTCTCCACGCCGGTGCCGGAGGGGGCGTTCTACTGCCTGATCGACGCTGCGCCGCTGATGGAGCGGTTCGGCGACGACGACACGAATCTTGCGCTGCACCTGCTGGAACATGGCGTGGCGGTGGTCGCCGCCAGCGCGTTCGGCGGGAAGGACGGCTTCCGCATCAGCTTCGCCGCGGACGAGCGCGTGCTGGAGGAAGCGATGCGGCGAATTGCAGGGGCGCTGGCATGACCATGAATAATATTCCCATCCTGTTCGAAGACGGCGAGTCGCTGGTGATCGACAAGCCCGGCGGGCTGCCGCTGGACCGGCCGCGCGCCGGGGGCCGATCGCTGGCGGACCGGCTGGACGAGCTGCGGCTCGGCTTCCAGCGGCCGCCGGCGCCGGTCCATCGGCTGGACAGCGACACCTCCGGCTGCCTGCTGCTCGCGCGCAACCCGAAGGCGCTGAAGCGATTCGCCGCGGCCTTCGAGCAGCGGCTGGTGAGCAAGCGCTATCTCGGCATCCTCAGCGGCGTTCCGTCTGTGGAGGAGGGGACGGTCGATCTGGCACTGACGAAGATCAGCAGCGCGGAGGCCGGCTGGCGGATGATCCCGGCGCGCGCTGGCAAGCCCTCGGTCACGCACTGGCGGCTGTTGGCGGAGAATAACGGCCGCGCGCTGATCGAGTTTCGGCCGGAGACCGGCCGCACGCACCAGATCCGCGTCCATGCCGCGAGCGGGATCGGCATCCCCCTGCTGGGCGACGCGGTCTATGGCGACGGCCAGAGCCGAACGGGCGGCGCCTGGCGCACGCTGCTGCACGCCGCCGCGCTGGAGGTCCCGCGCGAGGGCAAGCCGCCGATCTCCGCCACCGCGCCGATGCCTGTCGATTTCCTCGGCTTGGGTTTCAGCGATGGCTGACGAGCTCGTCGAGCGGGCGCTGGCGCTGGCGGAGGAAAGCTTCGTCACCGCCTCCGGCCCCGGCGGGCAGAACGTCAACAAGGTGGCGACCGCGGTGCAGCTGCGGGTCGACATCTACGCACTGCGGCTGGAGCCAGCGGCGTTCCACCGGCTGAAAGCCCTCGCCGGCAGCCGGATGACATCGAGAGGCGAGCTGCTGATCGACGCGCGCCGCTTCCGCACGCAGGACGCCAACCGCGCCGATGCCCGCGAACGCCTTACCGAGCTGATCACGCAAGCGCTGGTGGAGCCGAAGAAGCGCGCCAAGTCCCGCGTCAACCGCGTGGGCAAGGTGCAGCGGCTGAAAGGCAAGAAAGTGCGCGGCACGGTGAAGGCCAACCGCGGCAAGGTGGAGTGGTAGCGGGCGCGCGCAGGATGCAGGCAGGGCGCTCGGGCGCTTGACTTTTCCACGGCCGTGCAGCAAGGGCGCGCGTCTGTGGGCGGCGCCGCGCGTCGCCTTTCTGTGTTTTCGGGCCACTCTGCCAGAGGGCCCCTTATCGACTGGAAGTGAACCGATGGCGAAGCCCGCAACCATCAAGATCCGGCTGAACTCGACGGCCGGCACCGGCTTCTTCTACGTGACGAAGAAGAACCCGCGCAACCAGACCGAGAAGATGACCTTTCGGAAGTACGATCCGGTGGCGAAGAAGCACGTCGAGTTCAAGGAAGGCAAGATCAAGTAAGAGGGCGCCTCGCGCTCCTTCGGGTTCACGGCCGGTTCAAAGCAGCCTAGCCAGATCGCCCGCATGCTGATCCCATCCCTGCCCTTCCGCCGCCGTCCCGTTGCGGCCGCCCTCGCCGGCGCACTGTCGCTGGCGATCCCCGCCTCGCTTGCCCTGCCGGCCGCTCCTGCATCGGCGCAGGCGCGATCCTCTTCGGCGGACGCGCAGCTGGACCGGGTGGTGAGCGCGCTGCGCGGCATCTCGACCTTGCGCGCCGACTTCAGCCAGGCGGACCGCGCTGGCCGCACCGTCAGCGGCACGTTGACCCTCAAGCGCCCCGGCCGCATCCGCTTCCAGTACAGCAATGATGTAAACATGCTGGTCGTGTCCGACGGCAAGTCGCTCACGCTGGTGGATTACGACGTCCGGCAGGTGCAGCGCTGGCCGATCAGCGATTCGCCGCTGGGCGCGCTGCTCGACCCGAGCCGCGACGTGAAGCGCTATGGCAAGCTGATCCCGAGCGCCAGCCGCGACGTCGTCAGCATCGAGGTGAAGGCGCCCGACAAGCCGGAATACGGCACGATCACCCTGATCTTCGTGGAGGACGCCTCGGCACCCGGCGGGCTGGAGCTGTCGAGCTGGGTTGCGCTGGATGCGCAGAACACCCGCACCACCGTGCGCCTCACGAACCATCGCTACGGCGTGGCCGTGCCTGACAGTGCCTTCACCTACAAAGACCCGCGCCGCACGTCTCGTCGTCCGGGCTGAACCGCTCAGCGCCAGGGCGTGAGGCTCGCGCGGCAAGTTGTTTCGCCTCATTCAGCAGGCAGAAAGCCATTGGCCCCTAGGAGTGAATGGCAAGACGGCGGCGAGGCGGGTTTCCCCCCTGTTGCCCTGCCTCAGTAAACCTGCGGTCTTGTGCAAGCGTGACGAACGCTCAAGAGGAACCCCCGTCCCAATTGCCCCCGGGACGGGGGTTTTTTGTGCCCGGCGAGCGGCTGTTTGCCCCGCCGCCGGCGCTGCTGCCAGCGACGCGGTTGAAGCGCCGCTTCCGCGCCCCTATCGGCTCTCTCCATGGCCACGCCACATCTCAAGATCGTCAGCTGGAACATCAACTCGGTGCGCCTGCGCCTGCCCCTCGTCGAGCGGCTGCTGCGCGAGGAGAGCCCGGACGTGCTCTGCCTGCAGGAGATCAAGACGATCGGGGAGACCTTCCCCGCCCAGGCGCTGGCGGAGCTCGGCTATGAGCACCAGGTGGTGCACGGTCAGAAGGGCTATCACGGCGTCGCCACGATCAGCCGCATCCCCTTGCGCGAAGTCTCTCGGCATGACTGGCAGGACAATGGCGAGGCGCGCCATGTCGGGGTCGAGCTGCTCGGGCCCGGCCGGGGCGTGGTGCTGGAGAACGTCTATGTCCCGGCCGGCGGCGACGTTCCGGACCGCGCGGTGAATGGGAAGTTTGGCCAGAAGCTCGACTTCGTGGAGCGGATGACGCGCTGGGCCGATTCGCTTGACAGGCCGACGGTGATCGTGGGGGACTTCAACATCGCCCCGCTGGAATGCGACGTCTGGAGCCACAAGCAGCTGCTCAAGGTCGTCAGCCACACGCCGGTGGAGGTGGAGGCGCTGCAGCGCTTCAAGGACGCGCATGGCTGGTGCGACATCGGCCGTGAGCTGATCCGCGCGCCGGAGCGCTGCTTCACCTGGTGGAGCTATCGCTCGCCGGACTGGAAGAAGAACGATCGCGGGCGGCGGCTCGACCACGTCTGGGCCTCGCCCGAGCTGGCGGGCACTGCGCGGACGCACCGGGTGCTGGAGCCTGCGCGCGATTGGGACCGGCCGAGCGACCATGTGCCATTGGTGACGGAGTTCGCGCTCTGAGCGAGACGCCCTCTTCCCGGCGGGCAGCGCAGGCGGTGGACGCGCTGCGGCATGGCTGGCCGATCCAGGTGGGCGGGTCGCCGCACCTGTTGCCGATCGAGACTGCGCCGGGAGCGGCCTCTTCGCCGTACGCGCTGATCTCCTTTGCCCGGGCGGCGACGCTCAAGCTGGCGAACCAGCGCGAGGCGGCCGATCCTCATGCGCCGGTGCTGGTGCGCGCGGCCGAGCCGCTGGACCTCGCCGCCGCCCGGCCGATCGCCGACCCGTCGCTTGATCTCGCCGCACCGCTGAAAGGGCCGTTCCTGGCCGAGCCGCTCGACTGGGCCGAGGAAGCGGCCGCGGCCCTGGAGCTGGCGCGAATCGCGGGCATCCTGCCCGCGTTTCTCGTCGCGCCGGAGTTCGACAGCGAGGCCGTCAAACTGTTGCAGGCGGATGTGGTCGCGCTCGCCGATCCGGCTCGGATCACCATCGCCACGCGAGCGCAGCTGCCGGTGGCCGCCTGTGACGCAGCGGAGATCGTCATCTTCCGCAGCCCGGATGATCTGCGCGAGCATGTCGCCCTGATCATCGGCCGGCAGACGAGCGAGCGGGTGCCGCTCGTGCGATTGCATTCGGAATGCCTGACGGGCGACATCCTCGGCAGCCTGCGCTGCGACTGTGGGCCGCAGCTTGATGCGGCGCTCCGGGCGATGGCGGAGGAGGCGCGCGAGGGCGGCTGGGGCGTGCTGCTCTATCTGCGGCAGGAGGGGCGCGGGATCGGCCTGGTCAACAAGCTCAAGGCTTACCGCCTTCAGGACCAGGGGTTCGACACGCTGGAGGCCAATCGCCGGCTGGGCCTGCCGGCGGAAGCGCGCGATTTCCTCGTGGCGGCGCGGATGCTGCGCCTGCTGGGGGTGCGCGCCATCCGGCTAATGACCAACAATCCGGCGAAGGTCGCTGCGCTGGAGGCGGCAGGCGTGACGGTGGCGGAACGCGTGCCGCACCAGCTTCCCGCCAATCCGCACAACGAGCGCTATCTGGCGACCAAGCGCGATTCCGCCGGGCACCTGCTGACGTGAGCGACCTTACCATCCGTGCCGAGGTGCCGGGCGATGAGCCGGCGATCCGCAGCGTGGTGGAGGCAGCCTTCGCCGATCACCCGCACAGCAAAGGGACGGAGCCGGCGATCGTCGACCGGCTGCGCTCCGATGGCGACCTCGCGCTGTCGCTCGTGGCCGAGCAGGATGGCGCGATTGTCGGGCACGCGGCCTACTCCGCTGCTGTGTTGTCGAGCGGGGAGACCGGCTGGTTCGCGCTAGGGCCCATCGGTGTGCTGCCAGCGCGCCAAGGTCGGGGGATCGGCCGGATGCTGGTAGAGGCAGGCACTGCGAGGCTGACGGCTGTGGGAGCGAAGGGCATCGTGCTGCTGGGCGATCCAGAGCTGTATGCGCGCTTCGGCTTCGTCCGAGACACGCCGCTTTCCGTCGCCGGGCCGCTCGCCGGCTACTTCCAGGTGCTGCCTTTCGTGCAGGAGGTGGCGGAGGCGCAGGTGCGCTTCGCCCCGGCTTTCAGCCTGGCCCGGGTCCGCAACCGGCCGGAGCGGGAGGACTGAACCCTTAGCCCCGGTGCTGCGCGATTGCCTGCAGGAAGGCGGCGCCGTAGCTGTCCAGCTTGCGCGCGCCGATGCCGGGAATGGCGGCCAACTCGCTACGCGAGGTGGGGCGGGCGGCGGCCATGGCGCGCAGGGTCGCATCGTGGAAGATCACGTAGGGCGGCACCTGCGCCTCTCGCGCAAGGTCGCGCCGCACCGCGCGCAACGCCTCGAACAAAGGATCGTCCGCCTCGTCCACCGGCGCCTCTGCGCGGGTGCGCCGGCGCTCCGCTACCGGGGGACGCGTGATCTCCACGGTGCTCTCCCCCTTGAGGATCGCCCGGGCATCGCCGGCGAGTTGCAGCCCGCCATGCTCGGTGGCGACCAGGCTGCCGCGCGCCTGCAGCGAGCGCGCGAGCGGCTGCAGCAGCCGGGCCTCCTCCGCGTCGACGATGCCGAACACGCTGAGCGAATCGTGCCCGCGCTGGAGAACGCGATCGTCGCGCGCGCCGGTCAGCACCTTCTGCACATGGCCGAGGCCGAAGCTCTGCCCGGTGCGGTACACGGCCGAGAGCAGCTTGCGGGCGAGGTCCGTCGCGTCGATCACCTTCGGCGGTGAGAGGCAATTGTCGCAATTGCCGCAGGCGCTCGGCGGGTGCTCGCCGAAATGGCGCAGCAGGATCGCGCGCCGGCAGCCGGGTGCCTCGACCAGTCCGGCGAGTGTGTCCAGCCGGGTGCGCTCTCCGGCGCGGCGGGCGGGCTCCACCTCCTCCAGCCGCTGGCGGGCGCGGACGAAATCCCCTGCCGCCCACAGCATCAGGGCGACGGCCGGGTCTCCGTCGCGTCCGGCGCGGCCGGTCTCCTGGTAGTAGGCTTCGATCGACTTGGGCGTGCCGGCATGGGCGACGAAGCGCACGTCCGGCTTGTCGATCCCCATGCCGAAGGCGATCGTCGCCACCATCACCATGTCCTCCGACGCGACGAAGGCGGCCTGGTTGGCGGCGCGCTGCTCCGGCGGCAGGCCGGCATGGTAGGGAAGAACGGGCCTGCCGCGGGTCGCGAGCTTTTCCGCGAGTTCGTCCACCTGGCGGCGGGTCTGCGCGTAGACGATGCCCGGCCCTTTGTGCTCGGCCAGCAGGTCCTGCAACTGCTTAAGGCCGCTTTGGCGTGGGCGAATGGCGTAGCGGATGTTCGGCCGGTCGAACCCCGCGACGATCAGCCCCTCATCCGGGATGCCAAGTTGGGCGAGGATGTCCGCCCGCGTATGCGCATCTGCCGTTGCGGTCAGCGCCAGCCGCGGGACATGGCCGAAGGTGTCGAGCAGCGGGCGGAGCTGCCGGTAGTCGGGCCGGAAATCGTGCCCCCATTCGGACACGCAATGCGCCTCGTCCACCGCAAACAGTGCCAGCTTCGCCTGCTCCAGAAGGGATCGAAAGCGCGGCTGGCTGGCGCGTTCCGGCGCGACATAGAGCAGGTCGAGCTCGCCGGCGCGCATCGCCGCCTCGGTCGCCATCTGGTCGCTGTCGGCACTGGTCAGGGTGGCGGCGCGGATCCCGTTTTCCCGGGCCGAGCGCAACTGGTCGTGCATCAGGGCAATCAGGGGTGAAACGACGATACATGTGCCTTGCAACAGGGTTGCAGGCAGCTGGTAGGTGAGCGATTTGCCGGCACCCGTCGGCATCACCGCCAAGGTCGAGCGGCCCGCCAGCACACGCTCCACCACGTGCCGCTGCACACCGCGGAAGGTGTCGAAGCCGAACACCTGGCGCAGCGCCTGTTCGGCTTCCAGCATCGGGTCGCGCACATCCACCATCGGACAAAGCCAGTGGCAGAAGCGGGGCGCCGGGGGAACCGGGTGGCGCCCATTCCGCGCGCGTTTTCCGCGCATCCCTGATCGCGCCGCTTGTCGAGGCCGGAGCGGACGCATAGATGCTGGAGCCTGAAATCTTTCAGTGAGGACCCCGACCATGAGGACATTCGCCACCATCGCCTTCGCTTCCGCCGCCGCGCTGAGCCTGGCCGCCTGCGGCAGCTCCGACGACGCCTCCGAAGATGCGATGGCCGACACCGTCGAGATGCCGGCCGACGAAGCGATGACGGAGGCGCCGATGCCTGCCGCCGATGCCGGGATCGTCTCCGACGCGGCTGAGGATGCGAGCGCGCCGACCGACGAGGAGGTCACCACCACGGAGGATGTCGGCCAGGCTGCGGAAGATGCCGCTGCCGAAGCTGCCGCTGCCGCAGAGGCTGCGACCCAGGCCGCCGAAGAATCGATGTAAGCGAGTGCCCGGCCGCCATCACGGCTGGGCTCTCCTCGCCGCTGTGTGCTGCGCCGCCTGTTCACCGGACGGCGGGACACAGAGCGATCCCGACGCGGAAGAGCTCGGCGAGGAACGGGCGATCGCTCGCGCCGCCGACATGCTCGAGTCGCGCCCGCCTGCTCCTGCAGCTGGGGCCTCCCCTACCCCCGCTACTCCCCCTGTGGCGGAGCAGCGCTAGAGCCGCCCGAGTTGGCGCCCTGCCCTGCCGGTGCTACCATGTCCGGCGGAGCAGGAGCCATGGCCACATCTCACGAGAGTGACTTCGCAACGCTTCCGCAGGCAGACGCGGAAGTGTTCACCGCGCCGCTGAGGCGCCCGTCCCATGTGGGCCAGGACTGGCTCGAGCCGCGCCAGCGCGTCTACGGGCCGGATGATGACACGATCTGGGATGATTTGTTTGCCCGGCAGATGGAGCTGCTGCCCGGCCGCGCATGCGAGGCGTTCCTGCAGGGGCTGGAGCGGCTCGACCTCGGCCGCGGCGGGGTGCCGGACTTCGCCCGCCTTTCCGATGAACTAGGCCGGCTGACGGGCTGGAGCGTGGTGCCGGTGCCGATGCTGATCCCCGATCACGTGTTCTTCTGGCACCTGGCGAACCGCCGCTTTCCCGCCGGCAACTTCATCCGCACGCGCGAGACGTTCGATTACATCCAGGAGCCGGACGTGTTCCACGACGTGTTCGGCCACGTGCCCCTGCTGACTGACCCGGTCTTCGCCGACTACATGCAGGAATACGGCCGCGCCGGGTGGAAGGCGATGGGCCACAATCGGCTGAAGGCGCTGGGCGCGCTCTACTGGTACACGGTGGAGTTCGGGCTGATCCGCGAGAACGGGGGTTTGCGCATCTACGGCGCAGGCATCCTCTCCGGCCCGCTGGAAGCGGTGTTCGCGCTGGAGGGGCGATCGCCCAACCGGATCATGCTTGATGTCGACCGGGTGATGCGCACCGACTACGTGATTGATGACCTGCAGCCGACCTACTTCGTGATCGACAGCTTTGCCGAGCTGTATCGCCGCACGGTGGATCGGAACTTCGACGATCTCTACCGCCAGTTCACCCCCGGGTTCACCTTCGCCAATGCGGCGGTGCTGACGGCGGACGAGGTGCTGCACCGGGGCACGCAGGAGTATCATCTGCGCGGCGGGCGAAGGTCGAACGCGCAGCCGGTCTAGAACCGACCCCGGTCAGTTGCCACGAGGCGGCCTGCTGCAGCCGAGTGCGGGCAAGAAAAAGCCGGCCCCGAGCAACCCGGAGCCGGCCTCTCGTGATCGATGGTGCGATCAGTTGACCGCTTCTTCCATCCCGCCGGTCATCGCGTCCGTGTCGCCCTCGGCCGCATCCTCGATGTTGTCGGCCTCGGCCTCCATCGCGTCAGCCTGCTCGTCATTGATGGCGCCGGTGTCCTCAAGCATGTCAGCCTGATCCTCGATGGCTTCACCCTGCTCTTCGGCCTGCTCCTCGGCCGGGCTGTCACAGGCGGCCAGAGCGAGGCCGAGGGCGGTGGCCGAGGCCAGAGCAATAAGCTTCTTCATGATATTTCCCCTTTGCGATGATGGCGGGCCGGTGCCCGCCAGATTGAGCGCCTGGACCGGCGCCGATATGTCTAGCGAACGGTGTCAGGCCGCAGCAGATTGACCGCCAGCAGCAATCCGGCGGAACCCGAAAGAGAGATCAGCAGGGCCCCGACATCGTAGCCGCCGGTCAGAAGGTTGCCGCTTCCGACGAGCGGCGTGACGACCAGCCCCGCGATGAGGGACCCGAGAATGCCGACCGCGGCGTTCAGCAGGACTCCCCGCCGATGATCTGCCTGCGTGATGATCGCGGCGATCCAACCCAGGACGCCGCCCGCAACAAACAGAAATACCAGACCCACCTAAGTCGCCCCTGCCCGCACCAATTGAGTCACAACCCTGAAGCCGAGTGTTCGGTTCCAGACAGTTTGATCAATGTCAGGAAAAACCCTCGGCGCGCCTTAGCCGAGCGTGAGCCACAGCAGGGCAGCGCCGCCGATCAGGATCCGGTACCAAGCGAAGGGAGCGAAGCCGTGGCGGCTGACATAGGCGACGAACGCACGGATCACCGCGAGCGCCACGAGGAAGGCCGCGGTGAAGCCCAGCGCGATCTCGCCCCAGCCGATCGTCGCCTCTCCCGCCATCAGCGCGGGATCATCGAGGATCTTGACGGTCGCGGCGCCCAGCATGGTCGGCACGGCGAGGAAGAAGGAGAACTCGGCCGCCGTCTTGCGCCCGACGCCCATCGCCAGCGCACCGAGGATGGTCGCGCCGGAGCGGCTGGTGCCCGGCACCATGGCGAGGCACTGGACGAAGCCGATCGCGAGCGCGGTGCGCATCGACAGTTCGGCAACGCCCTTGTCCTCGCGCGGGCGAACGCGCCGCTCGAGCAGCAGGATCGCCACGCCGCCGATCACCAGCGCGGTCGCCACCACCGTGGGGCTCTCCAGCATCGCGTCGATCGCGTCCTTGGCGAACAGGCCGATCACCGCCGCCGGCAGGAAGCCGAGCAGGACGTTGCGCACGAAGCGGACCGCGCGCGGCTCCCACCGCAGGAGGCCCATCCCGGTGTCCCAGAACAGGCGCCAGTAGGTCACCACCACCGCCAGGATCGCGCCCAACTGGATGACGATGTTGAACTGCGCCCACTGCCCCGGATCGTAGCCGAAGAAGGACTGGGCCAGGATCAGGTGCCCGGTCGAGGAGACAGGCAGGAACTCGGTCAGCCCTTCAAGGATGCCGAGCAGGATAGCGGTGAGGGTCGTTCCCATGGGCCGGGGCTGTCAACGGCGGGAGCGGCGAAGTCAAGCGCTCGCAGGCGCAGCATCGCCGCTCCAGATGGCTACCAGATGTGCACGCGCTCCTCGGGCGGCAGGTACAGCTCGTCGCCCGGTGTGATGTCGAACGCCTCGTACCAGGCATCGTTGTTGCGCACGACGCCGTTGACGCGGAAATATTCGGGCGAGTGCGGATCGGTCAGCATCTGCTGGCGCATCGCCGCCTCGCGGCTGGTGGAGCGCCACACCTGCGCCCAGGAGAGGAAGAAGCGCTGGTCCCCGGTCAGCCCGTCGATCACCGGCGCCTCCTCGCCGTTCAGCGACATGCGGTAGGCGCGGTAGGCGAGGCTGAGGCCGCCGACATCGCCGATGTTCTCGCCCAGCGTCAGCCGGCCGTTCACGCAGGTCTTGCCTTCGTCATACGGGCAGTACGCATCATACTGCGCGGCCAGCCTGTTGCCGAGATCGGTGAAGCGGGCGAGGTCGCTCTCGGCCCACCAGTCGCGCAGCGTGCCAGTGCCGTCGCTCTTGGCGCCCTGGTCGTCGAAGCCGTGGCCGATCTCGTGGCCAATAACGGCGCCGATGCCGCCATAATTCACCGCCGGATCGGCATCCGGGTTGAAGAAGGGCGGCTGCAGGATGGCGGCCGGAAAGACGATCTCGTTGAAGGTCGGGTTGTAATAGGCGTTCACCGTCTGCGGCAGCATGCCCCATTCGGTGCGGTCGACCGGCTTGCCGAGGCGGCTGCGGTTGTCCGCCAGCTCCCAGTCGATCGCGCGAATCTGGTTGCCGAGCGCGTCGCCCGGGCGGATCTCCAGCCCCTCATAGGTCTCGAATTCGTCCGGGTAGCCGATCTTGGGCGTGAAGGCGTCGAGCTTGGCGATCGCCTCCTGTTTGGTCGCCGCGCTCATCCAGTCGTTTGCTTCGAGGCTGGCGGCGAGCGCCTTGCGCAGATTGCCGACGAGCTCGTCCATCGCCGCCTTGCTCTCCGGCGGGAAGTAGCGCTCGACATAGATCTGGCCGAGCTGTTCACCCAGCTGGCCCTCGGTCGCGTCGATCGCGCGCTTCCAGCGGGGGCGCTGCTCCTCCTGCCCGTTCAGCAGCGTGCCGTAGAGGGCGAAGCGCGCATCGTCGAAGCGGCTGGGCAGCACGGCGGCGTGGCTGGAGAGGAACTGCGCGGCCATGAAGGCCTTGATCGTCGCGAGATCGGTGCGGGTCAGCAGCTGCATCATCGCGGGCAGGCCGCCGCCGATCGAGTTGAGCTGGGCAGCGGTGAGGCCGAGCTGGGCGACCTCCTCGCTGGTAGGCGGCAATTGCGGAGCGAGGAAGCTGTTGGACGATCCGAAGCCTGCCGTCTCCAGCATCTGCGCCAGCGGGAAGTCGGGCGCCAGCGCCGCCAGCTCCTGCCGCGTCAGCTTGTTGTAGGTGAGGTCGCGGTTGCGCATCATCGCGCGGTCCCACTCCACCAGCGCGACCTGGTGCTCGAACGCATAGACCGCCTCTGCCGAGGCGCGTGGGTCGGCATAGCCAAGCTCGCCGAACAGGAAGGCGAGATAGTCCTTGTACGCCGCCTGGATCTGCAGGCTGCGCTCGTCACTCTCGAGGTAATAGTCGCGGCTGGGCAGGCCCATCGCATCAAACCCGACGCTGACGATGTAGCTGTTCGGGTCCTTGGAATCGACCGTCACCCCCGCCGCGATCGGAGAGGGCAGCCCGGCCTTGGGGAACAACGTGGCCAGCGACG
>Ga0210040_10006323_pt1 | contig 14781 bp, 15 predicted proteins | sample CryGeyCG12114_NA_FD_185462 | JGI IMG/M metagenome (GOLD analysis project Ga0210040, IMG submission 185462) | Groundwater microbial communities from aquifer - Crystal Geyser CG19_WC_8/21/14_NA (SPAdes) (version 2) | ecosystem: Environmental > Aquatic > Deep subsurface > Groundwater | place: USA... | reverse complement strand
AGTTGTGAGAGCGTGAGTGCGGACCGGCCACGCGACAGCTGTCCTTGGACCACGCCTGCAAAAGGTTGTCAGGCAGCACGTCATGCTTTGAGCAATGCTAAGTAAGAGCAGGATCTTCGAGCATTTTGCGGATTTGCAAACCAGGAAACAAGTGGAACGGTTTAGAGTCCTTCAACTCCTGAACGAGATAATGACGAATTATCGGAAAGGTGTGTTGGTTTGATGTTCCGCGAAGCCTGGTGTTGACGCTTTTAGCTATTCGAGATATGGGCGACGAGTCCTTAATTGGCATCACAGATCTGGTTGCAGGCGAGAAGGATCCCCGGAACTTGATGCTCATTTTCTCCATGATACGAGTGCTCATGGTCGAGTGGGACGTCTCGAAGCATACCGAAACCTTGTTCGACTCCGTTTACGCATACTTTCCGATTACGTTCCGTCCACCACCAAACGACCCTTACGGTATCACCGCACAAGACTTGAAAAATAGGCTGCGCGACTGTATTGCATCGACTGGCGCCCTCGCACCACATGCTATTCCTCACCTCTTGGACAAGCTAGACTCGACGTCAAATACGGTCAAGGTATGTGTCTTCGTTCAATGCTCAATTGCGCGCCTGACGCGGATATAGAAAGACGTTCTGCAAGCTCTTGTTGCTACCGGTAGCACCTATGAGCCATCTACCATGGCGCAGTACTCCGTAACATTATGGGATGCAGTAAAGTTCGAAGTTCTCCAAGCACAAGAACCAGAATTAGCAGATGATGCGCTTCTAGTACTGAAAGGTATTGCGTCGTGTTTATCGAAGAGTACCAACTCTGTTCACTCGTCTACATCGTCTCCGCTTTTACAGTACCTTAAACCAGTCAACAAAGAATGCCTCGAACATCTTCACGAACCGGCTGCGAGACAAGCAAAAGCTGCTGGTGATATTCTTAAAGCAGTCTCATCGGCCTCGCTCAAGTCATTCGAAGCCGTGATCAAGACTGTTGGTCCTCAACTGTCAGTCATCTATCAGTCAGGGGAAGGAATTGTCCATCAACGCGCTGTGTTGGAAGTCACCAATCAGCTCTTCGAAGCAGCGATTGATGTCTACGGCTCGTGGACCTCGCCAAAATCTATGACAGGTCACGAGGACTTATTGAACGAATTCAAGGACAAACTAGTGGCCATATACAGCCAAGCACTCATGGGTACAGTAAAAGAAGAGGTATCTTTCAGGTTGACCGCGGCAAAAGGCTTGTTGCTCTTCTCAAAACTGCGAGGCTTGCTGGCGGACAATGAGATTGGCATGTTTGTGCAGTACTTCAATGAGATTGTTTTAAAGGAGGAATCTCATGGACGCGATGAACTAAAAAGATTTGCTATGACCGCCTTAGCAGACATTTCCAGGTTTAAACCGAGTTTGATATCCGATATCACGTTTCCTGCTTTTGTAGCTCGTCTGCCGGACAACGAAGAGCACGCGCGTGAGGCCAAAGATTACCGCTCCGTTCTGGAAGGACTTGCAGAAATTAGCGTCGAGAAGGACTTACTGGAAACCTTCATGAGGCGGCTACTCAACAGACTCGACATTCTCTTCCAGACCGAAGGCGAAGGGCCTTTTCCTTACACGACCGCAATACTTGCAGCCATACACTACGTCCTTCGACGCAGTACCGTAGACGGCAAGATGGACCTCGGTGCTTACTATGATCGTGTGGTCGTAGCACTGTCAAAAAGGTGCGTCGCTGCGAGTGAGGGTCCTCTCGTGGATGAAGTTGTACTTGACATGCTTGGGCGCATCTCGAATCTCATTGTCCGAGCATCTGCTATGGAGAAGAAACAGCATGCTGCGGACAATGTTTACACCTTGTTTCGCCAACCAGATGGTATGCAGGCAACCCCTGCACTGCTGTTGGAGCCGCAGATGCCCTTGATCGTGTCCACATGGCTACTTGCTTCCTTGCCAAAGGAAATGCGCTCAGTTGTACTGCAACAGGAGCATTTTCTGCAGCTTGTCCGGGACCTCGCAGCATTTGCACCGCGGTGTCGAAACGCTGCTGTACAGCGCAACTGCCTCCGACAGATCAGCCTATACGTCAATAAGCACATCGCCAACCAGAATCTATCTGCTGTGGATGAATTCTTTTCCGAACAACTGTCCATGCTGAAAGCTGGCAGTGCCGAGGACGCGTCAGTCTACCAGGTCCGCTTGTTGTTCACTCTCGTGAAGGCGCTCACCTTGCGCCTCGCACCCAAAACAAACCAATATCTTTCCGACATAGTCGGCCTCCTCGAGTCTTCGCGATACTCATCCGAAGTCTCTAAGAACGCGGCGCTTGGCTTCGGTACCATCCTCGCCGACGACGACGTCCTCTCCAAAATTAATTTTGCACAAATCCGTCTCCTGGCACCTCAGCGAGTCTTCCAAGTTTTGACGCCACTCATCTCCACAAAGTTCCGAGAGTCACAGTCCGTCGGCGAAAAGGAGAACTACCTCGTCGCGCTCTCCGGCGTCCTCGGCACTGTACCCAGCGAAATCGTCATGCCCGAGCTTCCCATCCTGCTTCCACTCCTCCTGCAGTCACTCGACATCTCGGACCAAGCCGTCAAGACCGCAACGCTCGAAACCACCGCCGTCGTCATTGCCAACAACCCCGCGGCGCTGGTTGAGAGCGGCCATATCCCCGCTCTGGCCAAACGACTTTTAACCGCCGCGACCCTGTCCAAGCAAGCGGCGGCGGCAGCGGCACAGAGTCTGCCTCGGACCCGCAAACTCGCGACAAGGTGTCTGACGCTGATGCCGCGGTACATCAGTGGCAGTGCTGCAAAGGTGAACCCGTTGCTGCCGCTGAAAAAGGACGTGTTGCAGGGTCTGACGAAGGTGTTGGATGATCCGAAACGTGACGTGAGGAAGGAGGGCGTGGATGCTAGGGCGGCGTGGATTAGGGATGTGGATGATCCGGTAGAGGATGATGATGAGGAGGAAGAGGAGTAGTAGTAGTAGTAGTAGTTGGCGGGCAAGTTGCGTAGATAGAAAGAATTTGTACAATTGCTTGTTCATGAAGATAAACTGCTGGGTATCAATAAGCCTGATTGGAGGGATCATCAGAGGAAGAGGAAGGATGACTATGATGGCGTGTTTTCATTTCGTTTCATATTCTTCGTGTATTCGTCCACAGATAGACGTGCTGTGCTACTTCTACATCATGCTATGCCATACCCTCTATCTCCCTGCAATGCCATGTATCCAGCCGGTACCTCAAATTTGTGTCTCTAATACTCGCCCTCCTCCTCGACATCGACACTATCGCTAGCAACCTCCTCATAGTCCTTCTCCAGTGCAGCCAGATCCTCTCTTGCTTCCGAGAATTCTCCTTCTTCCATGCCCTCACCAACATACCAATGCACGAACGCGCGCTTCGAGTACATGAGGTCGAACTTGTGGTCGAGACGGCTCCACGCTTCGGCGATGGCAGTGGTGTTGGAGAGCATGCTAACGGAGCGCTCGACTTTGGCGAGCTCGCCGCCAGGGAATGTCATGGCTGACGATGTTAGTAAACGAAATAGAAGAAGTGGAAGGAGCTTACGTGGTTGGTTATTGATGCCGACCTTGAAGCCCGTTGGACACCATTCAACAAGGTTGAAGCTGGACTTGGCTTTTAGTGCTGCAATGGCGGAGTTGCAGTCGCGCGGCACCACATCGCCACGGTAAAGAAGAGCAACAGCCATATATTTACCGTGTTGGGGGTTGCAGACCACCATCTGGTTGTTGGGTTCGAAGCACTGCAGGGTCAGATCTTGAGTTCGGAAGCTTTCGTGGGAGGATCTCTTGGTGGATATGACTGGTGCATAGCTGATGAGTGGGTAGTGAATTCGAGGGTAGGGAACGAGGTTTGTCTGGAATTCGTTGAGGTCGACGTTCAACGCGCCGTCAAACCGTAAGCTGGATGTGACTGAAGAAACCACCTGTGCGATGAGTCGGTTGAGGTGCTCATGGTCCGGCCGAGGGATGTCGAGGTTTCTGCGGCAGATGTCCCAGACGGCTTCATTATCGACAAGAAATGTGCAATCCGCGTGTTCGATTGTGCTGTGGGTAGAGAGGACGGCATTGTAAGGTTCGACCACCGAAGATGACACTTGCGGGGCAGGGTAAACGGCGAATTCTAGCTTGCACTTCTTGCCGTAATCAACGGAAAGACGTTCTAAGAGTAGTGCACCAAAACCTGACCCCGTACCACCTCCGAAAGAGTGGAAGATCAGGAAGCCTTGTAAGGACGAACAATTGTCTGCTGATCTCAGTATGGCATCCCTCAATCCGGTTGTGTTCACTAACCTGCTACCTTGCGAACCTTGTCTAGAACATCATCGATCAATTCTTTCCCTACAGTGTAGTGACCTCGAGCATAGTTGTTCGCAGCGTCTTCCTTTCCGCTGATTAACAGCTCAGGGTGGAATAGTTGTCGATACGGGCCCGTTCTGATTTCATCAATTGGGCTAGGGTCCAAGTCGACGAAGATTGAGCGAGGGACGTGCTTGTTACCGCTGGTTTCGGTGAAGAAGGTCTCGAAGGATCCGGAGTTTCCAACATCAGTATCGGGGTCAGGTCGACCATCAGGCTTTAAACCATGCTCAAGCAGGTATCTGTGGTTGCCTGTTAGTGGTGTGCCTCGATTTTCCGCTACTTCAACGCCTTACAGCTCCCACGCCGCGTTACCAAGTTGGGTACCAGCTTGACCGATGTGTAAATGGCACACCTGTAATACACCACGTCAGTAACGATAGGTCCTGTGTAAAACTTATAGAGCGCATGAGGGGGTGGGTGAAGGAGGGGGACGGGGTGCCTGGAACGGGCGACTCTTCTTGTGGAGAGAAAGAGAGAAAGGATGGCGTACTTCACCACGCATCTTGACGCAAATAGTGCTGATTAAGAACGAGTCTGGTGGCCTCGCGGAGATTGCTCGATGATTGCGAGCGTAAATGAGCACGCAGGAACAAGAGGACCGCAGTGAAGTGGGCGGGATTTGTCTATCGATTGGCGCCGTTGTACTAGAAGTAAACAGTCTTGGCAAAGCGCGACTGCATGCTGAGCACGGCGACAACTTAACGAAAAGCGGGACGAAGCTCGTTTACACCAACATCATTGTAGTGATGCTTGAGCAAGCAGACGTATGGCCCCGGTCTGACTAGAGACTGTCTGCTATGGATTTGAGAAAGCCTAGGTACCGAAGAGGACGCAAGGAAAGCATTCACTTCAACGTCCTGAACATGTACCTAAATACCTACTGGTAAGTACTGTATCTAGTAAGTGATTGACGTCTTATCACCACGTGAAGCGCGGCCTCGTGCGATAAGCTAGAAATGATGCAATGTTGACTCGTCCCCTCCGCTCGTTCTAAAGGTAAGGTTCATAACGGATCCATACTTCGATCCCCATTGTCTTCTCGCCCCCGACGTCGTTACCAGAATCTGTACATTTTAATAGCTTGGGGTCCTGTACAATGGCACTCCCTCCAAAATTCTCCGGCCAATTGCTCGCTCTAGGGTCCAAAGCTGAAGCGAAGCATACCCTCGAACTTTACCTGGACTATGTCTGTCCTTTCTCCGCTAAGATCTTCAAAACCTTCTACACCCACGTCGTGCCTTTGATTGAGTCCAAGTACACCGACCCGGGCATCCGTGTCATTTTTCGGCAGCAGATACAACCATGGCATCCTTCATCAACTCTGGTCCACGAAGCAGGTGCTGCTGTGCTGCAAACCGCGGCTGGTTCATTCTGGGCGTTCTCCCAGAAGTTGTTTGAGAAGCAAAACGATTACTTCGATGTGAACGTGGTGAATGAAACTCGAAACGATACCTACAAGAGGTTGGCGAAATTGGCCGCAAGTGTGGACGGTATCGATGAGAAGAAGATCTATGACTTGCTAGTAGTCAGTGACAAACCTGGCGAAGACGGAAGTCTAAACGTTGGCAACAAGGTCACAAACGATGTCAAGTTCATGGTCAAGGCGAACAGGTTGACTGGCGTGCATGTAACACCAACCGTGTTGTTCAACGGTGTGGAAGAGAAAGGTATTAGTTCCAGCTTCTCCAAAGAGGATTGGGAAGATTGGTTGAAAAAGAATGCAATATAAGGGAATGACATTGCGATCTGTTCCTGTGGCCGTGTCTGCAGCAACAAAGAGAGGAGCATGGCCGAAATCCAGAGCATTTGTACATGCACAGTAGCACCTCCATCATGAATGTTCCCAACTGTGGTCATGTACTCGTTCATCGTTTAAATCCAGGGGCTGCACTCTGACTGTCATGTTGTGAAGAGCATTTCAAGGTTTTCCGTCTTGCGCCTCCCAATGCGGTAATTGTGTCATGGTATCATCGCGTAAAAGGTGCTCATTGTGGTGGAGGTTGATAGCCGATGAGTCGCCTAGCCGGATGTTAGTCGAACTTTCCTGTGGGGAAGCTACACATACTTAAACAAGAGGATATGTGGTTCGGGTTCGTGGACCTCATAGTGCTCCCATCCTAAACTCTGCTCATCCGTCAGTGCCGGGCCGCGCTCGCACTGGTATACATACCTGTGTGATTCCAAGACCCCTCCACTCCTCCTCCCACAACAACTTTAGGGTGCCTTTGGCAGGGTCAAAGTAATCTCGAGGAATCGCTTTCAGCATTGCCTTGGGCAGCTGCACATGCCTGTACTCGTATTCGTTGTCGGAATATCTGTCCACATGTCAACATTCGATCGTAGATCGTCCAGCGTCTACCTTACCTTGCAGAGTAGCCGATAGAGTCAATGAACTCGTCAAGCCTTGCCCTTTCACTTTCTTGCAATAACCTGGGCTTTTTGTTGCGCCTGGACATATCGATGTCGCCCATTGTGTGCTTTGCTCGCGGTTTAGAAGACTGGCTGAGTCGGTAAGAAGTAAGACCACCGCGCGTGCAACTTCAGAATGTGGAACTGCGTTGTAGCTTGAGGCACAGATGCGTGATCGAGAGAACTCGACTGCCTATCCGTGGAATTCACGTTCGAATAGCCGCGCCGCAAAAGAGCGACAGAGGGGGTTGTTGGTGTGCTTAGGTGTGGCGTGACGTGCTCTCGTTGTCTTCGACTACCGTTATCGTCGACTATGGTCGCGAAAGCAAGGTTTGAATTGATACGCCTTTTTTAGGCAGCATGCACTTCCGAGTGTCAAAGTGAGCAGGCACGAGACACAAAAGGCCAAAGGTAAACACTGCTCGACAAATTGGAGAAGGCGCACGGCAAAGCGATCGGCCGCCAAGCTACGGTTGCCGGCAAGCGGCTATGGTCACATGATTAGAGCAGCGCCACGTGACTCGGCCGCGCGAGCATGCGCCTGCAACATGTTTCGCGTAGGGCAATGGACTTCTAGCAGTGATATCGCGAAGAGACTCGGCTGGGAGAATAGTTCTGCTTTCGCTCACGGTGTTTGGATTCGTACTGCATTCTTGTTGCACGTTTTGCATCGAGTAGTCGTGCAGAGGCAAAGTGCAGACTTTGGGGAAAGAAGTTCATTTGGGTCCCTCCCTGGTTGAACTACGCGATGTCAAACAAGAGGCGAGCAGGTGCTGCAGCATCGCCCGACATGTCCACGCCGGCGCCCAAGCGAGCAAGAAACACCGTACGTCCTCTGATCTTCTGAACAACAACCCGAAATTTCCTTTGTTCTGCATGCAACGCGCCCGAGCCAGAGCAAAAAATGCACACGCAATTGTCGCATCTTCATCATGTCCCGAACCCTTGTGCAGCTGCACTTGCACAGAGCTCTGATGCAGCATACGGAGATGGAGTGGCAACGCTGTCCTCGCGCCATTCCTCGACACAATTCGTAGTGTGAATGCTGTGTGCTAACCTGGACTCCGTAGGACACTCACTTTCCCGATCATGAAACCGTCGAAACGACGAAAGAGTTGGGCAACAAGCTAATGAAGTTACTGAAGAAATCGCAAGACAAGAATGGCCGTGATGTCGCGACTCACTTCCTCGACCTGCCCAGCAGGACCGAATATCCAGACTACTACCAGCAGACGCCTATGCCGCTTTCTCTGAATATCGTCGATGACCGACTCAATCAAGGATATTACGAGACTATGGAGAACCTCGAGTCAGATCTGAAACGTCTTATCCAAAATGCGAAGGACTACAATTCAAGCAAGTCAGAAGTCTTCGAAGACGCCGAGAGGTTGAGGAAAGCCATGTCAAACTTCATGCCAAAGCATAATCCTGCATACCTAAATCAAGAGTATCGTGCTTACCCTACACCAATACCACAACAGCTCTTGGATAGGATCAGAGATTCCTCCGTGTCCACCAACGGTATTGGCAGTGGTCCGGAAAAGGTCAAGCTAGTCTTCAAGTCAGCAGCCAGTAGACGGCAGAGTCAAGCTATCTCGACAGAACCTGAAGATGCAGTCAATTCAGGGATGCAGAAAGAACAGCTTTCCCTGCTTGATGAGCTTTCGTCACAAGACGATGCTATGTAAGTTCTGGCTCGGAAGTATGAAGATGAAGCTGATTTCGCAGAAATTTTGAGGAGAAACCACCAAGGAAGGATATTCCTGAGTACTACAAGATAATCAAGCGGCCAACCGCAATATCTGAAGTCCGTAGAGCGGTTGAGAAAGGCAGAATCCGTGATTGGAACATCTTCGCCAGTGAGGTGAGGCTCATCTGGGCCAACGCCAAGGAATACAACGAGACAGGTTCAGACATTTACATGATGGCAGAGAGGCTTGAGGTATTGGTCGGTACACCATCTGTTATATACCAGCTGACAGACGTTTAGGCTTGGTTCGAACCAAAGGTGCAGGCTCTTGGTGCTCAGTCACGAGTCATTCCCAGATTGTCGCTCTCTCAGCCAAAACCGAAAGCACTTAAGCTCACTATGGCCTCATCCACACCCACACCCAACCTCCAAGGTGGTATGGTCGATAACGATTCGTTAAGGAGACAAAAGGAAGAGATGTCGCAGGCTATGACTCGTGCAAACCGAGCGAGTTCAAGGGGAGTGCCCGTCAATGGTTCGACTCCTGCTGCGCCTGCCCCAGCAAGTGAGAGAAGAAGTCAATCGCTCTTAGAACCGAGCGCTGATATCGAAATGGGTGGCATGAATGGCGCAATCCAGCCTGTAACCAGAGCGGCCGAGACACCAAGAGCCGACCTGGTCCCGCTGCACGCAATAAAACAGCTGCCAACACCGGCACTTGAAGGTATCCCACCAGCACAATTCGCCAGTACTCCCGCAGCCAATGGCCGTATACCAGAGATCTCCTACGTCGTGCCACCATTGCGAAGTCTGTTTGCCGAATCAGACAACCCGATTGAACGAAAATTCCGTGATCCAGGAAAAGGTAAGCATTTCCATCCATGTACTGTGGCTATTTTGCTTACCGTTACAAGGCATAGAAGACGCAATACTCGGTTCTGTGGCTTTCATGACACATCCCAGCCTAGCAAACGACCCGAAATGGAAGCTCACTCGTTACGCGTCGGCCAGCAAAACCCAGCAATCCTTTTATACCTATCTACCAAACGACCACAACCTCATGCGCGTCATCCCCAGTCTGACCTCCGAGCTCCATTCCCGCAAGAACCACAAAGTCTGTGTCACGTTGAACTGGAACAATTTGCATATGTCTACTTCCACGCCTGGAGCATATGACTTCAGACTCGGTCCAGGAGAGAACGTGATTGCAGTCGACGTCATTTCGGATCTAAAAGAGGGTGAGAGAAAGGACTATGCACCGCCGCAGCTACAGGTGGATTTTGAGAGGATGATGTTATTTGTCTACTTGAGAGACCGAGACGAGTAACACGGAGGGACAGAGAGTGCGCTGTTTCAGAATCTATTCTCGCAAAAGAATGTCCTGGCTGGGGGAGCCTTTGGCATGTCTCATCAGGTGAACATTAGCGTTGGCGTTGGCATGGATTCTCGAGCTTTGGTTCTCGCTGTATGGATAGTTGCTACGCGGGAGCACGCCACGGAACGCTCTAACGACGGAACTTTCGGCCCTCGATACTGTATGGATATAATATCGTGTGACCACATGTCAGCTCAGACAGGAGAATAGTAGAGAATATTGTTGAATGATCAAAGCATTGAATACTCTTCTGTACATTATTCATACCCATACTGCATACGGAAATACATCCATGCAGCTCAATGCGCCTGTGTCAAACGACCAAGCAATCTCATGAGCACTTTCAGATACGCTCATATTGTCCGGCTCGGCTCAAAGCTGTACGCCTTATCCGATCTACTTCCTTGCGGTCGGTCCGACAACACCGGCCCCGATCACGCTCGGCAGTTCCGTACTTCCCATGCTATACAACATGCCAATGGAACCTGCAACCAGCGCTGCCATCACAACACTGAAGCTAGCAAAGAGCCAGAACTCCATCGAGATGTCCTTCTTCTGACACGCGTTGCCGCCCCACTGTACTGTCTTCTTACTGCCGTCTTCGTACTCACGGACGGTAGTCGCACTACAGGCGCACTTGAAGCAGCTGCCGTGGGATTTGATGCATTTCCCGTGGCCGGAGCAGGAGTTTGTGCCGTTGGCGCATGACTCGAGCGAGGTGAAGCAGGCGGGGATGTTGCGGGGAAGGGTGTGGTTGCTGGTTTTGTTGGTTGCAGATACGGAGACGAAACTGGATGGGTTGGATGGCTCGGGGAAGGAGAGATCGAGTGGTGATTCAGAAGGGAGGGCCCGTTTGGCGGCTTTGGATGGCTTGGTGAGCTTGGAGGCCGATGGGAGGATGAGAACGGTGGCCTCAATGGATTCGGTAGCGGCAACGTGCTCCAAGAGTGGCATGAGCAAGGTCATGCTGGTCGGCTTGAAGGAAAGTTGATTGAGAATGTCTTTGGGCATGCTCAGGGATGGCAACGAATCTTGTAAATCTTTGAGGCTGCGGCATGCGTCCTGATATGGTCAGTCACATAATTGGTTGCTTGGTGAGGGCTGCAAACCTCTGATTTGTAGGAGTAAACCATGCTGACATCTTTGTTGACGCGTATGTCATACTCGCAGATGCCATTGAGATCAGGCTTGCGAGCCTTGAAGTCATCCAGCAGATCTCGAGCGGGTTGCTGAATCCATAGATCAGGTATTGGCTGAAGTTGAGAAACATCTAATCATGAAAGCGTAAGCATAGCTCGAGAGCACTAGAATTGCCATGCGTCCATACCTCCATCATACCCAGATATCCTTATGAATATCTTCGCGGTAGAAACGCTGGAGCTCGCATCTCCGAATAATGGTTGCTGGTAGCCACTGTGTTGCTCGATTTCTTCCAGTACCGACTGGTCTGTAGTTCTCAGCGACCTTGCATTGTCAAGTCCTCGCCGCCTGGCAATGATAGAGCTGGCAGTATCTGAGTCGATGGTTGACGTAGTGGACGAGGAGTGTTTTGGGGTGTGGTCGATGGTGTAGAGGTATGCGCTTTGAGCTGCAGCGCAGCCCACGAAGGCCGAATACAGCAGCGAGGAGGTCTTCATGTTGTTTATAGACCTTCAACGTGGCCGAGTGCGGGTGTGGGTGATGCTACTGCAAGCCGGGGAGTATGCTGTGTGAAAGTCGATGATATCGCCGCTGCAGCTGCTCACGCTCAGTATCTTGGGGTCTCAACGCACGGGCCACTTTCGCCTCAAGGCTGCGATTCCGCAGATCTGGAGTGGAGAGGCGTCAACGAAGATGGAGTACTGTGATTCCAGACGGCATTTGTGATCAGTCGATGCATCATTAGAACGACTGAAGCCTTTCCTTTGTTCCATCCCAAACATCTGCCTCTGTATCACTCTCAAAGCTGGCGACCTTTACTTTGCGAGCAATTGTGCTTCCCCGCTACGATGCATATCGTTGATCAGTCTTCATGTTGCGATCCATCTTGCGACGGCCGCGGTCAATCCGCGTGCCCGTCGAGAACGGCAACGTAGAAGTGCAGCGGGTCAAGGTGGTTCGTCACAAACGGTATGATCAGTTTTCCTGCAAGCCAACAATTGCTGACGGATGTAGCCAATTTAGTATTGTAACTACAGCCCTTGCTGGATGGATTGTATGGAAGACGTCCGACTATTGGATGCCAGAGAACATACGACGTGCTCGAGGTACTGTGAATAGCGAGTTTGAGAATGCAAAGAGAGTGCAAGAAATCCGAAAGCAACGAAAAGAATACTCGGAACATTGGGGCAAAAAGCACGCTGAGATTGCTGCAAACAAGAATGTCAGAGGAGGAGGCAATGAAGAACAAGATCTCTCGGCCACCGACTCCATCGTTCTCAAAGTACCGTTATGGATACGGACGCGAGAGCAGCAAATGTATACAGAATCTGACAAGGACTGGAAAGCATTCGCATTGCTTCAGGGCGACAAGAAGCGGGTGGATGCTTTGAAGAAGGAGATTGCCAAAGCTGTCGGCAAGCAGCTTCACAAGGCAGAACATCTTGTCAACCTACAACACATCGCCTTCAAGGGCAAGGTCGGTCTGGCTCTGGACGTGGTACCCCCAATATATCCTCCTGATATATACGAAATGCCAGCGATTTTCGTCACGCCGACAAGTATCACAACTGGCTGGACGCCACTCCCTGACACCTATGGGCCAAAGATGGCACGAATCCTTCATCCTGTGATATTCGCCAAAGCTATGGCGGCTGGAGTGCAAGAGTTTGTCTATGCATCCTACATCATTACCAAGGCACGAGTTAGCGATCGAATTGGCTCGACCAAATCGGAATCTACCACAACTAATCCTATAACTGGCGTCGTGGAAATTGCCAAAGCTCAGACCCAAGAGGAAGAGGCGAAAGCAAGATTCCTCACATCCCGCGCCTCCGAAAAGAATCTGACAGCCATGTTCCCATTTCTGCGTGGCGAGTTCGGCGAGAAAGAGGGACAGAGACAATATCGCGACGTGGTCAAGGCCATGACATACCAAACGGCGATCGAGCAGTCAGTGGCGGTCTTCCAACAGCGATGGATGTCCGCCCATCTTCGAGCTCTGCAAGCATCTCCACAGGGCGGCCTCCAGATCCGGGGCTTCATTGATTGCTTCGGCATGCGTGGAAAATACAGACTTGAGGTCATTGCTGTGTACCTACCATCAGATAATGCCTTTGTTGGAAAACCTATCATAACAGGGTCGTACATCATTGCGGATCTGACGAAGTTTAAGGACATGAATGATCACAAAGGCATTTTGGTTGAGGGGAAAATGCTCGAGCAGCCGAAGAAAGACATGACCGAGCCACCGGCCAATGCTAGCGCACGTCCTGCTTCCGAATCGGCGCACACTGACAAGGAAGAGGACAAGTAAGAGGAGCCTAGAGCCTTGTCGAGCAAAGTAGACAAGGAACAGTAATCTCTGATGGCTATGAAGCTGAGTGGAGATCCCACTTACCCTATAAGCAGTCATTGACCTACCACGGCAACCACTCCCCATACAGGACTCTGGAAGTGAAGATACAGCCTTCGCCTTGCCGCCCTGACGAGCTCCGTCCTGAAGAGATGTGCTGGCTGATTAGAGAATACGTCACTTGAGCGCAGTCTGCTAAAGGCCTGATGGACAGGCCTTGAAGAGTACCCGACTGTGGTGTGCGTGTTCACGGTGAATCGCCATATCAAAGTATGGCAGACTCTTCGTTGACGAAGCAGTGCAATAAGGGAAATGGGTTCTCGTTTGAGCGTGTTATTTTGATTTGAAGTGCAAAAATCTTGGACTAATGTTGATCTTGTTGATATACCAAGTGCTGCGCCAGGCGTATCCCGAGCTACTTCGTGTGCTAAGTGCTGTTTCACCGGCTCCGTGTCATCTCTTGCCATACTGTCCCGCCCTATTCGGCATGTCCAAGCTCCAGACCGTGACGTTCGACCTGCTTTCTAATCACATGGCCCGCAACGATGTACCACCATGGATTGCGTCCGCATCCGTCAGCTCATTGGGCGCCGGCACCGACTGGCTTAGCAGCAGTGACTGGCTTCGGAGCGTACTGAACCGCATTGACAACCTTACAAAGAAACGCTGGATGGGACACGATTGATCGAGTCTGCTCAGGGGCAGTGATTTCGATGCACCGTCATTGCACATATCAACAGTAGGCGAGCCGAACCGTCATGGCTTTTTGCCTAACTTCATGTGCTTGTGACTCTTTCCATCGGTTGTTGAAATTCCAATACCCAGCTATTGTCATGGACACAATCCCCACTCTTCTCTCACACGATCCATGGACAATGTGACACGACACCCCAAACAGTCGATACGCTGGCGAGGGTGCACACCATCCCAGGTGCGTTGGCCCGCAAGTGTGAGGAAGATTGTGCTGTGTCCTGAGCGTCGTGTGAGTAGGTAGACGAGGTCGATCGGGCACATGCATCCATGGGGATGATCTCTCCCTTCTCAGCTTGGAGAGCTCAAGGCAGCGAACGTCATACTTTTGCCCTATTCGGTCTGCTGATGGCGACTACGTGTAGTCCAACGTGGATTACGTCCTGGTAGGTCTTATCATCGATGTTGTAGCGAGAGCTCCGGCCGAGGAGGTCATGAAGACCTGGCTCTTCCGACCATCATCGACGACGAGGCAGGTTTTGGACTCAACCCAGAATCCTCGAGTGAACTCCATGGCCGCATACACTTTCGTCTTCTGGTCTGGTACCTGTCGATAGTGCTCTGTGTCCGAAACACTGCAATAATTCACCAGCACTCAATACTACCGGTCGTGCTCACACACGGTTGTCAGACTAGAACAAATTTCTCCATGTTCACATGAGAGCTGCACAAGGAG
>Ga0210040_10006322_pt1 | contig 14782 bp, 12 predicted proteins | sample CryGeyCG12114_NA_FD_185462 | JGI IMG/M metagenome (GOLD analysis project Ga0210040, IMG submission 185462) | Groundwater microbial communities from aquifer - Crystal Geyser CG19_WC_8/21/14_NA (SPAdes) (version 2) | ecosystem: Environmental > Aquatic > Deep subsurface > Groundwater | place: USA... | reverse complement strand
CCCCCCGCCAGCACCCCGTCCGCGCCGCCGTCCAGCGTCACCGCCGGCACCGGGATGGCCGGGTGCGCGGCCAGCCGCGCCTCGATCCCCTCCAGCGACGGATCACCCGTCACCAGCCCGAAGCGATGGCGGTAGGAATGGATCACCACCTCCACGAAATCCGGGTTGTCGAAGCTCGCGGCCGTGCGCTCGAAGGTCGCCTCGTCGAACCCCCATTCCGGCGACCAGAGCCGCCACAGCAAGCGGCACAGCCCGCGCCTGTCGCGCGCCAGCCCCGCCCGCCCCCGTTCGCTGTGGAAGTAATACTGGTACCAGAGCCGCAGCTCGTCCTCGGGCGGCAGCGGTTCCCCCGACCGGGCGATGTCCTGGATGTTGTAGCCGTTCTGTGAAACCAGCCCCGCCACCCGCTCCGGCCAGAGGGCCGAGGCGATGCAGGCCGCCCGCCCGCCCCAGTCATACCCGGCCAGCACCGCCCGCCCGATCCCCAGCGCGTCCAGCAGATGCAGTAGGTCCCGCCCCAGCGCCGCCTGCTCCCCCGAGCGCGGCGTATCCGGCGAAAGGAAGCGCGTCTCGCCATAGCCCCGGAGCCAGGGCACGATCACCCGCGCGCCCTCGGCCGCCAGCACGGGCGCCACGGCGTCATAGGCGCGGCCGTCATAGGGGAAGCCGTGCAGCAGCACCGCCGGCCAGCCGCCGGGATCGCCGCTTTCCTCATAAGCGACGCGCAGCACCCCCGCCTCGGCGAAGCGCGTCGCCGCCATCACGCCACATCCGCCGCCGCACCGCGCGGCAATCCTGTTTCCGGCGCCAGCACCGGCGGCGGCGCGTCCAGCGGCACGCCCCAGGCATCGTAGCCATAAACCCAGTCCGCGTTGCCGCCCGCGCGCAGCCAGTTGTTGCCGCGCGACCCCACCTGGATCTCCGCCGTCCGCCCCATCCGCAGCGCCTCGTACCGCCGCAGGGCGCCCGGCACGTCCCGCACCCCGCCGAGGCATCGCGCCAGCACCACCGCGTCCTCCACCGCCTGCCCCGCCCCCTGCGCCATGAAGGGCAGCATCGGGTGGCAGGCGTCGCCGAGCAGCGTCACCCGCCCGCGCGACCAGGACGGCAGCGGATCGCGCTCATACAGCGCCGTCTTCAGCACGCTGTCGCAGGCCGCCAGCAGCGCCCGCGCCTCCGGGTGGTAACCCGCATACTCCGCGCGCAGCTCCTCCACGCTTCCCGGCAGCGTCCAGCTTTCCTCCCGCCAGCTTTCCTGCGGGGCGGTGGCGAAGATGAAGATCTCGCGCCCGGCGCTGATCGGAAAGGTCACGATCTGGCTCTGCGGGTTCGGCCCCCACCACTTGGTGAACTGGTCCAGGCCCGGCAGGTCCAGCGCCGCCCGCGGGACCACCGCGCGATAGGCCACCACCCCCGTGAAGCGCGGCCGCTCCGCCCCGAACAGCGCCGCGCGCACCGCGGAATGAATTCCGTCGGCCCCGACCAGCGCCGACACCGCCTCCGCGCTCCCATCGGCGAAGCCGATCCGCACCTCCCCATCCGCCTCCCCGACCGAGGCGACGCGCCGCCCCAGCCGCACGCATCCGGCTGGCAAGGCCGCCTCCAGCGCGGAAAGCAGGTCCGCCCGGTGCAGGGTGAGCTGCGGCGCGCCGTATTTCACCTCCGCCTCGTCCGACATCGGCAGGCGCGAGGTTTCCTCCCCCGTGTCGAAGGTGCGGCTGACCCGCGCGCTCGGCCGCGCACCATGCTCGCGAAGCGCGGCGCCGATCCCGATGCCGTCCAGCGCACGCACCGCGTTGGGGGTCAGGTTGATGTCGGCGCCCACGCGCCCGAAGCGCGCGGCCTGCTCGAACACCACCACCTCGTGCCCCGCGCGGCGCAGGGCGATGGCGGCGGTCATGCCCCCGATCCCGCCGCCCACGATCCCGATGCGTTCCATGCCAGGCCCTCCGCCCGCCGGAGTGTTCGGCCGAATGCGGGCGGATGGGAAGGCCCGGGCGCGGCCCGTCAGAGCATCCGCACGGCGCGCGCCGGCAGGAACTCGTCCGTATAGGCCGCCTCCGGCGCCGGCCGGTTCGGCAGCCTGAAGGTGTCCACCGTGGCGTCGATCTGCCGCTTCAGCCGGCCCGCCTCCACGAAGGACAGCCCGTGCTGGCGCACCTTGTCCGACAGCATCATCTCGTCGAAGGAGATCTGCTGCCGCTCCGTCTCGATCGCCACATCCGTCAGCGGCTCGCGCGCCTTCAGCGCCACCACGGCCTCGGCGGGGTTCCTGTAGGCCCAGATCATTCCTTCGGTCAGCGCGCCCACCGCGGCCCGGATCGCCTCTGGCTTCTCCCGCAGGATCGCCCGCGTGGTCACCAGCCCCGAGCCATAGAAGTCCAGCCCGTAATCCCGGTAGAAGAAGACCCGCTGCTGCGGCCGGTCCATGCCCAGCGCCTTCAGCGACATCGCCGTGGAGGTGATGAACCCCGTGATCCCGTCCGCCCGCTTCTGCACCAGCATCGGCTCGCGCAGCTCGGGCGAGACGCTCATCCAGTTGATCGAGGACAGGTCGATCCCGGCGGCGCTCGCGAAGACCGGGAAGATCTGCCGCCCGCCATCGAACTCCGGCGCCGCCAGCGTTTTGCCGTTCAACTGCTTCGGCTCCCGGATCGGCCCGTCCATCCGCACCGTGGCCGAGAGCGGCGAGCGGTCGTACAGGATGGCCACGCAGACCAGCCCGCGATCCGGGTTCTCCGCCATGAAGCGAAGCTGGGAGGTCAGGTCCCCGAAGCCGAGATCATAGGTGCCTGCCGCGACATCCACGGGCACGCGGCCCGAGCCATAGCCACGGTTGATCGGCATTTCCAGGTTGTACTTGCGGAACAGCCCGCCCCGCTCCGCCGCCACGGCGAAGGAATAGCCGCCATGGATCACCCAATCGAGGGTGAAGCGCAGCCGGTGCGGCGCCTGCGCCAGGGAAAGCCGCGGAGCCGCGAGCAGTCCCGCCCCCACTCCAAACCCGAGCGCCCCGCGCCGGCCGATCCTCTGCGTCATGCTCCGCCCCCGTCTCCGTGAGCGGCCAGCCGCCCATCGTCACGCGTTCGGAATTAGCAAGAACCGGGCCGCGAGGCCCGGCCTGGCGCTGGCCGTTCAGGGGAAGGTCACGTTGGAAACGCTGCACAGGTTCACGGCACGGCGCTCCTCCGCGGCACGATCGTCATACTCCACGCGGATGTCGTAGGTGCACTCGCCCACCGGCAGCCGCACGGCGAAGGTGCCGCCCGGGGCAACCACGGCATCGCCCAGCCGGTCGTCGCCCCAGTTGCTCTCGGAGCTGGGGGAGGCCCGCAGCACCTGGATGGTCTTGCGCGTCCGGTTCACCAGGTTGAAGGACGGGTTGCCCGTCTGCCCCGGGGCCGCCGCCCCGCCGCCCTTGCCAGCGCCGGGGGAGGCCTGGGCACCCTGCCCGAAGACCACCTCGTTGAGCGGGCAGGTGTCCAGCGCGCGGCGTTCCTCGGACTGGCCGCCCTCGTACACCACGCGGATGTCGTTCACGCACTGGCCGGTCGGCAGCCGCACGGGGAAGGACCGGCCGTTCTGCAGAACGTTCCGCCCCAGCAGGTCCTGCCCCCAGGCATTCTCCTGCGCGGAGGACACGTAAAGCTCCTGGATCGTCCGGCCGGCCCGGTTCACCACGTTGAAGCTGGGATCGGCGTTCTGCGCCCGCGCCGGCGCCGTGGCCAGACCGCCGAGAAGAAGCGCAAGCGCCACAAGGCCCCGGCGCAGGAACGGCGAGCGCATCGTCATCATCTCCATGAGCATGTTGCAAGCAATGTTGAACGCGACACCGGACACGGAACAGACGGTGTTGCGTGATAAAGCCGTGAGCCAGCGGCGGCCTCAGCCCCCCGCGCGCATCCGCCCGGGATTCAGCCGCCCCCCAGGGTCCAGCGCCGCCTTCACCCGGGCGGACAGCGCGGCCAGCGCCCGTGGCTCCTCCGGGATCACCGGCACGGCGGCGCGCAACGGATCCGGTGCGCGGCACAGCATGAAGGTGCCGCCCGCCCGCCCGGCCGCAGCCATCACGGCCGCATGGGCCGCCTCGGTCGCGGCCGCCGCCACCCAGACCAGTCCGCCACCCCAATCCAGCAGCACCCGCGCCCCGATCCCCCCGCGCAGCGTCGCCACCACGCCCGGCGCCCCGGACGGCCGCACCGAAACCCGCCACACCGCCTCGCCCGGTGCCGCCGCCAGGGGAGCCGCGTCGCGCACCGCCCGCCACAGCGCGCGCGATTCCTCGCCCTCCACCACCCGGCCGCCCGGCAGCGCCGCCTGCAAACGCGCCATGCGATAGGTGACGGAGGCCTCCACATCCTCCAGCCGCAGCAGCGCCGCGGGGCCGGAGACCCCGTCCACCAAGGCCGCCTCCGGCAGCATCGCCGCCCCCGTGATCCCGAAGGGGCTGGTCAGCCCCACCGAGAGCGCCGCCACCCCCGCCGCCTCGTCCGCCACCGGCAGCACCAATGTCGCCGTCCGCTCCCCCGCCGGGCCCACCTTGAGCGTCACCTCCGTCAGCACGCCCAGCGTGCCGTGGCTGCCCGAGAGCAGCTTGCAGAGATCGAGCCCCGTGACGTTCTTGTGCACCCGCCCGCCGGAGCGCAGCACCTCACCCTCGCCGTTCACGAAGCGCACCCCCAGCACCAGGTCGCGCATGGCGAAGCCCACCACCCGCCGCGGTCCCGACAGGTTGGCGGCCACCGTCCCGCCGACGCTGCCTCCGGTCTCGTCGCCGCTTCCCAGCAAGGCCCGCAGGTCCGGCGGCTCCGCGCCGATCTGCTGCCCCCGCTCCGCCAGCGCCGCCTCCACCTCGGCGAGCGGCGTGCCCGCGCGGGCACTGATCACCATCTCCTCGGGCTTGTAGAAGGTGATGCCCGAAAGGTTCCGCAGCGACAGCGTCCGCCCGGCCTGCACGGGCCGCAGCATGGCGGCCTTGGTGCCGCGCCCCACGACCGCCAGCGGAACCCCCTGGGCATGCGCCTCGGCCACCGCGGCGGAAACCCCGGCCTCGTCGGATGGCGCGATGCCGGATGCTGTCTCGACGCTCATGGGAACCCCGCCTGTGCCGCGCGCCGCCGGGCGTGCCGGCCCAGGCCTCGCGCATCCCCCGCGCCGGCGCAAGCCGGCCGCGCAATGAAGAACACCCTGCCCCCTTCCAGGGGCCTCAGTGGGCAGCGGGGGCCGGGGCCAGCGCGCCCTCCAGCGGAAACACCTTGGCCGGGTTCAGCAGCCATTCCGGGTCGAAGGCCTCCTTCACCCGCCGCTGCTGGGCCAGCTCCGGCCGGGTGAACTGCACGCCCATCAGGTCGCGCTTCTCCACGCCCACCCCGTGCTCGCCGGTCAGGCAGCCGCCGACCTCCACGCAAAGCTTCAGGATGTCGGCGCCGAAGGTTTCGGCCCTGGCGAAGCTCGCCGGGTCGTTCGCGTCGAACATGATCAGCGGATGCAGGTTCCCGTCCCCCGCGTGGAACACGTTCGCCACCTTCAGCCCGCAGGCCTCGCTCATCTCCCCGATGCGCCGGAGCACATGGGGCAGTTCGCTCGTCGGGATGGTGCCGTCCATGCAGAGGTAATCCGGGCTGATCCGCCCCACGGCCCCGAAGGCACCCTTCCGCCCCTTCCAGATCGCGATGGATTCCTCCGCGCTCGCCGCCACGCGCATGCTGATGGGGTCGAAGCGCTCGCAGATGCCGCGCAGCCGCGCCAGCAGCACGTCCTGCTCCTCCGTGCTGCCCTCCACCTCGATGATCAGCATCGCCTCGGCATCCAGCGGATAGCCCGCATGGGCGAAGGCCTCGCAGGCATGGATGCAGGGCCTGTCCATGAACTCCAGCGCCACCGGGATCACGCCCGAGGCCATGATCGCGTCAACCGCGGCCCCGGCGACCTCGGTGGAGCGGAAGGCCGCCAGCATGGCCCGCTGCCCCTCCGCCGCGCGCAGGATGCGCACCGTCACCTCCGTCACGATCCCGAGCTGCCCCTCGCTGCCCGTGATCAGGCCCAGCCAGTCATAGCCCGCGGCATCCAGGTGCCCGCCGCCGATCTCGATCACCTCGCCCTCGATGGTGACGAACTTCACGCCCAGCAGGTTGTTCGCGGTCACGCCATACTTCAGGCAGTGCGCCCCGCCCGAGTTCATCATGACGTTGCCGCCGATCATGCAGGCGAGCTGGCTGGACGGGTCCGGCGCGTAGAAGAAGCCCTCCCCCTCCACCGCCTTGGTGATGCCGAGGTTGGTCACCCCCGCCTCCACCACCGCCAGCCGGTCCGGGAAGGACACGTCGAGGATCCGGTTCATCCGCATCAGCCCGATCACCACCGCATCCGCCAGCGGCAGGGCGCCGCCCGAAAGGCTGGTCCCCGCGCCCCGCGGCACCACCCGCACGCCGTTCTCGTGGCAAAAGCGCAGCACCGCCGCCACCTGCGCGGTGGAGGTCGGCAGCACCACCGCCATCGGCGGCTGGCGATAGGCCGAGAGTCCGTCCGTCTCGTAGGGCCGCAGGCGCAGCGCCTCCGCGATCACGCCCTCTCCGGGCACCAGGGCCTGCAGCCCGGCGACGATCTCGTCACGGCGGGCCAGAACATCGGCCTTGGGCGGGGGAAGGGCGATCATCGGCGTTCCTTGGGGCTCTCGCGGCGCGGGCGGCTCGCCCGTTCAGCAAGAGGTGGCATCACACCGCGAGCCCGGCAAGCGCAGGCCCCTCAGGCCGTCCGCCGCGCCACCTTCGGCCGCTCCGCCAGCCCCCCACCAGGGCTCGGCCAGCACGTTCACGGCACGCCGTGTTGCCCGGCCAGCGCCTCGCCGGTCCAGCCGGAGGTCGGCAGCACCCGCAGCTCCGGCCGAAGCGCCCGGCCTTCACGGCCAACCCCACCCCGTTCATTCCCCTGGGCATCACCCCATCGGAGAAGGGGATCATCACGCCCCGGATCGCCGCCACGGTGAACGGGGCGGTGCGGAGCGAAGCTTACGCCATACGCGGGCAGGACCCGCCAACCCGGGGCGGGAACGCCACACACCTCCCCACCGGTGCCGGACGGCGTCCGCCCGCACGATCGGCCTCACGCCCGGTCGGGCACGATGGGGAACGCAAAAAACCGCCGGGCAAATCACCCGACGGCGCCTCAGTTGACGTCCGAACAAACCCAGGCCCGCGGCCAAAAGCCGCAGGCCGGCCCGCTTCAGCCCTGGCGGGCCTTCAGGCGGGGGTTCTTCTTGTTCAGCACGTAAAGGCGGCCGCGGCGGCGCACCAGCACGCAGTTCTTGTCGCGCACCTTGGCGGTCTTGAGAGAATTACGGATCTTCATCGGTCGGACCTGGTCACACGTCGAGGGGCGGGGCGACAAGGCCGTCCCCGAGGGAGGCGGCGGTATATGGGCCCCTGCCCCACGGGTCAACCTCCCGCAATGCCGGTGCAGGCCGAGAGGAAACACGACCGAGCCCGCTTCAGGCCGCCCCGGTGCCCATCAGGGCCAGCCCCTCGGCCACGGAGACGAACTCGCCGCCGCCAACGATCCGCTCCGGCCCGAAGCGGCGCGAGAAAATCGCCCGGACGGCCGGCACGAGGGAGGTCCCGCCGGTGAGGAAGACCCGGTCCACCGCCGCCGGGGCGATCCCGGCATCGGCCAGCGCCGCCTCCACCGCCTCCTCCATGCGCGCGAGGTCCGGCGCGATCCACGACTCGAACTCGGCCCGCCCGATGGGTGCCTCCACCTCGAAGTCCTCATGCTGGAAGCACAGCACCGTTTCCTCCGCCGAGGACAGCGCCGCCTTGGCCGAGGACACAGCGCGGTAGAGCGCGTAGCCCGCCTCGTCCTCGATCAGCCGGATCAGGCTGCGCAGCCGCTCGGGATGGTCGGCCGTCCGCGCCACCTCCGCGATCTCGCGCAAGGTCCTGGGCCCGCGCATCAGCGGCAGCTGGTGCCAGCGGGCGAAGCTCGCATACCAGCCGGGGGGCACGGGCAGCGGCTTGCCCATCACCCGGTACTCGTCGCCCTTGCCCAGTCGGGGCGAGATCACCCGGTCGATGATGCGCGTGTCGAAGGCATCGCCGGCGAGCCCCACGCCCGCATGCCCCAGCGCCGTCACCCGCCGGCCGGCGCCGGATGCGCCGGGAAGCGGCGCGGGATCAAACCGCAGCACGGAGAAGTCGCTCGTCCCGCCCCCGAAGTCTCCCACCAGCACCGTTTCCGGCCGCTCGATCCCGCCCGCGAAGCGCTGCCCGGCCGCCGCCGGCTCCAGCGCCACCTCCACCGCGGGCAAGCCCGCGGCCGCGAAGGCGCTCCTCAGCCGCGCCTCGCCGAACGCGTCCTCCGCCCTCTCCCCCACGAAGCGCACGGGCCGCCCCACCACCACGCGGGCACCCTCCATCTCCGCCCCGAAGGGCGCCAGCAACTCCCGCAGGAACAGCCCGATCAACGCCTCCAGCGAGAAGCGCCGCCCGAGGATCCGGGTCTCGGTGAAGCTCCGCTGCGCCAGGTAGCTCTTCATGGACATGACGAGGCGGCTGGCCAGCGGCTCCTCCAGATAGGCCTCGATCGCGGCCGGCCCCGCCGCATGCCGCGCCGCGCCCCCCACCGGGTCCGCCCAGAAGCACAGCACGGAGCGGAACACCTCCCCCGTGTCGTGGCGCAGCGTCACCACCGAGCCATCGGGGCGGAGCGCGGTGACGACGCTGTTGGTGGTGCCGAAATCGATGCCGATGACCGGCTGCCCGATGGCGGATCGCCCATCGGCACGTCGCTCGGCGCCCTGTTGCTCAGTGGCAGGTTGCATGACCTCGGCTCCCGCCCGGAAAAGGGGGGCGGGTTCAACCCCTTCCGCGCGGCCCTGGCAAGGTCCTCAGGTCACGAGGGAATAGATCATCCGCACCGCCGTGATGCCGAGAAACACCGCGAAGGCCCGCTTCAGCGCCAGCGGCGGGATGGTGTGCGCCAGGTGCACGCCCCAGGGCGTCGCCAGCATGGAGGTCGGCACGATCAGGAGGCAGCCGATCAGGTTCACGTAGCCCAGGCTCAACGGCGGCAGCAACGGGTTCCCCCAGCCGGCATAGAGGAAGCCGATCGCGGCCGGGATGGAGATGACGATCCCGAAGGCCGAGGCCGTCGCCACCGCCGAGCGGATCGAGGTGCCGAACATGTTCAGCAGCGGCACGCCCACCGTCCCGCCCCCGATCCCCATCATCGCCGAGACGCCCCCGATGAACAGCCCCAGCACCTGCCGCAGGATCCCCGTCGGGAAGCTTTCCCGAAGCCGCGCATCCACGCCCGAGAAGCCCATGTTGAGCGCGACCAGCAGCGCGATCGCCGCGAAGACCGCCGTCAGCGTGGACCCCTTCACCCAGATCGCGATCACCGTGCCCACCAGCACGCCGACGATCAGCGACGGGATCATCGCCTTCAGCAGCGGCACGTCCATCGCCCCACGGGCGTAGTGCTTGCGCGCCGACTGAATGGAGGTCGGGATGATGGTCGCGAGCGAGGTCCCCACCGCCAGCTTCATCTGGATGGCCTCGGGGATCGACAAGAAGGGGAACACGTTGAACAGCACGGGCACGATCACGATGCCCCCGCCCACCCCCAGCAACCCCGCGAGCGTGCCCGAAACAAGCCCCGTGATCGCCATCACCGCGGCGAGCGCCGCGATCCAGACGGGGTCGTGCATGTGATCCATGGGCGTGTCCTGGCCTGCCTTGCGCGACCCGGGCGCCGCGTGCGGGGGCTGTAGGCCCGAAAACCGCCCCTGTCAGGGGGGTGCTTGGCCTCCACGCGGACAAGGGCGCATCATCCCCCCGTGCCACTCCTCACCGATCCCTGGTTCTACGCCCTGGCCATCCCCGGCTTCCTGCTCAACGGGATCAGCAAGGGCGGCTTCGCCTCCGGGGCCGGCAACGTGGCCGTGCCCCTCATGGCACTCGCCGTGCCCGCCCCCCAGGCCATCGGCATCTCGCTCCCCGTCCTCTGCGTCATGGACGTCGCCGGGCTCCGCGCCTGGTGGGGCAAGTGGAGCGGACGGGAGATGCGCGCCATCCTTCCCGCGGGGCTGCTCGGCCTCGTGCTGGGCGTCCTCGCCTTCGGCCTCATCCCCGCGCGCGGCATGAGCCTGCTGCTCGGCGGCATCACCCTGACCTTTCTGGCCCGCAGCCTGTTTCAGCGCTTCCGCGGCGGCACGCCGCCCCCGGAGCAGCCCAACGCCGCCAAGGCCTGGTTCTGGGGTACGGCCTCGGGCTTCGCCAGCACCGTCGCCCACACGGGCGGCCCGCCGCTGGCCATCTACCTCTACCCGCTGAAGCTCGACCGCGCGGCGCTGGCCGCCACCACCACCGTCTTCTTCGGGGTGATGAACTACGTCAAGCTCGTGCCCTACTGGGGCCTCGGCCTGCTGGACACGACCAACATCCTGACCAGCCTCGTCCTCATCCCCGCCGCCCCCATCGGCGTGAACCTCGGCATCTGGCTCCAGAGCCGCATCACCGACCGCGCCTTCTACAACGTGGTCTACGTCCTGCTCGCCATCACCGGCGCCAAGCTCATCTGGGACGGGCTGTTCTAAGCCCCTTGGCCTGACCACCGGAGAAATCCTGCAATGCCCGATCGTATCCTCGGCGTCCTCGGCGGCATGGGCCCGCTCGCCAGCGCCGAGTTCATGCGCCAGCTCACCCTCCTGACCCCGGCGGAGCGCGACCAGGACCACATCCCCGCCGTCCTCTGGTCCGACCCGCGCGTGCCCGACCGCACCACCGCCCGCCAGGGAGCCGGCCCGGACCCCCTCCCCGCCCTTCTCCGCGGCATCCGCGGGCTGGAGGCCGCGGGCTGCGGCGCCATCGCCATTCCCTGCAACACCGCCCATGGCTGGATCGACGGCATGCGCGCGGCAACCTCCCTCCCCATCCTCCACATCGTGGACGCCGCCGCGGAGGCCCTGCGCGAGCAGGGCATCACGCCCGGCCCCATCGGCGTCATGGGCACCGCCGCCACCCTCGCCATGGGCCTCTTCCAGGACGGCCTCCGCGCCGGCGGCTGGGAGGTCTCGGTTCCGACCGGGGAGGAGATGGCCCGCCTCGTCACCCCCGGCATCGCGCTGGTGAAGGCCAACCGCGTCGCCGAATCCCACGCCCCCCTGGCCGAGGCCGCCCAGGCCCTCGCCGCCCGCGGCGCCCGCGCCGTCGTCCTCGGCTGCACCGAGATCCCGCTTGGCATCGCCGCCGGCCCCGCCCAATCTTTCCCCGTCATCGACACCATCCAGGCCCTCGCGCTCGCCTCCATCCGCTGGGCCAGGAACTGAGGAGCGGCCACCGAAACTCCGCTTGCCCGTCTATTTTATCCAATCTACGTTCCGGTCACCGAGCAAAGGGACCTGACATGGCGAAGATCGGCTGGCAGGGCGTCTTCCCCGCCGTCACCACCCAGTTCCGCGACGACTTCAGCCTGGACCTGCCCGCCACCCACAAGGTGATCGGCAACCTCGTCCGCGACGGCGTCTCCGGCCTCATCGTCTGCGGCACCGTCGGCGAGAACACCGCCCTTTCCCTCGCCGAGAAGGTGCAGGTGATGGAGGCCGCCAAGGACGCCGCGGCGGGCCGCGTTCCCGTCATCGCGGGCATCGCCGAATTCACCACCGCCTTCGCGAAGGACACGGCGCGCGAGGCCGCCCGCATCGGCCTGGACGGCATCATGGTGATGCCCGCCCTCGTGTATTCCGCGAAGCCGCACGAGACCGCCGCCCACTTCCGCGGCGTGGCCTCGGCCACCGACCTGCCGGTGATGGTCTACAACAACCCGCCCATCTACAAGAACGACGTCACCCCCGACATCCTCGCGATGCTGGCCGACGTCGAGACCATCGTCTGCTTCAAGGAATCCTCCGGCGACACGCGCCGCTTCACGGACCTCCGCAACCTCGTCGGCGACCGCTTCACCCTTTTCGCGGGCCTCGACGACGTGGTTGTGGAAAGCGTGCTGATGGGCGCCGAGGGCTGGGTCTCCGGCATGTCCAACGCCTTCCCGGTGGAAGGCGAGACCCTCTTCCGCCTGGCGCGCGAGGGCCGCATGGCCGAGCTCATGCCGATCTACGAGTGGTTCATGCCCCTCCTGCACCTCGATGCGCGCCCCGACCTCGTGCAGTGCATCAAGCTCTGCGAGGCGATCATGGGCCGCGGCTCCGCCATCACCCGCCCGCCCCGCCTCGCCCTGCCCGAGGCCGAGGGCGCCGAGGTGGAGGCGATGATGCGCAGCGCCCTGGCGAAGCGCCCGAAGCTTCCCGATGTCGGCCTGAAGATCGCGGCCTGAAGATCACGGCCTGACCAGCGCGGCACGAGCTCAGAAAAGCGGGCACACGGCACCCCCATCCACGAGGACCATCCGATGAACCCCACCCGTCGCCATCTCCTCGCCGGGGGCGCCGCCCTCGCCGCCGGCGGCATGCCCTATATCGGCCCGGCGCGCGCGCAGTCGGGGGCGCCGCTGCGCTTCATCCCGTCCACGCCGCTGCCCTCGCTCGATCCCATCGTCGCCACCAGCTACGTCATCCGCAACCACGGCTACCTCATCTACGACACGCTCTTCGCGACGGATGAGAACTTCCAGATCAAGCCGCAGATGGTGCAGTCCTGGGAGAGCGCGCCCGACGGCCTGAAATGGACCTTCCACCTCCGCGACGGCCTGGTGTTCCACGACAACCAGCCCGTTCGCGCCGCAGACTGCATCGCCTCCATCCGCCGATGGTCCGCGCGCGACGCCTTCGGCCAGACCTTCGCCACCTTCGTGGACGGCTATGACGCGGTGGACGCCCGCACCTTCGCCATCCGCCTCAAGCGCCCCTTCCCGCAGATCACGGCGGCGCTCGGCAAGCTTTCGTCCAACGTCCCCTTCATCATGCCCGAGCGCGTGGCGAACACGGACCCCTCGCGCAACATCACCGACGCCACCGGCTCCGGCCCCTGGCGCTTCCAGGCTTCGCAGTGGGTGCCCGGCCAGAACGCGGTCTATGAGCGCTTCGCCGCCTATCGCCCGCGCGAGGAAGCCCCCTCCTGGGCCGCCGGCGGCAAGGTCGCGAAGATCGACCGCATCGAGTGGCTGGCGCTGACCGAGCCCGCCGCCGCCGTCGGCGCCATGATCCAGGGCGAGGTGGACTGGTACGAGCAGCCACCCGTGGACCTGCTGCCCGTGCTCAAGCGCGACCGCAACATCGCCATCCAGAACGTGCCGCTCGGCCTCATCCTGCTGATGCGCTTCAACCACACGCAGCCGCCCTTCAACAACCCGAAGGTGCGCCAGGCCGTCATGGCCGCGATGAAGCAGGACGACTACATGCAGGCCGTCGTCGGCAACCCCGAATACTACCAGGAGGCGAAGACCTTCTTCACCGCGGGCTCGCCCATGTCCTCCGGCGCGGGTGGCGCCGAGGCCATGCCGGGCGACCTCAACCGCGCGAAGGCCATGCTGCGCGAATCCGGCTACGCCAACGAGAAGGTCGTGCTGCTGGCCGCCGCCGACCAGCCCATCGCCTACAACCAGTGCCTCGTCACGCAGCAGCTCCTGAAGAACCTGGGCATGAACGTGGAGCTGGTCTCGACCGACTGGGCCAGCTTCATCGGCCGGCGCTCCAACCGCGGCGGCGTCGATGCCGGGGGGTGGTCGGTCTTCCACACCCTCTGGTCCGGCGCCGACACGCTGAACCCCGCGCTGCACCCCCTGATCCGCGCCAACGGCGCCACCGCCTGGTTCGGATGGCCCGACGACCGGGAGCTGGAAGCCCTGCGCGACCAGTGGATCGCCACCGACGACCTGAACACCCAGAAGACCCTGGCCGCCCGCATCGAGCGACGCGCCTTCGAAACCGTGCCCTACGCGCCCGCGGGCAAGGTCGAACAGCCCATGGCCTACCGCAAGAACCTCACGGGTATGGTCCTCTCCCCCGTGCAGTTCTTCTGGAACATGGAGAAGAAGTAGCACCTCCAACGCAGGAAGCGGGGCACCAGGCCCCGCTCCCCGACCGGCCGGGGAAAACGGCCCCTACTTCGCCATGGCCGGCGCCCCGCGCTCCCCGCAGGCCCAGCCGTGCTCGTGGACCAGCCCGTCATCGTGGTCCACGGGCTCGCCGCCGATCCGCGGCGTCGGGCCGTGGTCGTCATGGAACTGCGCCGCCTCCGTCGAGGTCTTCAGCGCCGTGGTGGAGGACTGCCCGCCGCTCGCCGCCGTCGCCACCGCGTCGAAGTAGCCCACCCCCACCTCGCGCTGGTGCCGCGTGGCCGTGTAGCCGTCCACCTCCGAGGCGAACTCCGCCTGCTGCAGCTCCGAATAGGCGGCCATGCCGCGCTCGCGGTAGCCGCGGGCGAGCGTGAACATCGAGTGGTTCAGGCTGTGGAAGCCGGCCAGCGTGATGAACTGGAACTTGTAGCCCATCGCCGCGATCTCGGCCTGGAACTTCGCGGCCGCCGCCTCGCCCATCTTGCGCTTCCAGTTGAAGCTCGGCGAGCAGTTGTAGGCCAGCAGCTTGCCCGGGAACTGCTTGTGGATGGCCTCCGCGAAGCGGCGCGCGTCGTCCAGGTCGGGGTCGGAGGTCTCCCACCACAGCAGGTCGGCATAGGGCGCGTAGGCCAGGCCGCGGGCGATCGCGTAGTCCTTGCCGCAGCCGGGGCGGATGCGGAAGAAGCCCTCCGGCGTGCGCTCGCCGGTGATGAAGGGCCGGTCGCGCTCGTCCACGTCGCTCGTCAGAAGCTGCGCGCTCTCGGCATCCGTGCGG
>Ga0210040_10006321_pt1 | contig 14783 bp, 15 predicted proteins | sample CryGeyCG12114_NA_FD_185462 | JGI IMG/M metagenome (GOLD analysis project Ga0210040, IMG submission 185462) | Groundwater microbial communities from aquifer - Crystal Geyser CG19_WC_8/21/14_NA (SPAdes) (version 2) | ecosystem: Environmental > Aquatic > Deep subsurface > Groundwater | place: USA... | reverse complement strand
CTACCTGTGTAGATGCAGATGAGTGCAAAGATAATAGCAGAGTCTGCAATGGAGGAAAGTGTTCAAATTTGGCAGGCAGTTACAGATGTGACTGCAGTGATGGACTACTTTCTTCTCCAGATGGCTCCACTTGCTTAGGTATAAAGGAGGGTATCGGAATTACATTGGCGAAAAAAAAATTGAGATAAAACAATCATTTTGTAGCGCGTGAAATTCTGCATCGAATGGTTGTTTCAGTTTTTGGAAAAAAGGTAAGGTTACCCCGTGGGGAGGAAAAATTAAAAATTGAATACATTGGGGAGATAAGGGAAACGACTGATTTTGAAATCGCAATTTGAGGATGAGCGCCAACGATTTCGGGGGTGTCTCTAGTACCATTCAAAAGAGAAAGGTTCAAAGCATATTTTAAAACTGATTTGCAAGTGTTACACTCCCCATATGGGGGAGTTATGGGGTTTTGAAAAAGGACAGATTTTTTCTTGCGAGTTTAATGAGTAGTTAACATGAGGAAAATTTGTCCATTTTCAAAACCCCATAACTCCCCATATGAAAGGTGTAACACTTGCAAATTAGTTTTAAAATATGCTTTGAACCTTTCTCTTTCGAATGGTACTAGTTACATCCTCGAAATCGTTGGCGCTCATCCTCAAATTGCGATTTTAAAATCAGTCGTTTCCCTATCTCCCCAATGTATTCAATTTTTAATTTTTCCTCCCCACGGGATAACCTTACCTTTTTTCCGAAAACTGAAACAACTATTCGATGCAGAATTTTAAGCGCTACAAAATGATTGTTTTATCTCAATTTTTTTTTCGCCAATGTAATTCCGATACCCTCCTTTGTAGGCTTATATACAATCATAATGGATGAATGTTTTCATCATTAGACAGTAAGTATGGAATTATTTTTTCCTCTTTTAGATCTTGATGAGTGTAGAGCAGATCCTGGAATTTGTGGTCCAGGGCAATGTGAGAATACTTTAGGTTCTTACAGTTGCCGATGTGATGATGGATTTTCTGTGCGTCCTGAATTGGGGCCATCTTGTGTTGATGAAGATGAATGCCTCATGGGTAATTACGTGTGTCCTTTGAATGGAGAATGTGTGAATACGGAGGTAAGCTGCAAAAATGTTAAAATAACATGCTTGGCAACGTGCTACTGCTACTTTCTATTGTATGACTATGACTTCACTGCTTTGATTTGGTTTTAGGGTACTTATGAGTGTAATTGCAGAGATGGGTTTACTGGAGATGGCACAAGTTGCCGTGATATTAATGAATGTCAAACGAATAACGGTGGGTGCCATCGAGATGCTCAATGTATAAATACAGAAGGATCATTTCGGGTATTGTAAACTTTTGTTTAAGTTAAATAAAGTTCTTTGTCATTTGATTCACATGCCAGTTTTGAATTCTGTTCAGTGTGCTTGTGATGCTGGATTCGAAGGCGATGGTTATGAATGTGTTGATATCGACGAGTGTTCAGACAACCCAAACTTGTGTGAAAATGGACAGTGCTTGAACTACCCTGGCTCTTTTAGATGTGAATGTGATATGGGATTTATGAATCGGGATGAAGATGACCGTTCATGCATTGGTAACCGAATTAACATAATAATTAATAAAGATAGACTACATATAATATGGCTAAATGTTTATGAAATTCTAATTGCTGGAGTTTAGATATTGATGAGTGTGGAATGTTCCACCATTTGTGCGTTTTCGGACGATGTGAAAATATACATGGAATGTTTCGCTGTATTTGTGATGAAGGTTACCAACTCGATCCCACGGGAGGTAAAAATCTCATTGAAAACCTAGTGAGTTTGTCTTTTAGATTAGCGAATACTAATGCTTAAGTTTTGTTCTCAGGCAATTGCACTGATATAAATGAGTGTGAAAATCCACATTCCTGTTTGTACGGAACATGTATTAATACTCAAGGAAGTTACATATGCCAGTGTCCACCGAACTATGAATTGGTTGAGGCAGGCAACGCCTGTGTAGGTAATCTTCAAGTTTTTTGTTTTGTTCATTCATAGCCCCTTCGTCATTTAAACTTATTTTCACTGACTAAATCTTATTCTTACACAGATAAACGTAAAAGCCAATGCTATCTGGATAGCAAAGACCTCATACTTGGAGCTAGGCATCCATACAGTGGTCGCAGGGAATGTATACAACCTGTTGGAGATTTGATGACACGAGCCACTTGTTGCTGCTCCGTGGGAACAGCATGGGGCCCACTATGTGAGCCTTGTCCTAAAACTGGCTCTGATGAACATAACTCCCTTTGTGCTGGGGGATTTGGATTTAGACCAAATGCATCTACGGTACAGTATTTTATTTAATCTGAGCATTAAAAGCATTTCAACTTCATATCTCAAAGCAATGCTCATGTTCTCAGTCAGTCGTCAGTATCATCTTATCACTATGTATTGCATTTGATTATCTTAATTTAAATATTCTCCTACAACGGCCATGCTGACCAGGTAGTTCTAGAGGACATTGATGAATGCTCGGACTTTTATGGTGTTTGTCCACATGGAAAATGCACCAACACTTTTGGTAGCTTCATGTGCTCCTGTCAACCTGGCTATCGATTAGATGATTCTAAAGCCATGTGCATAGGTTTGTTTTATATTCAGTTGTTAAATCTAGTATTTCAAGGTGCCCCAAATCTAAAAACTAGATTCCCCAAATGAGCAGATCAACAATCAGTAACGACATTGGGGTTAATGATGAATGTTTTTTAGATATCCAAGAATGTATTGAAGATCCAGGGGTTTGTGGTGTTGGAGTTTGCATAAATGATGATGGGGGATTTCATTGTATTTGTCCAGATGGATACATGCTTCATCCGAGTGGAAGTAAGTTACAGTCTAAAATACACATTATATCTGTTTATCTTGTGAATAAAAATGAGTTATTTTGAATTTGTGAAGAGGAATGCATTGATATGAGGAAAGAACCATGCTACATGGTATTCAACTCTACATCGCTTCGTTGTTCCAAGCCAATGTCTCAGAAGCAAACAAAAATGCTATGCTGCTGTTCCATGGGTGAAGGATGGGGAGATTCTTGTCTTCCATGTCCTAAACCTGACACTGGTATGATATTTAGTATCTATGATATTTCGTATAAACGTAAGATTTCAGTTGACAAGCAGGCAACTTTTACATTAGTTCAATCTCTTTGGCAGCCATATACACGGATCTATGCGGCTTGAGACCCGGACAAATTGTGAATCCAATTACAGGTCGACCCGAGGAAATAGATGAGTGTGCTTTGATGCCACAAATGTGCCGCAATGGGATTTGCATCAACACTCCAGCTTCATTTCGATGTGAATGTTTTCGGGGTTTTATCTACGACGAGCAATCTCACTCTTGCATAGGTAACCTTCATGGACACTGTCGTAATTTGTGTGGGTTTTCATTACCCGCCCTCACATACACAGAAAAGTTTTTAAATAGAATGCTTTTTAATGAGCTAAAACGTAATCCTAAGAGGAAAAGCTCATTAAGACTTTAATATTTGTAGCTCTCCTTGGTTGTAGCAATTCAATAATAGCTTAATTAGCAATTTTTCTGCTCTCAACAAACGCACTCTAATTCCGGGGGTGTACGTAAAGTTCTTTATCTTGCTGCCTTTTTGAAAACAAAATTAACAAGTTATGTTTATCTACTTTTCCTACATTCACTTCAAGACTTGATTTCATGCAACATATGTTATTCATTTGTTCATACGTTTTCTTTCTTCTATCCATTGACTACGACCTACGACGCAGATATTCTGAAAAATGATTACCTAGCTGCTCTCTATATAACTCTTTTGTGTGTTGTGGTACTTTCTTGTTTTCGCACATTTTCACCTGTCATCTATGTTTATGTTTGTTGTCACATTTTGCAGATGATAACGAGTGTGGTCGTACTCCTAGCCCTTGTCATGGAAATGCTCAGTGTCTAAATCTTCCTGGGAGTTTTGAATGCCGTTGTCCAGAAGGATACCGTTTAGACCACAGTCAAAGGGGCTGTTTAGGTACAATTGCAGAAAAAAATGTTCTCTAATAGTTGCTAAATTTGCTTCAAATTATTTACTTGCATGCAATTAAGGAATTAACTATTCTTTCGAACGATGTATTACCTTCTTGCTCAGCACCTAATCAGTCATGATTCAGTCAATCAATTTGTATTTACCATTTTTGCAAAGATGTCAACGAATGCATAGAACGTCAAGGAGTGTGCAATTACGGCGAATGTAATAATTACCAAGGAAGCTTTCAATGTATTTGCCAGAAAGGATTCACTCTCACAAAATCCCGTGATTCGTGCATTGATATTGACGAGTGTCAAGGGAATCCTAACATTTGCAACAATGGGACTTGTATAAATACTTTGGGTTCGTACAAATGCATGTGCCATGCTGGTTTCAAGTTGGCCAACAACAATGTTTGTGAAGACACGGATGAGTGCAAGATGATGTTTGGAGTTTGTAGAAATGGCCGCTGTAGAAATACAGATGGATCATTTACTTGTCAATGTGCTGACGGTTATGTTCTCACTCCTGATGGCCATAATTGTAAAGATGTTGATGAGTGTGAGGTACGTACCATACTACACATATGTAGTGCCGTACATTATTCATTACTGTAATATCAGTCAATTCATATGAACACAGAATCCAGAAAATTGTCCAAAGCCTGGAATGTGTCAGAATATCATGGGCTCTTACTTATGCTCATGTCCTCCAGGATATGAATTAGCAGCAAATAAAAGCCAATGCTTTGGTAACTTTTCATTTGAATGGTATAATTTTTAATTTTCATTTACATAAGTTTAATTTGCTTTATAAAGATGTAAATGAATGCACATTGAATGGAAATCTATGTTCGGATGGAGTTTGCATCAATACGGAAGGTGGATTCATTTGTGAATGCCCACAGAACTATGTTCTCAGTCCTGATGGGAAGAAATGTGTTGATACGAGGCAGGAGTTATGTTATGATCAGTATAGAAGAGAAAGTTGTAAGTTTTGAGTTCATCATATACATAATACACACCAGCTTGATTGACTATGGTACTTTGATCAGCTATATCATATTACCCCATTGGTTGTATAAAGTGTATGGTAGAGGAACATGTTCCAATTCAAGACGGGGCTATTTAAGTCGGATGACTTGCTGTTGTACAGGAGGTAGAGCATGGGGACTGGATTGCGAGCGATGTCCAAATCAAGGGTCAAGTAAGGGTCTCAAATTACGTATCATGTAATATTAACTGTGCATGAATCTACTCATTTAATTTTGTATACTTGTAGGGGACTTTGAAAAGCTTTGTCCAAATGGGATTGGTAGAGGGGATAGTGGTGAAGATTTAGATGAGTGTTCAGTTCTGCTGAATGTCTGTGAAGGTGGTTTTTGTGTGAATACGGATGGTTCATATCGCTGTGAATGTCCCCAGGGTTATGTATTGGACTCAACAGGAAACAAATGCATAGGTTTGTCGTAGTTGTTTTCATTTTGCTTTTCATGTATGTGTGATTGCAATTAAATCAATCACATAAATATTATTTTGGTCGTCAGATGAAAATGAATGCTACGTGAACAACGTTTGTGGGAACGGTACTTGTCTCAATGTTGAAGGAGGTTTCGAGTGCTCTTGTGCAGAAGGATTTGCACCCGGTCCCAATCAAGTGTGTGAAGATTTGGACGAGTGTCGAGAACGTATTCACCAATGCGCTTTTCGTTGTCATAATACTTATGGGTCGTACAAATGTGCTTGTCCAGATGGCTATGTTTTAGCTCCGGATGGGAAACATTGCAATGATTTTGATGAGTGTACATCACCTGTGAGCAACTGCAAGTATTTGTGCAAGAATCTCATTGGCTCTTTTATGTGCATTTGTCCTGAAGGGTATGAACAGGTGAGTATTAAGTTTAAGGAGGCTGCCGCATTATGAGGATGATATGATGACGGTAAAATTTAATGTTTTGAAAAATTAAAACTTGCACTTTCAGATTGGCTCAGGTGACAACTGCAGAGATATCAATGAATGTTCAACGCACAGAGATTTGTGCCAAAACGGAATTTGTATAAATATGCCTGGCTCTTATCGGTGTGAATGTGAAGACGGTTTTGAACCTTCTGCTGACTACACTACTTGCATGGGTACAGAGATTGCATTTTTGAAGTTTATTCTTTGAATTTCTCTTAGCATTTTTAATGATGCAGCTTTAGTATCAAAAGCTTTTTAGATTGACATTTACTTACGTAATCTGTACGGCAGATAGGAGACAAGGCTTTTGTTTCCGAAAACTAGTGGGTGGCCAATGTGTCACTCGAGAGTCAACATCTTTAAGTGCAACTACAAAGGCGGATTGTTGCTGTACTATGGGCGCAGCTTGGGGTACCCGATGTGAAAGGTGTCCACGGATTGGATCATCCGAGTATAAAGAGTTATGTTTGGAGTCTGGATATTCTATTGATGGCTCAGGTTTTGCGTCAGAGATAATAATTAAAATATTCTTGAGACTAGATGAAAAGCCAGCAAAAACTATTCATGTATTTTTATGCGTAGACATTGACGAATGCAAGATTTTACCTGATTTATGCAAACATGGCACTTGTATCAACACATTAGGATCATACCGATGCATATGCAACAAAGGTTTTAAAGTGGATCCTTCTGGATCGCATTGTTTGGGTTCGTCTTACGTGTTATATTTGTCTTGATATTTTCCAAGACTACTTTGTCTGCTGTTTTAATTTTGCGTACAAGATGGTCTGATTTTCAACATACAGATAGCAACGAATGCGAGCTTACACCAAAAGTGTGTCAACATTCCTGTGAAAACACTGTGGGCAGTTACATTTGCACATGTCCAACTGGTTTTACACTTGGATCTAATGGGATTTCTTGCAGTGGTATTTGATACAATTATGCATAGTCAGCATAGTAGCTCACATGCTTGAATTATTGTGTATGCTCTAAAAATTCATAGATATTGATGAATGTGCGTTGGGAAGACATGCTTGTCACCATGAATGTGAAAACACACCGGGTAGCTACAAATGTACATGCTCCGAGGGTTATCACCAATCTGGAGATCAGTGTCTAGGTAAAAAAAAATTCTGTCTGGCTCTACATAAATGGCTGTCTCGCCGTAACTACCCAAAATGATTATTTCTATTATGTACAGGCAGTCTTTACTTACCCTTCAGCTTTCTTTGCTTTTATAGCCTTTTGATTAATCCCACTGAAAGTAATTTTCTATGCATTTAGCCCCCATAATTCCTCATTAATTAACTTTTACTTATCGCTCATAGATATAAACGAATGCGTTGAACAAGTGGGATTGTGTCCACCACCCGGCACATGCATCAACACCATGGGTAGTTACAAATGTATCTGCCCACGAGGGTTCATTCCAGACTCTAGTGGGACGATGTGCTTAGACTCTGATGAGTGTAGTGAAGATAGTCGCTGCCAACATGGTTGTCAAGTAAGTAATTAGCCATAATTTTGTCTAAAACTCTCAGTTTTTGCTTAAACAATGCATAAATAAGGATCTATTGGGATTCTTATTTTTGCCTATTATGATTTTTATTGTCTACCTTAACTACCTACCTATAACTCTAACTGTTGTAGGAGTTATTATTGACACAAAGGGAAAAACAAATAATATTTACACTCTGTCGTAGAACACAGTTGGTGGTTATAAATGTGGTTGTCCAGAAGGCTACTCTCGACACTATTATTATAATAACCAATGCGTGGACGAAGATGAGTGCAGTGAAGGGGCATGTGGTAGTGCCTCTTGTCAAAATATGGCTGGCAGTTATCAATGCGATTGTCCAGATGGCTACCAGTTTGATGGTCTCTTACTAATTTGTGTTCAGGTGCCCAAATACTGAAAATCCAACAACTATTTTGATTTACATCTTGTTTTTTTGCACCAAAGTGGAATTTTGTTTACTTGTTGTGAACAGATGAGCGGGAACTGTGCAGGGAGTCCATGCGCTTTTGGATGCTCGGCCAAGGGATCTGATGGATATGTTTGTGGTTGTCCTATAGGATACAATCGTATAGGTCAAGTAAGTGGGCAGGCTTTAGATTTGTTGAATGTGATATATTCCGGTGTTTTTGTGTGACTTGAGTACTTTTGAAATCTATAGGGACATTGCTTATCCACAATCACGCCTCCAGCTTATGGAGGATATGATATAGAAGACCCATCTTCTCGATCTGCACAGTCTACCGACAAATATGTAACAACGGAAGGATGCTTTTCATGCAAAGTAAAGAATTTTTTTGTAATTAGATTTCAGGTTGTAGACCATGCATTTTATTCATGTGTGTGTATGAAAATGTTATTTAGATTGGGGCGTCAGGTAGATCTGGAAGAAGCAGACGATCCATAAGTTATTTGAATAATGTGACGCAAAGTATTTCTCCAAATGAGATACTTGATCCATATCATAAAGAACTAGATGATCAAATTATTTTAGTTGTCCCGATGGCTAAGACCAAACCTCAATATCGTATTCTAAGGCTACAACCGTCATTGAAATATATGGTAATTATTTTTCTCATCTTAATTTTGACATTGGTTATGTGATGGATAAATTGGCTGTATTTTTTTGTCTTGCAGCGTAAAATGAAGTATTTCATCTCATCAGGCAATGATGATGGTGCCTTAGAAGTTCTCAATGCTGAACCAGTTGAGCTTCACTTTAAAAGAAAAATATTTCAACCAAGAGCCTATGATTTAGAATTAATAGGATACAGCGCTGACCCAAAATTATATGCGAGTAGTAAAAGAGATCCTTTCACCCTCCGAATTCGTTTAATTGTAACAAACTAATGTTCATTCCTTTAAATATATTGTAGCTTAACTATTTTAAAATAATGGATTATACTGGTAATTTGCTTTTCGTCTTTCTTATACCGTACATTAAAAAATATTGAGAACCCGATCCTGTTTCTCAAAAAAAAAATTATAAATATCTCAAGAAAAACTCCACTGCCGTTAGTCTAGTAAAATCTTTGTATAAACTATCATCATGGTGCCAAAGAGTAAGACATAAAGATAATCTAAAACTTTTCGTGCACATAATGTAAATAGAATGAAAAACATTTAACCTCACTCTCATGGCTGCTAACTTTATATCTTAACTAACTAATCACTCCCTGAGTAAGTATTTTTCATGTAGTTAGTTACTACAATAATAAGATCTGGGACCAGGTTTTGTATAAATATAAGTAAGTACGTGATTGACTTGACTATTTTACATGAGTTTGAGCATTCAAATTATATCTTTATGTGGAATTTAATAAACACACCAATTACTTTAGATGTTGCTTTCCTCAGTCCGTTGATTACTTTTTACTTTTCACCGTGTGCTCCTGCTGCACCATAGAAGTGGATATTAGTCAGTAATGCCACAAATAATATCATGCACTTTTTCATTACGAACTAGTCGCCAAAGCTACTCGCACAACCCACATGCAATATAAAAATGGCTCGGTGAATACTTGTGAGCAGAAACTAGACAAAATTGCGGCATTGTGAACCTCTTAACTTAAACATGATGCGTACTCATCGACCTCTTAAAATGAAAAATATCCTCCAAAGTTTTCTAAATAGCTACCACTAATGGAGGATGCTACCGAAATGATGTATTCAATTGAATGACAGCTCCATTAAGATCTATTGTACTGTATGGATCCGAAATAGAATATGCCATTGTTGTGCTAAGGCTGTAAGGTGTGTCCAGAACAATAGGAATACATTTTTGACAGACACTGAAATGGTATAAAATACTGGTTTCATCAGAAAGTTGTCTTATTATCTCTCTTGACCTGTTCTAGGCAAGAGTTGCTTTCTCATTCAAATTTTTTTGGCAAAATCCATATTTTTTATAGTTGTATCATTATGTCCCCGTAATTGATTTCGGATGTGCCACATAAATAAATAGGTTGTGCAATAAGTTATTTTACGTGAGGGAAAAAGTAATCCTCAAAACATACAGCATTTCAAGGAGGAATTCAAGGTAAATAATTATTTGCTCATTTTCAAAGGGGTTTTTACTTTCCTTATTCATCCGCATGTTTCTTTAATCATCCCCGTTGAGTTTTTCATTCAAATGGACTGCATGATTTATCAAATTTTTCTCATCTGCTGATAGCTTACCAAGCTAACTATCACATAACAAATCAATGCAAAGAAATTCAGAGTAAAACTCAATCAAAATATCCATAAATAATCATTTCTAAACGCAAGTTTCCTCTATAAAACCCGTAAATCAACCAAGATTGACCACTCGTCTGGGGTTCTTGCTACGGTCCAAAACTCCAGTGCATCCATCAAATTCAATTTTCTCTTGCTTAGTTCTACAGGCCCTGCAAATGTACTAGTTATGAAAAGTGGAGAAAAATATTCACCAAGATCTTGGAACCGAGCCCTCGCAGGGCGACATCATTCACAGTGTCGCCCTTTTCTCCTGAGAATTATGAAACCCAGATTGGTACGTTGTTTTCATCTATCCAACAAACGCAAATTCATTCTCAAATGATTTCAACTTTAAAAAACCTTTGTTCTCAGCTCCTTTTAGGGTTACTGCTGATATGCTGGGACTCAGAAGCCAGATTTAATTCCAACCCAGATATGAAAACTAGATTTCACAGCCTCCGATCTCATTTTACCCCAGAAGAGCAAATAATGGCGGCTGATTTTGAAGACTCGGGAAACGAGGTTACTCTGGTAGGGCCATTTATAAGTCACTCAGAGCCAATACCAGAGGAGCCCCTGAGACGTAAAAAAAGTTGCGGAATGCCTTCTGTTGGTAACTAATTTTCTTTTGCTAATATCTAAATAATCATCTTTGTGTTCTATGTGTGTTCTTATATTATGCATTCATATCATATGCCTCTCCCTCGTATAATCTACATTTTCAGCCACAAGAGGGCGAGCGAATCCTGTACTAAAAAGATCTTTTTTCGCCTACACAACTGACGAATTAAAAGAGAAACTGGGGGAGGAAGAAATGAGAAGAAAGCGTACAGTGAAGCGAGAAGTTGGGGACACTCTTCCATGGACTTGTGAAGCCACATATGAGTGGAAAGATATGGGTGCCGATCACCATGTAAGACGCAAACAAGCTATATGTATAACTTTATGAATGTGCACATTGTGTAAGCTTTTGGCATGAGATTGAAATGGGACGAAAAAAAGGAGAATGAAATAATTAATTGCCTCATTCTTTACCTAAGCGTACATTTGATTATCCAAATAATGTGTGCGTGTCTTGAATAGAGTATGTTCAACTCCAATAACTTAATCTATACTATTCTCACATAGCCCCGGTTTGTCCGAACAGCACAGTGCAAGTCTCCCACTTGTTTCAACGGATTCTTTCGTTGCCGTGCCAGAAGGTACAAGACTAAAGTATTGAAAAGAATCACTCCAACAGATTCCGCTTCATGTGAAGAGGATGACGTGTCACTTCCTGCCTCTTTGAGATCCTCATGGCGTTTCGTTACAGTGAATATCAACCTTTGCTGTGACTGCACTGGTCGCATACCGGCTGCAACTTAAACTGTGTGTGTGTGTGTAAAAATTAATCAAATGAATGTCAAATATTTATTCAGTCTTTTTTGTGTCCGTAGGAAGGTAGAAAATTAGTTAACTAAGCTAAGGTATCATTGCCTAAAATTTTGGTCGAGATGACTCTAATTATTCATGGCAATGTGTGTAGGACTATAAAATGGGGCGAATAGAAGCTCGAGCTCGTCATAATATAACTCTGTGAAATGTAGTAAATATAAACATTAGTTTTTTTAGTAGACTCATCTTATAGAATCTGATACGATGTAGACATGATTTTGGGTCCAGTTAGGTCCAGTTTTAGGTTCAGTAGGGACATATTTTTGTAGTCAGGCACATTAGATTGAGCAGCTGCCCATGTTAACAAGGTAACTTGAAAGCAACAATGTGGTGAAAGTGAGAAATCTGTAGTAACTGTAGTTCATTGTATAGACTATAGAAAACTAGTATTGCATGACAATACAAGTAGTGAGTAGTTGAGCAATTAAAAAAATCGTTAAAAAAATCTGTAGTGAGTAGAAACTATTCATATAGTGCTTTAGAGCAGATACATAACTGAAATTGACATAACTTCCATCTAACTGTAGTGTACTTGCAGTCTCGTAGAGTAGAAAGACTAAAATGAGATGTGATTTCTAGATTGCTTTTATCATCAATAATTAGCATTGAACAATCTCTCAAAATGTCTATTTCCACTTTAGTTGTAGAAACAGAGACACTAAGATTGAGCAGGCTATACATATATAATGCATGGTTCTAATGTATAATGTATATGGCTGTTAGCCCGATTAATTTAGCATACACAAGTAGAGTCCTGAAAAATTGTACAAAAAAAAATTAAATTCTCTTTGAGTGAGCAGTAAGTTGCCCTCAAATGACTTGGTGTCAACACTTGTAATAATATTTGTCAATAACTTTATTTTTAACGCATAAACATTTATCCATTCACACATTTTTGTTGTGGCATCAACAGTGGAGGTCTCCATATTTTTCCACGGTCATTAATTGCCCCGATGGTTGCAACCTAACAACTTAAACTAACTATCCAACTGCATCTCATTGCATTCACAAAGTATACCAACTGTAGGAAAGAAAAACAGTCATTGAAATAGCTCACAAATACATCAAGATGCTCCTTGAGAAGCGAATAGGGAAAACGAAAGATCAACAAATTGTTCATAACCGAAAATCACCTACATGAGTGACAAATATTATGTCACACACTTTATTGTCATATAACTAACTATATCTTGCACACACACATATACAAAAAACTGAGATTCCTTTTCCCACTGTGTACAACTTAAAGTACAAGACAATAATAAATACCACAAATTCCTGGCTGCTTGCTAAATTTAATACATGTAGAGAGAGAGCTCTATACGTGTTATTATTTAGTAAACATTTAATATCATTCCGAGTTCATGAGTATAGCATATATTACTAACTAACTAACTAACTTAGTTAGTTAGTTAGTAATGTAAAGTACGTGAAATATGTGCATGCTCACATTTTTTTCCGTTTATACATTCTCTGGAGGCCGAAATATCTCCTCCTTGTCTTATTTTTATTCCATTTCTTTCGGATGGATCTCATGTTCACTTGGCATGCACAACCATTTCGTATGCGTATATGATCAAGAGCCCAACCTGAGTTGACACTCTCCATTCGGACTAGAGCATATGTGAAGGTGTGCTTCTGGACACATTTCGAGTGTCTAGAAACCCCTTTCTTTACAAATTGACAGGGTTGATGGAGGACTTCGTGGTAGCAAATGTCTTCATAAAATCTTTGCTCTGTGGTCACATCTCTGTACAATTCTACTAAGTGACCTACAAATGGAAAATAGTATAGCTATTCTTATAGATTTTGTAATTCAAAAAAATAGGAACAGTATTTTTTTATAGTTTGGATTGTTAACATGTATCGTACCGCTCTGGTTGCGACCAAAAGATGGCTGAATCAACTCTGTTTTGGAAGGACAACAAAATTCTGCCCCGTCTTGTAATAAGGAATTCATTTCTCCACTTTCTGATTCCAATTCGTTCATTCGGAGTCGTTTGCTCCGTTCATAAAGTCTCCTGAAATATTGGGAGAGTTTTTGAAACATGCATGTTTTGTCTTTGTGTTTTACAACAGACTTTGTGGATGAATTTGGATTATAAGGAAGTTTTAATTGTTTATTCTGGGAAATAAACTAACTTACAAAATTTCTGCAAATCTGTTCATTTGCTTCCGGAGGGCTGTCCTCTTTTTTGCTCTGATGGCGGAAACGGAACTGCTTGGATCAAACGCTTGTGCAAGCACCCATAGCTCTGATGTGACCTAATAGGTAATTCATAATTAAAATTATGTATGTTTACTAAATTGAGTCAATTGTGAGGGCAGAATATGCATGCGTTATAAGTTTGTTTGGTCAGATGAAGACAGCTAATTATATGGATATCAACTATCTAAAGTGCATGCAATAGAAAACTTAGAATATTTTGCACCTGGTGGCCAATTAGCAGTGCAATGAATTTATTTTGCATCAATAAAATGGCATGTTATCTAAAGCAAGATCAATGGTAAAAAGATTACCAAGATTGTAAATGAGAACCACTATAGACAGCGCAGGTGTTAACTTTTAATTGAATGAACCTAAAAATTGAGTCCAATAAAACTATTTAGCTGATAAATTTTTGTCTGCTATGCAAACTAATTTTTTCTCAAAAATCTAAACCGACAGTTTATGAAATATGACCGCATTTTTTTCCGAGAACAAGTGACTTCAATATTCTTTATGAACTAATGTTTTGAGTAATATGCTAATTGTAATGTATAGATGCTCTGGTATTCATTGCTTTGATTTAAAAACACGAGTATATATGTAAAATTCATAAACTTTAGACCCATTCATTCAGTCCTCACTCCTCACTATTTCAAATGCTATGTATATAGTAGATAACAAGCTACTTAAAAACTTGAGGTACTTAAGAAAAATGAAAGTCATCTGCACATCCACTTGTACTTGTCACCATGAAATCAAAATCATCATGTCCAGAAAGCAAATACTGGTGTAAGTCACAAATGCTCAAAAATGCTGTCACATAATATTACTGTCAAATGAAAAAGTTGAGAGTTGACTTCAAAATGTTCCCCCATATTCCCATTATGTACGCTATGGAAAGCTATAC